>Ga0302326_10015439_pt1 | contig 16067 bp, 14 predicted proteins | sample Palsa_T0_3_FD_202264 | JGI IMG/M metagenome (GOLD analysis project Ga0302326, IMG submission 202264) | Peat permafrost microbial communities from Stordalen Mire near Abisko, Sweden - Palsa_T0_3 | ecosystem: Environmental > Terrestrial > Soil > Palsa > Peat permafrost | place: Sweden: Abisko... | reverse complement strand
GCCGGGAATCGCGCCGATGTGAGCAGCGCGCAATTCACCGTCAAGCTCGCAAGTTGGTAGATCAACTCCCATTGGTTTCTGTATGAGACAAACAGGGCGTTCATATCGAATGTGCTCGTTAGAACGGTAGGTCCTCTTCCCGCCAGCAATCATCGCGAACTTGTCGGCGTGCGTCCTCTGCCTTAGGAGGTAGTCGCGAAGGAGCATAGGGCATAGAGGCCGCCCACTACGGCGTCACTCATTGCGCGTGCTCTGTGAGGTTCGGTGACTGGCCGGTTGCGCGCTGCATCGCGGATGCGTTCGAGCCGCTTTTTGGTGCAATAGCGCCGGCACGGCGCCGTCTAACGTCGGGTGTCTGAGCGTCGGGGCATACGATACGATGGCGTCGATATCCTCGTCGCGCAGAGAATATGGAAGCGCATATGTTGACTAAGGGACTATTGGCGGTGCCTCTCAACCATTGGGCAGAGAATTCGGCCGGACAAGCTTATGGTAGATCGATAGGTATGAAGGGCCGTCGGGACAAAGGGATTCGAGCCGCGGGCCATGCGGCAGAGGAGATCGCGTAACTTGCCACCTCCTGTGCATACCAGTGTTCGAGTCCCCGGTACTGCATGCCCAACTTGCGCATGACGGCTGCCGAACCGGTGTTTTCTGGATGACAGACGGCGTACAGAACCTCAGCACGCAAGCGTTCGAACGCAAAATCAGCCATCGCCACTGCCGCCTCTATCGCAATGCCTTGACGCCATTTATCTCGGCGCACTCGCCATCCGATCTCTAGCGGGCAAGTCAAGTCGGGCTCCGTGCCGTGCCTGCGAAGATTCTGGATGCAACCAGCCCCTACAATCTCCCCCGACCCAATCTCTATCAGGCTCCACCACGAGTATCCCCACTCTTGCCAGCGCGCCTTTACCCGCTCAATCATGGCCAGCGTTTCGGGACGTGTCTCGGGACGTCCAGTGATGTAGCGCATGACCTCCGGATCTGAATTGAGCGCGCTCAGTCCATCAATATGCTCATCATCGCACGGGACAAGTTTCAGCCTTCTTGTCGTAATCTCGCGATTCATGGCAAGTCCCTGATTGCATCTAACTTACGGATCGCATCTCCATTCTCAGTCGTCGCTCAGGTTGGGGTCCACCCCTGCGATAGAGCTGGGCTCACCATCTATGTTTAATGTCGCCAAAAGGCGTAGTCGCGGTCCTCCGATCAGTTTCAACAGGATCGCAGCCGCGCCTCGTCGTCTTATTAGTAGGATACTCCGGCTCTCCGCACTGCGACAATCACCAAACGACCACATCTCTGCCGCGCGCCTCGAGCGATGTGTATCCCAATACCAAAACGCTATTTGGTGGTCACCGACTACGGTTTGACCAACATTGTTGCTCAACGCTATGAGGCCTAAGTGCGCTCGGGCGCTGGCTCTCTTCACGCGGCAGCGGCGATGGCAACTAGCTACATGCCGGCACTCGTCGTTGGACGAAATCCCGAAGGATTATCCGGAACGCCTGGTTAAGGTCTATCTTAGTGTTATACCTGATGCGCCTAGTCGCAGGCGTCGCGGGAGTGGCAAGTCAGCCTCCATTCGCATCCCGCCGTTGGGGGTCGGGGGACCCGTCTGTTAATGCTGCCCAACCACTCCCGCTTCGTTCACGTTGCGCGTGTCGTCGCGTAGACGCGATCATCAAGATCAGAATCGGTGTTATGGTGCTTACCACATAGAGCGGACTTGCTAGTGAATCTAACGGTGCTGGAAAGCATCACTCTTGGATCTGCCTTGGTTAACACTTGCGCATTCAATAACCGACGGTGAAGCGAGCGCGGATATGTTGCGGCTTTTCTAATTCGTCGACAATCGCGACAGCAAAGTCCTCGAATGAGATGGAACTCTTACCTGTCGCATCGGTGAGCAGTTGATCTTTGCCGATTCGAAAGCGCCCCGTGCGCTGCCCCGCCACAAAAAATCGCGAAGGCGATAGAAAGGTCCAATCCAGATCGCTCTGTTTCAGCATGCTCAAGAACTCTGAGCCCTTTTGAGCTTCTGGCTTGACATGCGGCGGAAACTTTGGTGACTCCATCTCCAGTACACCGGGCGCAACTTCAAGGCTACCAGCTCCACCTACGACCAGATAGCGCCGCACGCCGGCTGCATGCACGGCACCAATCAGGCGCCGTCCATCGAAGTCCAGAAACTTGACCGCACTTAGAACGGCCTGAACACCGGCAAGGTGCTTAGCTAGTGAGGTCGAGTCATTGGCATCTGCCGCACGGGACTCAACACCCTCGAATACTGCGATTTTCTCCGGATGGCGCGCTAGCGCGATTACACGGTGACCTCTCTGGTTCAGCTCCCGCAAGATCCTAGAACCGGCGTCGCCACTCGCCCCAATGAGTGCCACGTACATTGTCACTTTCTCCGAGCAACCTATTTATTTATTTCGACTTGCGCTTAAGCGGGCGTTACAGCATGGAAGGCAATCAAGTGATCCGAGCCTGGCGCAATTTCACACTCAAAAGTCCCGATTCTAATGTATGAGCCAGGAAGTCTAACCTTCGATGCCAGCGTATTTCTCTACTTCGATTCAACCTCTCTCGTAAGCTGTCCGTTCCGCTCCTCGCGGCGCTCTCCGCCGTGCATCTATACAATACATAGCGTGAGTAACTCTGTACCCTTCCCGTCGAGTTGGCTTAATGTACCCGCAGCCACGAAACTCACCAATCGCCTTTTGCGATTAGCCGCATTAAATTCAACCATAGTCCGCATTGCGAGATACCAGGGCATGCGATTCAATAAACTAGACTTAAATCTCCTAATTGCGCTGCGAGCGTTGCTCAAAGAGCGAAGCGTCACGCGCGCCGGAACCAGCGTGCATATCACGCAATCAGCGATGAGCGGAATTCTTGGTCGGCTTCGAGATTTCTTTGACGATCCGTTGATCCTAACGGTCGGTCGCAAAATGGAACTGACGCCGCTAGCACAATCGCTCGTCGAGCCTATTAACGACTTGCTGTTGCGTATCGATGCGACAATTTCGGCCCGCCCGGAATTTGCCACTGAATCCACGCGCCGGCACTTCTCCGTGGTCGCCTCTGATTACACAATTTCCGCACTGTTGGTTGGTGTGCTGCACCACCTGAAATGTCAGGCTCCGGGACTCACGGTGGAGCTATTGCCCCCCAGCGAATTTGTTGCCGCGGAGCTTGAGTCGGGTGACATCGATTTTGTCATCATGCCCGATCGCTATTCGACGCCGGATCAATCTGGGCATCTGCTATTTGAGGATACCTACTGCATCGTGGCCGACAGCAACAATAAGCAAATCGGCAAGTCCATCTCATTCGAGCAATATGTGGACCTAGGGCACGTGGCCTATCAAGCCGGCCGCTCGGGCCCACCACTTTTCGATACCTGGTTTGACAAGGAATTTGGGACGTTGCGACGCGTGGAAGTTTCGGTGCACAGCTTTCAGTTGCTACCGCGGCTGGTGATCAAAACTGGACGAATTGCCACAGTTCATATGCGCCTCGCGCGGCAGTTCATGGCTCAGTACCCAGTGCGGATGATTCCGGTGCCGTTCAAAATCCCCAACATTCGCATGGTCATCCAGTGGCACAAGTATCGTGATTTGGACCCTGGTAGCCGATGGTTTCGCGACCAGATCATCGAGCAGGCCCAGAAGCTACCCCCTCCCGAGATGGCGTCGTTTGTCAGTTGAAGCTCTTAGTCCCTGAAAAGCCATAGCGCCGTCGACTCAGAGGGAAGCATCGTAAGTAGGGCGGTCGCGCGGCGGCGGCTTTCCGACTTCGAACACGTTGCGGTCCGAGCGCGTGATCTGACGCAGGGAGCCGCCGAAATCGTAATCGCCAACTGGCTTGGCGTGCGCGCAAGTTCTCTCGCCAATGCGGCCGATGTTGCGCTCAATCTACTGCATCAGATTTTCTGATGTCCTGCATAACCAAAGCGAATGTGGGCAATTGCGTGCACATTAGGCTCCGCCTCTTCGCCTATTGAGTGTATTGGTACTGGCAAGCTTGCTCACAGCTTCGCTCGTCATTGCAAAAATAGATCCCGAGAATGGGCAAAAGCGATTGGACCCAAACCTGTGCTCGAACTAATTTGGGGCTGAGAGAAGTGGGTATAAATCCGCGCACTGGGGGAATCGATGGTTCAGCTGACCAAGCTGCGGCTTTGGGGAATATGCCTGTGTATGACCGTTGCAGCAGCGGCGCGCGCCGAGGCGCAGAACGCGCCGCCGGGCGATGTAGGCAGTGACGCGCTCGAGGAAGTGATCGTTACGGCAGAACGGCGCAGCGAGGATCTTCAGAAAACCGCCACTTCAGTATCGGTGCGCAATGCGGACGAGATGAACAAGCAGGGTCGCCTGACGCTTGGCGATTTCCTAGAAGATATTCCGGGCGTCAGCGGCGTTCCGAGTCTGATCACGCCCACCGACCCGTATGCGGGCATCTCAATCCGAGGCGTCATCCCAGACAATTATTCGGGTCCCGTGATTCCTTCCACTGCCATCTACACCGATGGCGTCTATCAGGGGCTTGGCGGAGATTATGACCTCGATCACATCGAAGTCCTGCGCGGCCCCCAGGGCACCCTCTATGGCCGGAGCGCAACAGGTGGTGTCATTGCTGGCTATAGTCATGATCCCGTGCTCGGCACCTTTGGCGGCAATTTCACCGGCGTCTACTCAAGCTTTGCCACTCGCGTTGCCCAGGCGGCGTTAAACGTACCCCTAGGCAGTGAGGTAGCCCTGCGTGTATCTGGACAGGAGCGAGATGCCACGGGTTACCTGGGTCTGACTTCGACGCAGAGCGATTTGCGCGCAAAGCTTCTCTATAAGCCCTCTGACAGCCTTTCAATCCTGGTCGGCGCCGCCGCGCAGATCGACCACATCAATCAGGGGGGACCTAACTACGGGCTTACGGCACCGAATACGCTCGCCATTGAAAGCGAGAATCCAGTCACCATCGCCAAGGACCGCGAGCGCCAGTACTGGGCCAATATCAACTGGGACCTGGGTTGGGCAACGTGGACCTACATACCTAGCTACAAGTACGCCGTTTACGCTCCCGACGACGTCTATGTGGGGCCGCCGAGTGGTCCGGTCGGATTCAATCCGACGCTGACTCCGATGGACCGATCGGTGACGCAGGAAATGCGCCTGACCTCGGACGCGGGAAGCAAGGTCAAGTGGATTGTCGGCACCTTCTATTACAACAACATTCTGAGCCAGGACAACTATCTGCAGTGGCTGGCTTCAGGTGCGCTCGCATTCAACAATGCGGATCGCCGACTCACGCAAGATCTCGGGGTCTTCGGTGAAACGACACTGCCGTTGCAAGACACGTTGCGGCTCACGCTCGGCCTTCGATACGACTACACCTACGTCGATCATACGGCGCTCTCAATTAATAATCTGACCAAGAATTCGACTCTCATGCCGTTGCCGGCCAATTGCGCCAACGGCCCCCCGGGCCCACCCAATCCATGTTTTGGACTGCCTGAGATGCTCGTTTCATTCCCGCTGAACGACGCCCAAGGCCTCAGTACCTTCAATAACGTGACCTACAAAGCTCGTCTGGAAAAAGATCTGACCCCGGTCAATATGGTCTACGCTACCGTCTCCTCCGGATTTCTACCCGGAGACGTTCAAATCGGCCTGCTCAACAATGCGCCGTATAAGAGAGCATTTGCTGAGGAAACGCTGACGGCCTTCGAAATTGGCAGCAAAAATCGTTTCCTTCATGACACTCTTCAGCTCAATGGTGCGATCTTCTACTACGACTATTCCGGCTATCAGTCCGACATCGAACCCACGCCGCTGATCCCGGGCGCAGCGCATGTCACGATGACCGCTCCGGCACAGATGTGGGGCGGAGACCTGGAACTCATCTACCGGCTTACGGCCAATGACAGCCTGAATCTCACCGGCGGATTACTTGACGCCGAGTTCACGGGCAATCCGACCTTCAACTTCAGTGGCACGACGCTGTATTTCCTGCAGGCGCAGGGTTTCCGACGATTTGTCGGAATTCCGCCGGCCACCGCGACTGCGGCTTACAATCACCAATTTCCGCTGAGCAATGGCTCCAACATCAATGCTCGTGTGGACGGGCAATATTTCTCGTCTTACAACGAGGCCGCGGTCAATAACTACGGTATCGTCGCTCCGCAGACATTTGCGGAATTGGCTGCCGATTCGCGAGTCAGTGGACACGCAATCGGTAATCTTTCTGCCAACTGGAACTCTCCAAGTGGCAAGTACTCGGTTGGTGGCTTCGCGCGCAATTTCACCAATGACGTTTACAAGACCGGCGTCAATTACAACTATACCGTCACGCCAGCCGGAGTCGGCGCTGTGCCATCGGTCGGCCGCTCCTATGGCGCCACGGTACACGTGAGCTTCTAAACTGCCTGAGAGGAGTATTGCAGTGGGTGACCAAGGTGTAGGCTCACGCCGCGCTTACGATCGAAGGAGATCACGATGAAGATTGTTCGAAACCTGGCATTTGGCCTCACGCTGGCCCTGTATGTCATGAGCGCCCAGGCGCAGCAGGGCCCGGGAGGTCCTGGCGGCCCCGGCGCATCGATGGGTCCCGGCGCTGGCGGGCAACCTGAAGCCAATCCGCCGGTCATCGATTCAGTAAACTACGCCGGCAATGCCAAACTTAGCAGCGCCGTGCTTGCGAAGGACTCGACAATTAAGCCTGGCGCGCAGATCAGCAAAGAGCTTGTAGGTGGAGAGATCGACCGCATTATCGGCCTCTACAAGAAGGCAGGATACGATCTCGCGATCTCGCCCGATATCCAGCACCCTACTGCCGGCCACGTCGCCATCACATTCCGTATCGATGAGAATGGCAAGGGCGGCAACGCGGGACCTGCCCCTGGCGCACCAGCACCAGGTGGTCCAGGCGGCGCGCCGCCAGCCGGAGGGCCACCTCCCCCTAAGTGAAGTACGGCTGCCCAGCGCATCGCGGCAAGACATTTGTCTGACACAATTGTGACTCGCGCGTGCGTGTCTGGACATGCGGGATCTCTACTGACGGCCGGCTCGTTCGTGCCGCAAACATGCATGAGTGTTTTCGTTAACGGATTCGAATGACATGACATACATTCGGACACCCACCGCCTTGCTGCTCCTTGCAGTGGTGGCTTCCTTGGCCCCGCTGAAAGCTCGGGCGGCAAGCGATAGCACCGCTCGCTCCCTGGCCGCCGGCTCGACCTGGGAAATCTCCGAGCCGACCAAGCTCACCGAGCTGACGGTCGCCGAGGGCGCTTTCCTGAACGCACAAGCGGGTCACAGTCTGACGATGACCGTTAATGGCGTTCAGACGGACATTGGACCGGGCCATTTTCAGGGCCGTATCGAGTTGACGCCTACGGACGAAGTGAGCGTGCATTTCACCGACATGGGCGCCCACCGAACTGACATGCTTCGCTCCGGCATCTACATAGACAACGGCCTGTATATACCCCGCAAGTCCGTCGCAGCAGCCGTCAGCGCCGGCCGCGTGACGGATCGCAGCTCTCACGGCGTCGTGATCAACTCCGCCGGAAAGGAGTTCAACGGGATCGTTGTTACCGGCAATTCAGACTTCACAATCTCCAATCCCGACATTCACTTCACCGGTAACGGTCGCAATGATTTCGATGGCCTCGGCGCTGCGATAAAGGTCGATGGTCACTCCACCGTCACTATCGATCACGCCGCCATCCATAGCAAAGGCGTCGCGCGCACGGCCATCTGGGTCGGCGATCATGGCACCGCCATCATTAACAATTCCAATATTGAAGTGGCCAACGGCATCCTGCCCGCCGATTACAGCTGGTCGTGGGTGGATCCCGCTCAGTCAAAGGATGTGATGCTCGAGACCCCCTGGATGCTGGGGATCAGGGGCAACAACCGCGCGACATTGGTAGTTGCGGACGGCACCGTACGCTACAACCACACCCACATTCGTGCTGAAGCCTGGGGCGCGTTGTCCACAGACGATCCCAAGGGCGGAATCAAGCTTTACGCCAACGATTGCCTGATTGAAACCGTCACTAGCGGTTACGGTGCCTATACTGTGGGCAATACGCTCGACAGCTTCAGCAATACTCGCTTCGAGGTTGCCGACTACGGGCTGATCATGGCCAGCGGCAGCGCCCTTTTTACCAACAGTAGCGTGGTGAATTCCCGGCGTATCGGCGTGATGGCCCATGGTGGTGCAAGCGGCAGCCTCACAATTAACAAGCGCAGTGTATTTAACACCGACAAAGCCGTGATCCAACTCAAAAGTAGCAGCCCGGAGATCCGGGTCGATGGCGCCCGATTACACTCCAAGAGTGGCGTAATCCTCGAAGCCTTTGTCAACGACGACCCTGACGACGGCGGAAGCGGCCCACCGCCCGCGGCCTCGGCAGGTGGCAGCGCCGAAGGCACGCCGCCCCCACCGCCGCCGGTGGTAACCGGCCTCTACAACGCACCGCATAAGAACAAGGACATCGAGGCGCGCTTCTCGAACGTTGATCTAAAGGGCGACTTCGTGAACGCGCTCACCGCGCAAAGCAGCCTGAATCTACATCTGCTCCACGCCCGCATCACTGGCGCGATCACTACGGCGACCGCCACCCATGCATTGGGCCACAACGGGGAAAAGCTTGTCATGCAGGACAAGCCCGACCTGTATTACTTGATTGGCGAGGTCATCGAGACTTACCGCCCCACCAATGATCCGGGCGGAGTCAATATTGATCTGAATGCCTCTAGCCACTGGGTCGTCACCAAGGCCTCCTACATCACGGGGCTGACTCTAGCCGCAGGCAGTCAGATCACAGCGGCGAAAGGCTATCGCCTCGAACTTACTGTCAATGGAGTTAAGACTGATCTCAATCCGGGCCATTACCAGGGGCAAATCACGCTGACGCCGGTACGCATCTGAACGGCCATGCAAAACGCCGCGCACGCACCAAACTAACGCTCTCTGCACCATAAATAAGTGAGAAAGTAAATCATGGATTCTCGCGCTTGCGCCGCGCCCATCACGCCGACAGGACAGACGGGCCGCCCGTTGGCAATGCTCTTCAGCCTGCTCGCCGTCGTCGGCACGTCGGCAGGAGCGAGGGTCGACGACCCGCTCGCCGGACTTTACGGCAACACGCTGATCTCAGAGCGCACGATCGGCATCTCACCGCTTGGCGGCGCGGCGCATGTGTGGCTGGAGCGGGATGGTACTTATATCTCCTTTGATGTAACCACGGGCGGCCGCTCAGGCACCTATGCGGTCAAGAGGGAGGGAGCGAGCTGGCAGCTGTGCCTAAACTACCCCGCACCCATCGGCACGCGCTGCTATCCGATCGACCCGCACAAGATCGGTGACACCTGGATCTCCAACGATGGCGACACTTTCGGCGTCAACAGCGTCGTGCGAGGGCATCAATGAGACCTGAGGAGATCTTGGATAAGGCTGCGGTTATGATGGCCCTGACGTTCTCCCTCGCGCTGGCGGGAGCTGCGCGTGCGGAGGACTGGCGCAGGATTGACTTCGACGCCGATCTTACAACCTACCTAGTCGATATTAGCCGGATCGAGCACAGCGGCGACAGCGCCCGCGTTTTTGAATTGAATGTACCCGGTCGGACCGCGATCGCGACCGGTGCCGAATCGCACACGATGTTCGAGCGCCAGTTCGACTGTGCCAAAGGCACAGAGAAACTTGGCAGCATTTTCTACTACGTAAGCCTTGCGGACCGTGGGCGGCAGCTGACGCATCCCGATACCTCCTTTTCAGTGCGGCGCGGCTCGCTTGATGAAATCATGTTCAACATAGCGTGCCACGGCGGGGCGTCGCCGAGTGCCGCCGGCTATGCCTCAGTCGAGCAAGCCGTCCGCCGAGCCTTCATGGACGCCATCAAGTTGCCAGCGGACCAGAGCGTTCGCACGCAGCGACCATTTAAGCCTCCTGGCGATCCAATCATTGGGCCTGCGGATACACCACCACCGAGGTAGTTCCGATGGGCACTCGCACATTCACACTGGCAGTCTTTGTCGCTGCACTGACCTCGAACGCATGGCCGCAGGCCGACCCCGACCCCGCTCGACTTGGACCACCGCCTGGCGCTGGCGGCTTTATTAACGGCGCACTAGCCATACCGTCGGGCGCAGGCTCGCGTCAAGATCCGAGGCACTTGCCGGATTTTGCCGGAGTATGGATTCGTACGGACATGGGGCATCCGGACCAGACCAAGATCTTACCCTTTATGCGCCCCGATGCCGCGGCTGACTGGAAACGAAAGATTGACGCGCACGATTTCGCAGTTCCCTGGTCGCAGTGCGAACCGACGGCCTTTCCCGCCATACTTACGGAGATGGGCCTACCATTTGAAATCCTCATGACACCGGGACGCGTAACGCTGATAGCCGCCGACGGGGAAATCCACCGTATCTACACCGACGGCAGCACCCACCAGAACGCGCCGGACGGCGGGACCTATTTCGGCAATTCCATTGGTCACTGGGAAGGCAGGACATTGCTCGCCGAAACCACGGATCTGCGTTCAGACAACGACGTGGTAATGGGACTGACAGCTGGCACTGACGCCATGAACGTCGCGGAGAAAATGCGCCTGAGCGGCCCGGACGAATTGCAAGATGACATTACAGTCACCGGACCGACGTACCTACAGGAGCCGTACCATTATGTGCAGCGCTTTCGCCGGCTTCGCGATCAGCGCGTCGGAGAATTCGTCTGCTTAGGCGGCAAGAACCGTGACAACGGCTCGACGCTTGATCTGACACCGCCGCCCCCGCAACAGCGCACCCGCTAATCACCGCCTGAAACGCGCACAGGCCTCTGCGCGATTCCACGCCTATTCCGCTAATGGCTTATCGCACAAGACATAGCGATCATATTTATCAATGTGTTAGCGGTCCAATATTTGCGCTGCATCGCACCAGCTTAGACTCGTCCGGGCCAAAGTCCGCCGCCATAGCGAGGTGATGCTGTTTGCTGAGAGAGGTAGGCGTCCTCTCACTGCCAAAAGTTGCGGTCTGAACACATCGTGCTTCATGCAACTCTAGGCGAATCGACTCGCCTCGTCGAAGGTCAAACGGGGATTGCGAGGGAAGACTGACTCGGGCTTCCCATGTCCCAGGCTGCAGATGAAATTCGACTGAATGTGCGTGCCCGCAAAGAACGCCTGATCGACCGCCGCATTATCGAAGCCCGACATGGGCCCGCAATCCAAACCTAACGCGCGCGCAGCGATTATGAGATACGCGCCTTGCAAACTCCCGTTACGCCTCGCCGTCACTTCTGCCACGCCTGGCTGCGAGAACGCTTTCTGCATCATCTCGCCCCGAGCTGGAAACAATTTTGGCATTAATTTCGGGAAATCGAGGTCATAGCCAATAATCACTGTAAGCGGCGCCGCCATGATCTTTTGGCGATTTGCTTCCATGGCGAGTGCCGCGAGACGCGCTTTTCCTTCAGCACTCTGGACCCAAACAAACCGCGCCGGAGTCGAATTAGCCGATGTTGGACCCCACTTGAGCAGTTCATACAAGCTGTGTACGACACTCTCCTCGACCGGCTCATCAGTCCAGTCGTTGTAGGTTCTGGCGCCGCGGAATATCTGTTCGAGCGCCTGTGCTGAGAGGGGAAGTCCCATGGTAAGGCTCCTGGTCGGCTCGGTTGTATGAATTAGTAATTACGGGCTGTACGTCATACGCGATGGTCTCAGGATCAACTTGGTGCCGCAAGACTTAGCAGAACGTCAAGTTTCTTCAACCAATCAATTCCGCTAACGCTGTCGCGCGCTCCGATCCCGTTGGGCCGGCACTCGCCTCCAACCCGCATTCACGCGCCGCAGGACCGGCGGATTCCGCTCTAGTGGCCTACCCAAGGCGAGTGGAAGCCGGTCGGGCCTAGGTTCGGCAGCATATGCAGTCCCTGAATTTTCCCGTCGTAGACGCGAATGAGCTGCGCGGTCACGTTGGTAGCCGGCATCGGCCGCAAGGCCGGCTCGGTGAAGCGCCCGGATGTCTGCTGCTTCCCCAACATATCAGTGTACGGCTGTAGTAGCGAATTCGGTACAAGAGCGGATTCGGTTGGCGTGGTTATGAGATGGGGTTCCGCAATTCCGGTCGCGACGGCAATGCTCACAACAATGCCTTGCTCCTCATCTGCGATGTCAGTCCGCGCTCGCCTATTGGTTGGGCCAATTGGCCGGTTTCCACACGGAATGGATACACTAGCTTTGGCAGGTGCGCGGCTTTGAAGTCGATCAGCAACATGCCAATGGCATGGATACAAGACTTCTCGCCGCAGAATCCTCGCACCGTCCTCTTCACCTCCGGTGATGACCTGGAAGCGAAACAGAAGGTCATGGAGCTAATCGACAGCGTCGGCTTCGCTGCGGTCGATCTCGGATCTCTCGCCGTCGGCGGCGCTATGCATCAAGTAGGCGGCTCGCTATCGGGACTCGAGCTGCACTTTGTGCGGCGGGTCCGTCTCTGAGCATTCCGCACCGCCTCCCACATCCCATAGTCGCAGCCCGGCGCCCCACAAAATTGAGCGCCTGTGCCTCGCAAGGGTTCAACGTCAGTCATCTGGTCAGCGGTAGCCATCGGACCCCTTATCTGATGAGCGTGATTGAGCCTGAGCCGTTTTAACCCCGTTGTCGGTGTGAAAGCACACTTAGACTGTCGCGACAGCCTGGGCGCAGGCGCTCCCGATGGCTACTGCAGGGGGGCAGCGAAGAGACCGAGTGTGCGCTGCCGCCCCGATCTGATTGGGCGGTTCATGGTTCACTGCAGCCAGTTACAGCCGCGTTCTCTGCAGGACAATCAAGCTACGATGCCCTTCTTTACTCAAGCCGATCAGGATCTGCACTATTTGGTCCGCGGACAGGGGGAACCGGTGCTGCTGATCCACGGCTTGGGATCCAGCGGCGCGGACTGGGCATTTCAAGTCTCAGCTCTCGAGAAGAGCTTTCGGGTCATCGTACCGGATCTACCTGGCTGTGGCCACAGCGAACTGCTAAGCCAGGGAGCGCGGATTGAGTCCTTTGCGACCAGCCTGTGGGCGCTGATGGATCATCTGCAGGCAGAGCAGGTGAGCATTGTCGGTTTCTCATTGGGAGGCGCCGTCGCACTGGAAATGGCATTGCAGCGACCGGCCGCGGTGCCCCGTCTGGCCCTTATTAACAGCCTGGCTTCCTACCGCATTGACAGCTTCCGCAAGTGGCTAGAGGCTCGGATCCCCGCGACCCTGATCCCCCTCCTGGGTATGACCCGCGTCGCGCGATTGAGCGCTGCTCGGCTTTTCCCGGAAGCCTGGCAGAGCCAGCTACGTGAGCGCGCGGTATCGGTTATTGGGGCGGTTTCAGCACCCACGTACCTTGGGTTGCTCAAAGCCCTGGAAGCCTGGTCGTGCACCGCCCGTCTGGGCCTTCTGCAGGCGCGAACGCTGCTGCTCTCTGGCGAGCACGACTACGCGCAACCGGCAGAACGATCGGCCCTCGCGATCGCCCTTCAAGCATCGACGCTCACTGTGCGCGGATCCAGTCACGGTACGCCATTTGACTCCGTCAGGGCCACAAACGCTGGCCTGTTGGCCTTCCTCACGGACAGTTCATTGCCCGCAGCCACGGGCTGGCAGCGTGACCAGCAGCTCGATCCTATGCCCTGGCCCGGTGCCGGCAGCATCGCTGAAGAACACGCCGCTAGTTACTGCACGTAGTTAACTCCTCACATGGGCGCGCCGGCGGATGCAGCACTGTGACTTCAAAGTACACTGCTCACGGGTTTGCACCGATTCAGATCCTCTGGAGGAATTAGCCGGCTCCTTTGAATCGCCACCATGACCGTAAAGCGCGGGTTCCGCGCCGCCCGGCAGCAAGGCATAGTCGCGGCATCGTGAATCGTCGCGGTCGTGCGCCGACAACGACAGGCGATGGCCGCATGATTTCTGGCTGCCACATTCCGCGCAGCACTCATTTCATTTCCGCTGCGCTTCTGGCGCGTAACGCCGATTCTGCTGCTCCGCTGTTGGGCTGCTGCGTGCGCCAACGCCCGGACGCAGACGTTCTTCCATGCTTAAATCTCGCCTTAACGCACTCAATGGAGACTCTCATGTACATCGGCGGCATTCTCGGAACCATCCTTGTTATTTGCCTCATCGTTTGGGTGATACGTCGCGTCTAGTCTGCTGGAAACACCCTTGTAGCATTGCGCGAGCCGCACTGAGGCGACACCGCCGGCGCATGGCTGACTCTAGACCCGGAATGCGGGCCTATAGGCGTTGACTCGTTCCAAAGTCCCTGAGCCGCTTGAAGTGGACGACGCGCCCTTGGCATGAGAGCCCGCCTTGGACCGACGGTCGGAACATTGTCCCGCGCAGGAATTCCAATTCAGTATGCGGCCATCGAGGCTCGGGTGATAAATCAAACCGCAACTGCAGTTATCTGCAAGAGCGGGCCGCCGTGCGGCGAATGGTCCGCGAAGAAGGGGTCCCGTTGAAAATAAGCCCTGAGGCGCAATATGAGTTGAGAAATAACATCCCTGCCGAGTGACTTACCGCCCTCAGGCGGCTAACTGAATTGGAAGTAGCCGGTCATACTCTTGCTTGACCACTGCGTAGCACTCGCAAGATCTCCTCTCAAGCGCAAGTCGGTCCAGGACATCAATCCGGCCGTCCTTGTAGTCAATCAATCCGGCCCCCTGTAGTTTCATCGCGCCCTTAACCGCAACGCCCACGGTTACACCGAGCATGTGGGCGATGAGTTTCTGGGTCATTAGCATCTCAGTCCCCTGCAGACGATCTAAACTCAGTAATAGCCATCGGCAGAGCTGTTGATCGAGCGAGTGATGCTTGTTGCAGGCAGCGGTCTGAACCATTTGCGTCATCAGAGCTTGCGTATAGCGAAGGAGCAGGTGCAGCACGGGACCAGCTCGATTGAACTCTTGCTTCATCAGTTCTGCGCTCAGCCGATAGGCACCGCCCGCACTCTGCACCAATGCGCGGCTGGAGGTTGAGCCGCCACCCATGAACAGCGAGACGCCGACCACGCCTTCATTTCCCACGATGGCAATCTCGGCGGATTCACCATTCTTCATGGCGTACAAAAGCGATACGATGGCGGTCGTTGGAAAGTAGACGTGAGTGAGGGTATCCCCGGGCTCATAGAGAACGCGCCCCAGTGGCATGTCGACATATTCGAGTTGTTGTCGCCAGCGCTCCCACTGCTCGCGCGGCAGCGAGTCCAAGAGATGGTTGTGTCTGGGATTGTGAGAAGCGTCGCTCATGAGGTTCGTCCACGGCAAATCAACCATTAAGTGACCAGGCCGACATCTCAAATGCCGTTTGGCGTATCAAGTGGGCATTCAGAGTCACGAAGCCGGAAAGCGATCAGCGCAACGACCAGAAGAGTCCTAGTGCGCCGCCGCAATCGAGAAATCTGCCATTGATTGAGTCGTCAGATTGGGCGCTATTCATCCGGTTGCGTCGGTGCGCTGTCGTACCGATGCTGATTCCCTTCTGATGGGTTGTGGCCGATGCGGCTCCCGAGGGCTTGCCGGGTTCGGTATTGGTCGTGAAACTGCAGCCCGAGGCATTGCAACACCATGATGGCACCCGGGCGACCCAGGCCAGCGCGAGCTCGCTGGCCTCAGGATGTCGAAGCGCAGCGACTGCGCGGTAGCGAAACGATATTGGGCGGCGCCGAATGGAGTTTAGCAATGTGCCAAGAGCTCCCGGCGTACGTCCTTCAACAGACGCGCAAGCAATGACTCGTCCGCGCGCCACCGAACGGAAGTCCAATTGCAAATGACTAACACTTACCCCTATCGAACATTACGAGGTGAACTCATGCGTGGACTCAACGTTCTATTGGTAGCGGCCGTTGCCGGAGGCTGCTTCGTAGCAGCAATCCCCAAGGCGCAGGCTCAGGTCAGCGTCAGTGTCGGAGTCGCTCCTGAATGTCCTTACGGTTACTACGACGAGGCTCCCTATGGGTGCGCTGCTGCCGGCTACTACGGTCCGGAATGGTTTACCGGAGGCGT
>Ga0302326_10015438_pt1 | contig 16068 bp, 10 predicted proteins | sample Palsa_T0_3_FD_202264 | JGI IMG/M metagenome (GOLD analysis project Ga0302326, IMG submission 202264) | Peat permafrost microbial communities from Stordalen Mire near Abisko, Sweden - Palsa_T0_3 | ecosystem: Environmental > Terrestrial > Soil > Palsa > Peat permafrost | place: Sweden: Abisko... | reverse complement strand
TGCTTCCGAGCGGCCGCACTTTCCCTTCCTGCAAGACGCGGTAGAGCTTGACCTGCATGGTCAGGCTCATGTTTCCGATTTCGTCGAGGAAGAGCGTGCCGCGATCGGCGGCCTGGAAGAGTCCCCTTCGGTTTTCGGTGGCGCCGGTGAAGGCGCCTTTCATGTATCCGAAAAGCTCGGATTCCAGGAGGGTGTCTGGAAATGCGCCGCAGTCGATGGCCACGAAAGGAGCTTTGGGGCGGGCCCCGTTTTCATGGATGGCGCGCGCGACGAGTTCCTTGCCGGTTCCGCTTTCTCCGGTGATCAGGACGCGACTGGATTGCGGGGCGATGGTTTGAATCAGCCCGAATATTTCGCGCATTCGCGGGCTGGTGCCAATGATGTGGTCCAAGCCGGTCAGGCGGCGAACGGTCTTGCGGAGTTCCCCGGCTTCGGCTTTGAGGAGGAGATTTTCGGACACTTGCTCGACCGCCGGACGTAAATCGTCCAGAAGCCGATCGCCTTTGACGGCGTAACGGTCGGCGCCGAAATTCACGGCGTCGATGGCCGTTCCGATAGTGGGAACACCGGTAATCAGGATAAAGACGGTCTCGGGCGCCAGTTCCTTGCAGTAGCGCAGCAGTTCCACGCCGGTCATGTCGGGCATGCGGATATCGGAAATCACGATGTCGAAGACCTGGGAGGCCAGGCGTTTGCGGGCGGCCGCGCCGTTGGCGGCCACTTCGACGCGATGGCCTTCCTTGCGGAAAGCAATCTCGAGAAGCTCGCAGATGGATTTTTCGTCGTCTACCACTAACAAATTGGCCATGGATCAGCTCACCTGGTGGGTCGCGGCGCGAGATTCTTCGCGCGCCTGCGCCTCGCGGCGCGAATTTGCCCGCGCCGAGTGTTCCGCCGCGGGAAGCTCGACGACGAACTCTGCGCCCTTATCTTTTTCCGATATGACGTAAATCTCGCCTTTATGCGCCTGCACGATCTGGTAAACGATCGCCAGGCCCAGCCCCAAACCCTCGGAGAAACTGGATTGAAAGGGCTCGAAAATCTTGGTGGCGTGCTGGGCGTCGATTCCCACGCCGGTATCGCATACGCGGATGCGCACGGCGCGCGGCAGCGTTTCTAGCCATACGTTGAGGGTGCCACCATCCGGCATTGCCCGTAGTGCATTACTGAACAGGTTCCAGAATACCTGCTTGATGCGGTCGCGGTCGGCCAGCGCCCACCCCGGTTTCGAACCCAGATGACGAAGCACGCGATATTTCCCGGAAGTGCCGGGCTGGCATTCAAGCAGCGTCAGGGTTTCGTCCAGCAGCGCGGAAATGTTGACGTCGCCAAGCTCATACGTTTTTTCCCGCGAATAATCCAGAAAATCGGTGACGATCTGATTTAACCGCTGCGATTCGCGGCGAACGATCTTCACCAGGCGCCGGTCGTCGTCATCGAGAGGCGCGAGGCGGGCCAACTCCTGCAGCGCTCCGCTCATGGCAGTGAGCGGCTGGCGAATTTCATGCGCGATCGCCGAGGATAGCCGGCCGATCGCGGCCATGCGCTCCCTTACTTCGATTTCGCGCTCCAGGCGGCGCAGATCGGTGAGGTCTTGAAAATTGAATACGTAACCGCTGATCTCGTTCTGCCCGGTGCGCAGCGGCGATATCGAAATGCCCAGATAACGCAGATCGCCCGCGGGGGTGCGAAATTCCAGTTCCTTGCGCAACGGCAGCGGGTCAGCCTCGTCGCCGGAACCCATCACCCAGAAACCGGGAAACAAGTCGCGTACATTGGCGCCGTGAAGCTGATCAAGTTCCCGGCCAGTCATTTCCGCGCCGGAGCGGTTAATGAGCATGATTTGACCGTCGAGATCGGTGGTCAACAACCCGCCGCGCATGGAATGAATGATGTTTTCGTTGAAGGCCTGGAGATTCTCAAAGGCTTCGCTTTTGGCCACCAGCTCGACGCCGGTTCGCCGCAAGTTCTGAGACAGCAGGCTGCCCAGGCAGGCCACTCCAATGAATGCCAGGAGGTTGGTGGCCAGCCAGAATTCCAGAGAGCGAGCCGAGGGCTGGGTGCGGGCGGTGGTGGGAATGATGCCGTAGTAGGAGGATTCTACCAGCGCGCCGAGCAGCACGAACGCCCCGCCCGCGGCGATGAACAGGCCGCGGCGGCTGTACAGGGCGCTGCCCATCAAGATCGCCAGCAGGTACAGGAAGATGAACGAGCTGTCGTGGCCTCCCGTGGAATAGACCAGTGCGGTGATCAGCAGCAAGTCTCCGGTTCCCTGCGCCAAACCACTCCACCGGGAACTCGGCTTCCACCTCGCGACCAGCAGATATACCACTGCCAGCGCGTACCAGGCGGAAATCACCGGGGCAAACCAATACAGCGGCAAGTTAACGGGAGGCCAGTAATGCAGGAAGAGAATGGTGCACAGCAGGAACGTAATTACGTAAAAGCGAACTCTTAGGAGCCAAGAGAGCCATTCATTCGAGGTGGGTGTGTTTTCCATTCAATGTCTGAGGCGAATCGGCCGGGAGGCGAAGCAGGTGCCTCGCCTCCGGGAAAACTGTGCGCCGCCAGAACTAGCCAGACAGCTTGGCGATCAGCGAGAATAGCGGCAAGTACAAGGAAATGACGATGCCTCCGACGACCACGCCGAGGAAGCAAATCATTGCGGGTTCCAGCGCGGTCAGCAAGTCCTTTACGGCTGCGTCCACTTCGTCTTCGTAGAAGTCGGCGATTTTCTGGAGCATGGCGTCCATCGCGCCGGTCTGCTCTCCGACCCCGATCATTTGGGTGACCATTCCGGGGAAGACGTCGGTCTCGCGCAGCGGCTCAACCAACGAGCGCCCCGCCTCGACGGCCTTGCGAGTGTGAATGATGGCGCGTTCGACGATGGAATTGCCGGAAGTGCGGGCGGTAATGTCCAGCCCCTCGAGAATCGGCACGCCGCTGGAGATCAGGGTACCCAGGGTTCGGGTGAAGCGGGCCACGGCGATCTTGCGCAGCAACGGCCCAACCAGAGGCACCTTGAGTATGGCGTAATCGAGGGCGTATCGTCCCTGGGGCGTGCCATACCAGACCTTCAGAGCGACGCCAAACAGAACGAAAAAGACCAGGATCGAGAAGCCCCAATAGCTACCGATGAAGCTGCTGAGCCCGATGACGATGCGAGTGGGCAGGGGCAGCTCGACGCCCAAGCCGTTGAACAAGGTGGTGAACACCGGCACCACTTTCCACAGCAGTAGGGTGATCACGATGCCGGCGATGCTGATAACCGCTACCGGGTAGACCATCGCCGACTTCACCGCGCGCTTCAATTTGACGTTCTTTTCGATGTAGCCAGAGAGCCGCTGCAGAATGGTGTCCAAAATACCGCCGGTCTCGCCCGCTTCGACCATGTTGTAGTACAGCTGGTCGAAGATTTTCTCGTGCTGCTTCATGGACGCCGAGAGCGTCGCGCCGCCTTCGACCGAGGCGCGCACACTGGTGAGCACCTTCTGGAAGGTCTTGTTCTCCTGCTGGCCGGCGAGAATTTCCAGGCACTGGACCAGCGGAAGGCCGGCATCGATCATTACGGAGAATTGCCGCGTAAAGATCGCCAGCTCCTTGCTGTCCACCCCGCTGCCGAAGCTGGGGATATTGAATTCCTTCCCCTTCTCGGAAGCCTTGCTGACCGTAATTTGCTCACGGCGCAGCTGGGTGATCAACTCGGCTTTGGTGTTCGCCTCGCGCTCCCCGGATACGGTGGCTCCGGTGCGATTCGTTCCTCGAAATGTAAATGTCGGCATCGACCCTTTCCTCCTGAAAAACGTGCGCGAACGCTACCGGCGAACCGGGAGCCGAGCGCTGCCTGCAGCGGGTGAAGTCACGCCGCGGTTGATAAGATCCTGCAACTCGTCGGGATTGGACGAACGCGACAGAGCCATTTCGAGACTGATCGATTTGGCGAAGTAGGCATTCACCAGGCTTTGGTTGAAGGTCTGCATGCCGGTGAGATTGGTGCCGGTCTGCATCGAAGAATAAATCTGGTGAATTTTGTCTTCGCGGATCAGGTTGCGAATGGCCGGCGTGGGCACCAGGATTTCCATGACCATGGCGCGTCCGCGGTTATCGGCGCGGGGCAGCAGGGCCTGGCACAGAACGCCTTCGAGGACCATGGAGAGTTGGGCGCGCACCTGGGGCTGCTGGTGAGCGGGGAAAACGTCGACGATACGGTTGATGGTGGAGCTGGCGGAATTGGTGTGCAGGGTGGCGAAGGTCAAGTGGCCGGTTTCCGCGATGCGCAATGCGGATTCGATGGTTTCCAGGTCGCGCATTTCTCCGATCAGCACCACGTCGGGATCTTCGCGCAGTGCGGCGCGAAGTGAATTCGAGAAGGAGTGGGTGTCCGAATGGATTTCCCGCTGGTTGACCAGGCAGCGCTTGTGGTTGTGCAGGAATTCGATGGGATCTTCGATGGTGATCATGTGCTCGTCGCGCTCGCTATTGATTTTGTCGAGCATGGCGGCGAGGGTGGTGGATTTACCGGAGCCGGTCGGGCCGGTCACCAGCACCAGTCCGCGCGGCTTATCGCACAGCGTCTTCACCACCGGAGGCAGGCCGAGGGTATCGAACGACTTGATTTCCCACGGAATGGTACGAAACACAGCGGCCACCGCGCCGCGCTGATGGAAGATATTGGCGCGAAAGCGGGCCAGGCTCTTCAAGCCGAACGAAAAGTCGAGCTCCAGGTTTTCTTCCAGGCGGTGCTTCTGGGCGTCAGTCAGAACGCTGTAGGCCAGCGCCTTGGTGTCCGCGGCGGTCAAGGGCGGCATATCCAGCGGCGTGAGTCTGCCGTGGACGCGCACCCGCGGCGCGCTATTGGTGGAAAGGTGCAGATCGCTCCCTCCCAGCTCGATCATTCGTTTCAGAAGTTCGCTTAGTGTGATACCCGCCATAGTGCCTCCGTCAAATCCGAGAAACTAGAGAACCGTCTCGCGCAGGACCTCTTCCATCGACGCTTGTCCGGTTTTCACCTTGGTCAGACCGCTTCGCCTCAAGGTGATCATTCCTTGCTCGATCGCTTTCTTCTTCAGCTCCATCGCCGAGGCTCCGACCAAGACCAATTCCTTCAGCTCGTCGGTAATTTCCATCACCTCGTACAGGCCGACGCGGCCCTTGTAGCCCGAGTTGTTGCAGACCGCGCACCCGGTGCCGTGGAACACCTGGGCGGTGCGCGCCTCTTCGGGAGTGAATCCTGCATCCAACAGCGCTTCCTGCGGCATGGGCAGTTGCTCTTTGCAGCCCACGCATACCCTGCGAACCAACCGCTGGGCGCAAATCAAATTCACTGACGTGGCCACCAGGAACGGCTCGATGCCCATGTTCATCAACCGGCTGATGGTGGACGGGGCGTCGTTGGTGTGCAGCGTGGAGAGCACCAAGTGGCCGGTAAGTGCAGCCTTCACCGCGATTTCCGCCGTTTCGAAGTCGCGAATCTCACCGACCAGAATGATGTTCGGGTCTTGCCGCAAAAACGCACGCAGCGCGGACGCAAAATTCAGCCCGATCTGCTCTTTCATCTGCACCTGGTTGATGCCGGGCAACTGAAACTCAACCGGGTCTTCCGCGGTCATGATGTTGGTGTCCGGCTGGTTTAAGCGGGCCACCGACGAGTACAGCGTGTTGGTTTTTCCCGAACCGGTAGGCCCGGTGACCAGCACCATGCCGTAAGGCTTTAAAATCGCTTTTTCGAACTTCTTCAGCGATTCGGGCTCGAATCCCAGCTTGGTCATGTCCAGCCGGAGATTCTCTTTGTCCAACAACCGCAAAACGATCTTTTCGCCCCACAATGTCGGTACGGTAGAAACGCGGAAATCGAGCTCTTTCCTCTTTCCGTCGCGCACGTACTTGATCATGATGCGGCCGTCTTGCGGCAGCCGCTTTTCGCTGATATCCAGCTTGGACATGATCTTGATGCGGCTGGTGATGGCGTCTTTCAATTTCATCGGCGGCGCCATCACGTTCTGCAGCACGCCGTCTATGCGGAAGCGAACCCGGTATTCTTTTTCGTACGGCTCCACGTGAATATCGCTGGCCCCGCGCTTGACCGCGTCGGTGAGAATCAGGTTTACCAACTTGATGATTGGCGCTTCTTCGGCGGCCTTCTCGAGCGAGGCCAGGTCCATCTCGGCTTCGTCGGCGGCCAACTCCAGGTCGGCTTCGTCGCCGGCCAGGTCCTTCATTACTTTGTCGAGTTCCTCGGCGTTTTCGTTGGCGCCGTAGAACTTGGAAATCGCCTCGCTGATCGCGGTCTCCGAAGCCACCACCGGCTCGACGTTGAATCCGGTCATGAACTTGATGTCGTCCATGGCGAAGACGTTGGTGGGGTCGGTCATCGCGATGGTCAGCGTGGATCCCACGCGCGATAACGGAACAATTTGGTATCGGATCGCCGTTTCCTGAGGAACCAGCTTGATGACCGAAGGATCCACCTCGTAAAATTTCAGATTGATCGACGGCACGCCGTATTGCCGCGAAAGCACCGCGGTAATATCTTCGTCGCTGACGATCCCCAGCTTCACCAGGACCGTACCGAGGCGGCCCCCGTTCTTTTTCTGGTGCTCCAAGGCCTGCTTCAACTGATCGCTAGAGATCAGGCTGTCTTTGACCAGAATTTCGCCCAGACGAGACGACATTATTCTTTTCGGCTCCGGCGGTTATAGTACCCGGGACGTATAACCGTAGCACGCATGACACTTTGTGTTATCTACGGGTTAAAGGGCCCGTTGTGAATGAAGCAATAGCTGGTAGACACGCCACGTTGTGGTCTTTCCGCCACACCTTCACCTTGACTTGTGTCTGTAGCGTAGTTATCGTCGGCTGGAATGCCTTTGATGCCCACCCCAACTACGTCCGCTTGCTTCTCCGCCGATTCTCGAAAGAAATCGGCCAACCGCTGCTCTAAGGTGAGCTATATCGGGCCTTGGTGTGACGTTGGCCAAGAGGTCCATGCATGAGCCCGCGCCCCTGGCAACGGCACGTGTGGGTGGGGTTTGCGCTCACCGCTGTGGCCCTTTTGGGCGCGGCAGTGTTCATGCTGGGCTCCCTTCGACCGCCCTTTGAGCCGGGCGGAGAGAACGATTTAGTGGTGCTCTTCGGCCTTTCGACGCTAATTGGCATCGCTTTCCTGGTTTTTTCCCTGGTGTTGACCCGAAGTTTGGTGCGCTTGTGGACGGAGCGCCGAGCGGGCCAGCTCGGGTCGCGGTTCAAGACAAAATTGGTGCTTGGCGCGATCGGGATTTCGCTGCTGCCGGTGACGTTTCTGTTCTTCTTCAGCTACGCGCTGGTGAACCGGACATTGAATTCCTGGTTCCCGCGGCCTCTGGAGATTGCCAACGAACAAAGCGTGGCTTTGATCGCGGACATGAGCCGCGACGCGCGGGTCCGCCTGGACCAGACAGCGGAACAAGCGGTGCATTGGCTATCCGCTGCCCCGGGGCGGCGAACTCTGCAAGGCTGGGCGCAGGAGCAGTCGCAAGGTTCGGGGTGGGATGTGGCGTGGACGACGGATGGCCGGGAGCAGGTGACCGACTCTTCGAATCGCAACAGCGGGTCCAGGCTGGGGCCGGCGCTGCGGCCGGCGCGGAAGATGCCGACGGGATCGGAAATCTGGCAGGACGACCAGAATATCTATAACACCGGGAGCGCGGCGTATAACGGCGGCATGGTATACGTTGGCCGGCGCTTACGGTCCGATTATTTGCAGCGCTACGCGGCCATCGAAAACGAGGGGCATACGTATCAACTGCAGCGAGAAAATCTGCGCGCGTACAAACGGGAAATCCTGCTGGCGCTGCTGCTGATTACCTTGCTGCTGCTATTCGCCACCACCTGGGTGGCGCTGTTTCTCTCCAAACAGATCACCGTTCCCATTCAGGCTTTGGCGGAGGCCACCCAGGAAATCGCGCGGGGAAATTTCACGCATTCGGTGGCGGTGCCCACGCAGACCAGCGACGAACTGGGCACGCTGATTACTTCGTTCAATCAAATGACCGCGCAACTAGGCGAGGGGCAGCGGCAAATCAATGACTTTACCCGCAATCTCCAGCAAGCCGTAGAGGACCGGGAGAGCCGCCGGAAACTGATGGAGGCGATTCTCGAGCACATTCCCACCGGAGTGGTGTCACTCGACCCCGGGGGCGCCATCACGCGAACGAATTCCGCGGTTCACACTATCTTCGGCGACCACGCTCACAACGCGAAGACGCTGGCCGACCTGCTGGGAGAGGAGGCTTCGCGGGTGGTTCTGCAGTTGATGCGCCGCTCGTTGCGATTGGGCGCGGCGTCCCGGGAAATGGAAGTGGCGGCGGCCGGACGCCTGGTTCGCGCCGCGGTGACGGTGAGCTCGCTGGGGCCGCGCAGCGCGAATCCTGGATTCGTGGTGGTGATCGACGACATTACCGAACTGCTCCGGGCGCAGCGCGCCGCGGCCTGGCAAGAAGTGGCTCAGCGCATCGCTCACGAAATCAAAAACCCGCTGACACCGGTGCAGCTTTCCGCCCAACGTTTGCTGCGCTATCTCGATAAAACCGCCGCGTCGCGCGGGCGCATCGAGCGAAGCGAACTGGAATCGCTGGTGGCGGAGTGCGCTGGATTGATCGAGCGCGAAGTGCGGGTGCTGGAATCGCTGGTCGACGAATTCTCGCAATTTGCACGCTTCCCTTCCGCGCGCATGGCTCCCGCGGATCTGAATTTGATCGTGGAGAGCGCGCTGGCGGTGTTCCAGGGGCGGCTGGACGGTATCGCGATCGCCAAGAATCTGGCGCCGGGCTTGCCGTCGATCAAAGCCGATAGCGAGCTGTTGCGCCGCGTACTGGTGAACCTAATCGACAACGCTGCCGAAGCGATGGAAGGCGCCACGGTGCGCCGCCTTTCCGTCTCCACCCGCCTGGACCGCCTTAGCGAAGCGGTAGAAATCGAAGTCGCCGATACCGGTCACGGGATTTCGCCCGAAGATAAGGACAAATTGTTTTTGCCGCACTTTTCTACCAAGAAGCGCGGCACCGGCCTAGGCCTGGCGATTTCCAGCCGGATCGTCGCGGAACATAACGGATCGTTGCGGATGGAAGACAATTCTCCGGTCGGCGCGCGGTTTCGAATCCGCTTTCCGGCGTTTGAACTAGCGGCGCCCAGCGGGCCGCCGGTTCCCACCGCGGGCGTTGCGCCCAATCCATCAACCTAAAGAAACCAGAGAGACTTAATGCCAGCATCGATATTGATTGTCGACGACGAAAAAGGAATTCGCGAGTCTCTCGGCGCATTACTGCGCGATGAGGGTTACACGGTGGACGTGGTCGGCTCAGGGGAAGAATGCCTGGAGGTGATCGAAACGCGCCACTACGACCTGGTGCTGCTGGATATCTGGCTGCCCAAGCTGGACGGGCTGGAAACGCTGGAACGCATCCAGGAGCAGGAAGCGCCGCCGATGGTGGTGGTGATCTCCGGCCACGCCAATATCGAGACGGCGGTGCGCGCGACGAAGCTGGGAGCGTTTGATTTCATCGAAAAACCGCTGTCGCTGGATAAAACCGTCCTAGTGGTGAAGAACGCGCTGGAGTATTTGCGGCTGGAAGAGGAAAACCGCGTGCTGCGGGCGCAGATCGAACATCGCAACCAGATTTTGGGCAATAGCATCCCGATGAAAGCGCTGCGCCAGCAGATCAGTCTGGCCGCACCAACCAACGGACGGGTATTGATCTATGGGGAGAGCGGCACCGGCAAGGAGTTGATCGCTCGGGCGCTCCACTCGCAAAGCCCGCGGTCTTCGATGCCTTTTGTGGAGGTGAACTGCGCGGCGATTCCGGAAGAGCTGATCGAATCGGAGCTGTTTGGCCACACCAAGGGAAGCTTTACCGGAGCCTCCGAAGACAAGACCGGAAAATTTCGCAAGGCCGACGGCGGCACGCTGTTCCTGGACGAAATCGGGGACATGAGCCTGAAGACGCAGTCGAAAGTGCTGCGGGTGCTGGAACAACAGCGCTTCGAGCCGCTGGGCTCCAACGAAACGGCCAAGGTGGACGTGCGGGTGATCGCCGCGACCAACAAAAAACTGGAAGAGGAAATCAGCCGCAACCAGTTTCGTGAGGACCTCTTCTATCGGCTAAACGTCATCCCGTTTTACGCGCCGGCGCTGCGCGAACGGGTGGACGATCTGCCCATACTCGCGGCGCATTTCCTCGCCGAATTTTGCAATGCCTACGGGAAAAAACAGAAAGAGCTCACGCCAGCCGCGCTCGACGTGCTGCTCAGCTATCCGTGGCCGGGGAACGTGCGCGAACTGAAGAACTTGATCGAACGCCTGGTGATTATTTGCCCGGCAAGCCGCATCGAGCCGCACCATCTGCCGCCCGAAGTCTTCCGCGGGGTATCGAACTCGCCGAATAAGCCGTACGGCAGCTTGCAGGAAGCGCGGTCGGCCTACGAGCGAGAATTCGTGCTGCGCAAACTGGAAGAAGCGCGATGGAACATGACCCGGGCGGCGGCGGCGTTGGGACTGGAGCGGAGCCATCTGTATCGCAAGATGAAGTCGCTAGGCATTTCCTCTTCGCGGTCCGAAACCGTCGAGCCTTAGGGGCGGAGCCTTATCGTTGGGCCGCGGCGCGGGTGTCGGGGCGGCCGCGCCACTCCCGCCATATTGCATCCAGGTGATCTAACTTCCCTTCTTTTGCGGACTTGCGAGCGGTGGCGTGATTTGCATGTTCGCGCTTACTGAATCGGTAAACCCGCCGCAAAAAACCTCACGCCCGGGGCTATCGATTCTTGGTAAACTAAACGCCTCTCGGAGGCGGTATATGTTTAGGCGTCGCAGTGTCCCTCGGCTCCTAAGCTGTGCTTCGGCGCTACTTGCTTTCGTCCCGGCAGGTTTTGCGCAGTCTTCTTCTTCCACAACCATCCCATCATCCGTGACCGATTCCGGGATGGCCGATTCGGATCCGAATTCCGATAGCGCCCCCGGCGAATTGTTCTTTGCTTCTGCTTCGAATTTCGCGGATTTCTCGATCGATGCGGTAGCCGATACCGATACCAATCCCAAATCCAGTTCCGACCCCGACGTGAACTCCAATGTCGATGCCGCTCGGAACTCGTCCGATCCACGGCCGCTCTCCCCGGTGCGGCCGTTCCCGGGCGTTCCGGAGACGCTTCCGGCTCCTCCGGATCAATACCGAATCAGCCAGGACTGTGCGGCGGGAGTGTTGAGCGGAAGAGATTGCAAATATCATTGGTTGCCGGCGCTAAGCGAGCAAGTCGAGGACCTGGCGGTGGAGACTAGCTGGAATCTCGCGCAGAATCGTTGGGTGCGCTACAACACGTTTCACGGAAATTTCTGGCACAACTACTGGCTCTCCGTGCAGGGCTTTCGGTTCAATCGTTGGTGCGACAACAATCCGCTCTACGACGACTACCTTGGCCATCCGATGATGGGTGCGATCTCGATGGATATATTTATTCAAAACGATCCGCGCGGGATGTCGCTGGAGCTGGAAAACTCCCCGGCGTACTGGCACAGTCGTCTACGGGCGCTGCTGTGGGCCACCGTCTACAGCGCGGAATGGAAGGTGGGTCCGGTGAGCGAAGCGTCGTTCGGCTCAACCGGCACGGGGCTGTGGTTCGATAAATCTTCCAACCGCTGGACCAATGGAACCGGCTCGGTGGGACTGGTGGTGACGCCTGTGCTGGGCTGGGCGTGGTCGATGGGCGAAGACGTGATCGACCAGCACGTCATTCGGCGCATCGAAACCAAGAGTGGCAATCCCGTCTACCTCTTTGCCATCCAGTTCCTCAATCCTTGCCGCGGATTTTCAAATCTGATGCGATTCAAAGCGCCATGGTATCGAGACAGCCGCGACGTAGACCGTCCGCAAATCAGCGCAAACAATTCCGGCGACTGACAGGCTGGCCTGCCGGGAAACACGACCTCGAAGGTGATGGCAAGGGAGCGCTCAGCCCGGTGAAAGGCAGGGACGGGCCGCGATAAGCCATGCACTCGCTCACCGCGGCCCGGTCGATTGTTGCGGTTCTAATTCTTGGGGAACTTCGGATTCGCCTTCACTTCCTCGAGCTGTTTCTCATGCCGCTCGCTGTGGGCCGCTGCGAGCAGAATCCACTCGTAGGCGTCCATCGGCGCGCCGGTAGGCCCGGTCATCACGTGTTCGCGCAAGTCCGGAGTGTTTTCCAGGAACTGGATGGTTCGGGCGCGGCTTCTGACGAAGTGATTGAGGGCTTCCTGCGGAGACCAGCGGCCAGTTGGCGCCAATACATCTGGCGCCTGGCGTTTCTGACTGCGGTCGGGGACATTTGCCAGCAACGCCGCGTCGATTTTCTTGTAGTCGCGGTCTGCGGCGCCCGCCGGCGAGCTCATCACTTTTTGGGTCACGGTGTCGAAGAACAAGTCTTCGGCCAGCGCTAGATGTTCGACCACTTGGGCCACCGACCATTTATCCGGCGCCGCTTTGAACGTCCACTGCGCGTCAGTGAGACCTTTGGTGGAAGCCTCGACCGCGTCACGCGTCTTTTCGAGGTACTTCACCGTTGATTCGCGGTCCGCGGAGGTGAGCGACTGCGCCTGGATCGCCGGCACCGCGAGTAGAACCACACCTAAAATGGAAGCGACTGCGCTTACGATAAGCCTCTTGAGATTCATCCTGCATCCTCCGTACGATCGTGTCGCCTGACCCGGGCCCGCGGCGGCGCTGGCATTCTAGCAGACTGGCAGCCGGGTCCGGTGGCTTTGCGCTTATACGGTGACGCAAATCTGGGAGCCGGGTGAACGGGGCGAAGAATTTCCCGGAACCGATGGCGCCTAGAGGATTCTAATGTTGCGCTTGCCTTGGGCTCATCCGTTTTATCCCGGAGGATGACGACTCCGCGCTCCTACAGCAATCACTGTATTGGTAATGGCGGTCGGCCATGCGAGTATCAGCCGTATTTATATCGGACATGAAATAGGGCTGCGTAACGTTTACTGGCATTCGAATTGTTTTGCGAAACAGATGGGAACTGATCGGCACGTGCCGGACGTTTGTACCCGTCGGTTCTATCGCTCGCCTTAGAGGCCCTTGCTGAGGAGTGAGATTTGAGAAATGTCCGAGAGCCCGGAGAATCCCCCGACGATATTGTCCCACCTACCGCCCGCTGGTTGAAACGCGATGATAGTTCCCACGCCGTGCAGTTTTACACCGAAGATGGTTTCCTTCTAAGCGGTTCGGCTAGCTTTCTGGAAACCGCCCTTCGTGCGGGAAACATTGCGCTGGTGCTGGCTACTCCGGAGCATATCGCAGCCGTCGAGCAACGGATCACCGCAGACGGAGTGGACGTGGCATCCGCGGCCGCAAATGGCCGTTATCACGCCTACGACGGAAACAAAGCTCTCAACGCTTTCATGGTGGACGGCTGGCCAGACGCCGCGCTCTTCGCTAAGACGATTGGAGGTTACATCGATCACGCGCGCGCAAGAGGCGGCGGCGAGAATACCCGGGTGGCCGCCTTTGGCGAGATGGTGGCAATTTTGTGCGCCGATGGAAAGATGGCGGCCGCTACTCGGCTGGAAGAATTGTGGAATGATCTGTCGCAAACGTGCCACTTTTCCCTGCTCTGCGCATATCCCATGGCGGTGTTTGACCGCATCCAGCAACCTGAATCGTTTCGTCAGATTTGCGCGGCGCACACCGCAGTAGTGCCGACGGACCACCACTCGGCTCTTACCACCAATGAAGAACGATCGCGCAACATTGCGCACCTGCCGCAAAGGGTCCAGGCACTAGAACCGGAAGCCGCCAGACGCCTGACCCAGGAGAAATTCCGCCAGAACATCGAAAGCGTCCAGGACTATGCCATCTACCTGGTGGACATCGGTGGCTTCGTGATGAGCTGGAATACTGGCGCGCAGCGCATCAAGGGGTATACCGCTGACGAGATTATCGGCCAACACTTCTCGTGTTTTTACCCGGAGGAAGCGCGCGCAAACGGCCAGCCCCAGCGCTCCCTGGCCACCGCCGCCGCGGAAGGCCGCTTTGAGGATGAAGGCTGGCGAATTCGTAAGGATGGCACTCGATTTTGGGCCAGTGTAGTGATCACGCCTTCGCGCGACGCGGATGGGCAGTTGACCGGGTTCACCAAGATTACCCGCGACACCACTCAACGGACGCTGCGCGACCAGGCACTGACGCGCGCGAACGAAGAACTGCGCCGCGAGGTGACGGCGCGCATCTCCGCGGAGCGCCGGCTGCACGCCTCGGAAGAATCGCTTCGGAGGCTCTCGGCCCACTTGCTGCGCACCCAGGAGGACGAACGGCGACGGCTGGGACGCGACCTGCACGACAACGTCGGGCAATACTTGGCGGTACTCAAAATGACTTTGGAATCCCTGCCGGTAGGGTCCCCATCGAGTAATGAGTACGAGGCGCAACTGCGCGAATGCGTGGGGCTGGTCGAGGAGTCGATCAAGGAAGTGCGGACGATGTCGTACTTGCTGTACCCTCCGATGCTGGACGAAATGGGGCTCAAATCCGCGGTACCGCGGTTTCTGGACGGTTTCACCAAGCGCAGCGGCATTCAGATTACCTTCGAGATGCCCAGGGACACGGCTCGCCTGGCGCACGACACCGAGATCGCCATCTTTCGCGTGCTTCAGGAAAGTTTGACCAACGTTCACCGCCATTCCGGGAGCAACACCGCGGAGATCCGCATCACCGTCGACGGTTCCGCCGTCCGCCTCGAGGTCAGGGATCACGGCAAGGGAATGCAGCCGGAAGTGGTGGAATCGATCCGCGACTCATGGGGCACGTTCGGCGTCGGTTTGCGGGGGATGAACGAACGCATGCACCAATTGGGAGGCACGCTGGAAATCTCGTCCTCCGCCGAAGGAACGGTGGTAGTTGCCGCCGCTCCGCACCCGGCCTTGACGCCCGCGCAGCCGGCGTCTGGCGCGTCATAGAGGACCGGCACTGAAGGTGAAGCGGGTCTGAGTCAGGCAACAGCAACGAGCAGGGTGGGGCCAAGGAGAATCCAATGGCAACTACCATTTTCATCGTCGACGACCACGAAGTGATTCGTCAAGGCGTGCGCGCGATCGTGCAAAAAGCGCGGCCGGAGTGGAGGATCGTGGGGGAAGCGGCGAATGGCAAAGACGCCATCGCGGCGGTCGCCCGGCTGATGCCTAACGTGGTGGTGATGGACGTGAGCATGCCGGAGATGAATGGACTGGAAGCCGCGGCGGAGATATTGAAGAATGGCAGCGGCAGCGCCATCCTGATTTTCTCGATGCACGAATCCGAGCACTTCGTCGATGAAGTGCGGCGCACCGGAGTGCATGGCTGCGTTCAGAAATCACAAGCCGGCCGCGACCTGATTCGAGCCATCGAAACGGTGATCACTGGCGGCAGATTTTTCGGGCCGCAGGCTGAGGGAGAAACAAAACCGAAACGAGAACCAGAAGGAGGCCCGATATTCCGGGTGGCGTTGGCATGGCTGCGATCCAGCGCGCCGGCGAAGAACCTAGGATTCCTCGGGAGTTTCGCGGCGCCAATCCATCTGCTGCAGGATGGACGTTCGCTGCCGCCAGTTTTCCAGCACCTTCACGCGTAATCCCAAAAAAACCTTGGTTCCCACGAGCTTCTCGATGTCTTTGCGCGCGGCCGTGCCGATTTTTTTCAGCATCGCGCCGCCCTGGCCGATGACGATTCCCTTCTGGCCTTCGCGCTCGACGTAGATGGTGGCTTCAATGCGCGTGAGTGTTTCCCCCTCTTCAAAGTTGTCCACCATCACCATCACCGCGTGCGGCACCTCAGCCTTGGTTTCCTGGATCACTTTCTCGCGCACGAATTCCGCGGCCATGAACCGTTCGGGCTGGTCGGTAAATTGGTCTTCGGGGAAATATCGTGGACCTTCCTTCAGCCGGGACTTCCAAGTATTGAGCAACGTTACCAGACCATCTCCCTTCAGAGCGGAGATGGGAATAATCTCGGCAAACTTGTAGCCAGCCCCATACCGTTCCATCAGAGGCAGCAGCTCGTGTTTGGGCATGCGATCGATTTT
>Ga0302326_10015437_pt1 | contig 16069 bp, 14 predicted proteins | sample Palsa_T0_3_FD_202264 | JGI IMG/M metagenome (GOLD analysis project Ga0302326, IMG submission 202264) | Peat permafrost microbial communities from Stordalen Mire near Abisko, Sweden - Palsa_T0_3 | ecosystem: Environmental > Terrestrial > Soil > Palsa > Peat permafrost | place: Sweden: Abisko... | reverse complement strand
CCTCGTACAGGATGCGGCGCACGCCGCCGCCGCTCAGCGTGACCAGGCCGCCGCCGTTCAGGACGACTTTGGCGCTCGTGTTGCTTATTTTCGCCGTGGCGGTCAGCACGATGGTTACTGGGCGCGGGCCGCAGGAAAACGCGATCACCCCGCCCGCGGCGACGGCCTGGACCACCGCCTGCGACGTGCAGCTGCCCGGGGTGCCGTGGCCGACCACGTGATCCGCGTGTTCCGTTTGGATGGCTGGGGTGATGGAGGCTCGGTCGTGGGGGGCTATGTGGGGTGAGGGGAGCGGGGGGTGGATTGGCGCGGAGTTCCGCGATTGTGCCGTGGTGGCGTTGGGGTGGGGTGGATGCGAGGACGCCGGGTCGGGGGGGGTGGTGGTGGTAGTGGGGCTGGCCGCTGGGGTGGTTGGGGTGGTGCTGGTGGTGCTGGTGGTGGCGTTGGTCGCGGGGGGCGGCGCGGACGTGGCGGCCTGCGGGCCGCAGGCGGCCAGGGTGAGGGCCGGGGCGCAGGCGAGCACGAGAATGGCGGCCGGACGGGCGAGTCGCATGAGGCGAGACGTTAGCAAGTTGCGGGTCCCGGGATGGCATTTACCGAGATCCTTAAGGATTAGTCGCCACGCGGCGAGCATGCGGGCCTCTTTATTGTGCAGCGGCACAGAAGCAAGCCAGAACTGGGCCCAACCCGGGCAAGCCCACCGCAGCACCGGACGCGCACTCGAAAAAAACCGCACCTATGGCGCATCGGGCCGGTTCTATGCGGTCCTATGTTCCACCGGGTCGCTTGGTGCGGGTCACACTGGTCCCATGGGTCACGACGGTCCCTTTAGTCGCGGCCGGGGGGTTGGCGCGGCTGGCGGCCTCGTTATTGTCAGCAGTACGTGTAGTCCCGGCTCGTGCCCTGGTAGGTGCATTGATCGATGGTGGTCCCGTTTTGGTTCCTGAGGATCGCCGTATCGCCGGTGTTGTTCCAGATGTACCAGGAACGGTTCCAGTACCGATCTGTCTGCGTGCCGGCGCCCTTGCCGGTGTGAATAGTCACGTATCCGTGGGGTTTGATGGTATATGAAGCGAATTTAAAGATATGCCCGGCTTTGTCGCGCAATGTCCAGTTGATCAGATCGATTGACGACCCCGATTGGTTATGCAACTGGACCCATTCATGGTTGAGGCTCGAGTTGCCGCCATAATCTGGGCCTGGCGAGTTGTAGTAGATCTCATAAATCTGCATACGATAAACTGCGGCCTGAGCCTGCGAGCCGGCCGCCATGACCAGTCCGAGAGACATGACCAAACAAAGCGTCCCGCTCAACCAGAACATGATGATCTTTCGCATTACTCTCCGTCACTGCACATTTACAAATTGACTATCGGGACGGGCTTTAGCCTAGCAGGAAAAGCGAGTCGGTAATGGCCTGGATGCCGTTTATTATTTACCGAAGCTAATTAACGTGGACTTTATCCGCGCGCCGCCGGTAGCGTACTGGGACAGCACGCCGCACCGTCACCGCCGCGAGCTGGCCGCGGCGGTACGCCGGTTTGGAGGATGCCGATGGATCACGAGACCGTGCTGGCCTACCTGAACCGCGTCGGCACCACCGCGACGACAGCCGGCGACGCGGCGGGCCTGCGCACGCTGCACCGCGCACACCAGCTGACGGTGCCGTTCGAGAACCTGAGCATTCACCTGGCCGAGCCGATCTCGCTGGACGAGCGCGACCTGATCGGCAAGATCGTGCACGGCCGCCGCGGCGGCTTCTGCTACGAACTCAACGGGGCCTTCGCGCTGCTGCTTGAGGCGCTTGGCGCGCAGGTAAACCGGGTCGCCGCCCGGGTCTACAGGCAAGCCGGCCTGGGCCCGCCGTTCGATCACCTGGCGCTCATCGTGCGCGCGGCCGACGGCAGCGGTCCCTGGCTCGCCGACGTGGGCTTCGGCAGTCACAGCGACTATCCGCTGTTGCTGGACGCCCGGGCGGACCAGGACGACCCGGCCGGGGTGTTCCGGCTCGCCGACGCCGGCGCGGGAGACATCGACGTGTTGAAGGACGGCCGGCCCGAGTACCGGATCGAGACCCGCGAGCGGTCGCTCGCCGACTGCGTACCGACCTGCTGGTGGCAGCAGACCTCGCCGTTGTCACACTTCACCCGCAGCACGATCTGCTCCAGGCGGACCCCAGGCGGCCGGATCTCCATCAGCGGCCGGATACTCATCCAGACCCAGGACGGCACCCGGACCGAGCAGCCACTGGAGACCGACGACGCACTGCTGGCGGCGTACCGCGACCATTTCGGCATCGAGCTGAGCCGGGTGCCGAACGACCCGGCCGCATAGCCGCGCCGACGTCCCGCGCCCGGTTCCGGAGCGCAGGACGCCAGCGTGCTGCTGGCGTTTAGTATTTACGCTTGCAGCTGGCTTTGATCACGACAGGTACAGACTCGGTGTGCTTAGTGGTGCCGTCGCTGACCCGCATCTATGACCACGGCCCGCACCGCACAACGGTTCAAGGGCGGCGACTGGTCCGGGGCGGGTAGAGCAGTGCCGTGACGACGGCGCCGGCCGCGAACAGGACTATCAGGAAGGTGAACGCGGTGACGTCGCCGTGGACCGTGGCGGCCTGCGCGCTGACCTGGTGCGCGTGCCGGGTCAGGTAGTCCGCGGCGGCGCTCGCGGCGATCGTGTTGAGCAGGGCGGCACCCAGCGAGCCGCCGATCTGGTTGCTGCTGTTCACCAGCGCGGCCGCCACGCCGCTGTCGGCCGGGCGGGCGCCGGCCGGGCCGAGGCTGAAGGCCGACGTCACGATGCAGCCGGTGCCGAGCCCGAGCAGCACCAGCGCCGGAGCCACCCGGGTGCCGTAACCGCCGTGGACCCCGAGGCCGGTCAGCAAGGCGGCCGCCCCGGCCGCCACGATCATTCCGGCCGGGACGACGACCCGGGGGCCGAACCGGTCGAGGCCCACGTTGCTGACGAAGTTGGCCGCGACCACGACCCCGGCCACGAACGGCAGGAAGGCCAGCCCGGCGCGCAGCGGGGAGAACCCGAGCACGCCCTGCAGGTAGTAGGTGACCAGCAAGAAGGTGCCGATCAGGCCGATCCCGCCGATGACCGCCCCGAGGTAGGCGGTGCCACGGGTGCGGTCGGCGATGATGCCCAGCGGTACCAGCGGGCGGGCGACCCGGCGCTCGACCAGGACGAACACCGCCAGCAGGACGACGCCGGCCGCGATCGGCCCGGCCGTCCACGGGCTGCCCCAGCCGCTCGCGGCGGCCTGGCTGAAGCCGTACACGATGGCGACGAGGCCGCCGGCGGCCAGCAGGCTCCCGGGCACATCGAGCCTGGCCCCGGGGTTGCGTGGCTGGTTGGTGATCAGCGGGACGGCCGCGGCCAGGGCGACGGCGGCGAAGGCCACGTTGACGTATAGGCACCAGCGCCAGGACAGGTACTCGGTCAGGACGCCGCCGAGGATCAGGCCGATCGCCCCTCCCCCGCCGGCGATCGCGGTGAAGATGCCGAGCGCCTTGCCGCGCTCGCGGGGGTCGGTGAAGGTGGTGGCGAGCAGGGCCAGGGCGGACGGGGCCAGCAGCGCACCGAACGCGCCCTGCACCGCCCGCGCCGCCACCAGCGTGGCCAGGCCGTTGGCGGCGCCCCCGGCGGCCGAGGCGGCCGCGAACCCGGCCAGCCCGGCGATGAACGTCCGCTTGCGGCCCAGCAGATCGGACAGCCGGCCGCCCACCGCCAGCAGGCCGCCGAAGGCCAGGGCGTAGGCGGTGATGACCCATTGCCGTTCGGTGACGGAGAAGCCCAGCGATCGCTGGGCTGAGGGCAGCGCGATGTTCACGATCGTGGCGTCGAGCACCACCATCAACTGGGCCACCCCGATCACGGCCAGGATCAGCCAGCGGCGCCGCCCCGGATCGGGGACGGCGGTGGTGCTGGCCTGGGCCGGCGCCGACGCCGACGCGGCGGGAAGAGCTTCGTTTGTCATAGCAAGTCCTTGTGAGTTAGTTAGCTAACTCGAAACTGTAGCGGCTGGGTCGGGGTGTGTCTATACTTTGTTAGGTGACTAACTCACTTGACTCTGGCGGGCGGCCGGCGACCCGGGGACGTTCCCGCGGGGGCGTCCGCCGGGAGGCGGGTAAACGCGAGCGCCTGGTTACCGCGGCCCGGCGGGTGCTGTACGAGCAGGGCGTCGAGAAGGCGACGCTGGCCGACATCGCCGCCGCGGCCGATGTCCCGCTGGGCAACGTCTACTACTACTTCAAGACCAAGGACGCCCTGGTGGCCGCCGTCATCGAGAGTTACCGGCGCAGCTACCACGAGCTGAGCGCGGAGCTTGACCAGCAGCAGGACCCCGCCAGCCGGCTCAAGGCGCTGGTCCGGGCCCTGACGGCGCGACGGGATCAGCTGGCCAGCTTCGGCTGCCCGATCGGATCACTCAACTCCGAGCTCGACAAGCGCGAGGATGAGTTGCGCGCCGACGCCGGAACCATCCTGGCCGGGGTCATTGACTGGGCCGAGGTGCAGTTCCGGGCGATGGGCCGGGACGATGCCCGCGAGCTCGCAGTGGCCCTGATCGCCTCCTACGAGGGGATCGCCCTGCTCGGGGCCACGCTGCGGGATCCCGGACTGATCAGCGCCGAAGGCGCCCGCCTCGAGCGCTGGATCGACTCCCTGCGCTGACCTCGGCCGCCGTCGACGGGTCCTGTGCTGGCCGGGCGAACCGCCGTGACCGCCGGGGAGCGAGCTAAGCTATTCCGGAAACATCCGGAATAGCCACCACCGGGGGGTGCAGCGCTGAAGGAGCAGGTCGTGACGCAGGACTCACCGGGGGCGGCCACGACGGACGGCGGCACGCTGCCCGGCTTCGACACGGGCGTGGCGAACGCGGCTCGCATGTGGAACTACTGGATCGGCGGCAAGGACAACTTCCGTGCTGACCGGGAGGCCGGGGAGCAGGTGCTGGAGGCGATGCCAGCGCTGCCGGTGGTCGCCCAGATGCTACGGCGCTTCCTGATCACCACGGTGGAGGAGCTGAGCGCCGCGGGCGTCCGCCAGTTCCTGGACATCGGAACCGGGCTGCCCACCGCCGACAACACGCACGACGTGGCGCAGCGCGCCGCGCCGGAGTCACGGATCGTCTACGTGGATCATGACCCGGTGGTGATCAGCCACGCCCGGGCCCTGCTCACCAGCAGCCCCGCGGGGAAGACGGACTATATCCAGGCCGACCTGCGGGACTGGCCGACGATCGCGGCCGGCGCCCAGCGAACCCTGGACTTCAGCCGCCCGGTCGCCGTCCTGCTGATCGCGGTGCTGCACTTCATCCTCGACGAGGAGGACCCGCACCGGCTGATCTCCCGGATGATGGCCGACCTCGCGCCGGGCAGCTACCTGGTCATCGCGCACGCCGCCAGCGACATCCAGGCCGGTACCGCCGCGGCGATGGCCCAGAGCTACAACGCCACCTCATCGCTGACGATCACACCCCGGGACGGGGCCACGGTGGCCCGGTTCTTCGATGGCCTGGAGATGGTCGGCCCGGGCCTGACACCGATCGACCAGTGGCGGGGATCCGGCCCGGCCACCACGGCCGACTCCGGCCTGAGCTGTTACTGCGGTATCGGCAGAAAGCCGTAGCCGACCCCCGCCGTCGTCAACCGCGCGGACACGACGTAGCCGGTACCTGCGACCCGGCCACATCCGGGGCCAGGTCGTCATCGGCGTGCGGGGCCGCCGTGGCCGGTACGGTGCGCGCGCCGGACCGCTCGGCGCCTAGGCCCGCGGCGACCACGAAGGCGACGCCGGCCAGCGACCAGACTTCGGGCACCTGGCGCAGCAGCGCGAACCCGGCGACCACGGCCAGGGCCGGTTCCAGGCACATCAGGGTGCCAAACGCCGACGTCGTCAGCCGGCGCAGGGCGTACATCTCCAGGCTGAACGGCACGACTGGCAGCAGCAGGGCCAACCCGAAGCCCGCCAGGAGCAGACGCGGCGTCAGGACCCCGACCACGGCCGGCCCGGACACCAGGGTCGACACCAGCGCCGCTACCGTGATCGAGGTGGCCAGCCCTTGCAGGCCCGCCACCTCGTCCCCGACCGCCTGGGTGAGGATGATGTAGGCGGCCCAGCAGATCGCCGCGCCCAGCGCGCAGGCGATGCCCGTCACGCTGGTACCGCCCTGCCACGGGTGGGTCAGCAGCAGCACGCCGGCCGCGGCCAGACCCGGCCACAGCAGCGAGCGGCGGCCGCCGCCGCGGGCGACGGCCACGCCGAGCGGGCCGAGGAACTCCAGGGCGCTGGCCGTGCCGAGCGGCATCCGGGCCACGGCCGCCATGAACAGCATCGTCACCCCGGCGGTCACGACACCCAGGGCGACCGTGGCCAGCAGCACCGGGCGGCGGAAGCGCCAGGGCCGGGGCCGGACGACGACCAGCAGGATCACGGCGCCCCAGACCAGCCGGAGCCACACGGCGCCCAGCGGCCCGATCTCGCCGAACAGATGCACGGACAGCGCCAGGCCGAGCTGGACGCAGCTCATCGAGCCCAGCGCCATCAAGGTGCCGGAACGGGCCGAGGTGCGAGGTGTCGCCGAGATGCTGACCATGATCGCCAGTACACGCGACCAGGATCGTCCGTGTCCACGTGAGTTTAATAGACATACCGTTCAGTGATCCTGAATGATCTAGGTATGGACCCGCGCCGTCTCGAACTGCTGCTTGAGCTCTCCCGCCTCGGCTCCATGCGGGAGGTCGGCGAGAGCATGCACGTCACCACCTCCACCGTGTCGCAGCAGATCGCGGCCCTGGCCCGGGAGGCGGGCACCCCGCTGATCGAGCCGGACGGGCGGCGGGTGCGGCTGACCCCGGCCGGGCAGCGGCTGGCGGGTCACGCCGTCACGATCCTGGCGGCGCTCGAGGCCGCCCGCCTGGACCTGGATCCGGCGGCGGCGCCGGCCGGGACCGTGCGGGTCGCGGCGTTCGCCACGGCCGTGCGCGAATCCGTGCTGCCGGTCGTGCGGATCCTGGCCGACCGGCACCCCGCCGTGGTACTGGCGATTCACGAGCACGAACCGGACGAATCGTTCGGTCTCCTCGCCGACGATGCGGTCGACCTGGCCCTCACCTATGACTACAACCTGGCCCCGGCCCGGTTCGACCGCAGCCTGGACACCCAGCCGCTGGGTCGCAGGCAGTGGAGCCTGGGCACGCCGGCCGGCCAGGGCCGGGTGGCGGGCACCGCGCTCGAGGTCTTCCGCCGGTTCGCCGATCGCGACTGGATCGTCAACTCGCGGAACGGCGGCGACGAGGAGGCGGTCCGCACCGTGGCCTCGCTGGCCGGCTTCCAGCCGCGGATCATGCACCGGGTGGACAGCCTCGAGCTGGTGCAGGACATGATCCTGGCCGGCCTGGGCGTCGGGCTGCTGCCCGCCGGGCGCCCGGTGCGCCGCGGCGTGGTGCTGCGGCCGCTCCGCGAGCCGGAGGTGACCCAGCGGCCGTTCGCCGTGACCCGCCGGGGGCGTTCCGCCTGGCCGCCGCTGGCCCTGGTGCTCCGGCTGCTGCAGGAGAGCTCCGGCTTAACCGGCCGGGTTATGCCGGGACGGCCTGCATGGCTTCGGCCAGTAGGGTGACCGACCGGAGGCGGCCCTCGATGGCCGGCGTCTGGTGGACGACGATCAGCTCGTCGGCCTCGGTCTGCCGGATGAAGCCGTCGAGATAGTCACTCACCTCGGCCGGGGTGCCGACCGCGGCGTACGTGAGCATCTGGTCCACGGCCGCGCCGAGGCCAGCGGCCAGCAACTGGTCGGCCTGCTCGTCGGTCAGGTTCTCGGTGTCCTGGCCCCGCCCCCGCCCGTACAGGCTGATGGCCCGCGCCCGGCGGATGGCCAGGAGCTGCTCCCGGGCGTCGCTCTCGGAGTCGGCGGCGATCACGTTGACGCCCGCGATCGCGTACGGCTGTTCCAGCTGCGCGGACGGCCGGAACTCACGCCGGTACAGGGCCAGGGCGGGGTCGAGCTCGGCCGGCGCGAAGTGCGAGGCGAACGCGTAGGGCAGGCCGAGCGCGGCGGCCAGGCCCGCCCCGAACAACGACGAACCCAGGATGTACAGCGGGACGTTCGAGCCCTTGCCGGGGACCGCGTCCACCCCCGGCACCCGGGTATGGCCGGTGAGATAGCCCTGCAGCTCCACCACGTCCTGCGGGAAGGTGTCGGCCGAGGTCGGGTCGCGGCGCAGCGCGTACATCGTGTTCTGATCCGAGCCCGGCGCCCGCCCGAGGCCGAGGTCGATCCGTCCCGGGTACATGGCGGCCAGGGCGCCGAACTGCTCCGCGATCAGCAGGGGTGCATGGTTCGGCAGCATCACCCCGCCCGAGCCGAGCCGGATCGTCTGCGTCTGCGCGCCGACGTGCGCGATCAGCACGCTGGTGGCCGAGGAGGCGATGCTGGCCATGTTGTGATGCTCGGCGTACCAGACCCGCAGGTAGCCCAGTTCCTCGGCCCGCCGGGCGAGCGCAACGCTGTTCGCGAAACTGTCGCTAGCGGTCTGACCTCGCGCGATCGGCGCCAGGTCGAGAATCGACAACGGGACACGCATTACTGACTCCTCACCGGTCCTGCGGTTACAGGTAGTTCTCGAGATCTGCCTTGATATCGGCGGGCAGCGCGGTCGGCTCGTAGCGCTTGACGACCTGGCCGTCCCGGCCGATCAGGAACTTGGTGAAGTTCCACTTGACCTCGTCGGTGCCCTCCGCGTCCGGCCGGATCTTCGAGATCGCCTCGTAGAAGCCGCCGTACTGCGGGCCGAAGTCGCCGGGCGCCTCGGCGCGCAGCCACTGGTACAGCGGGTCGGCGTCCGGGCCGTTGACCTCGATCTTGGACAGCACCGGGAAGGTCACGTCGTAGCTGGACTTGCAGAAGTCCTGGATCTCCTCGTCGGTGCCCGGTTCCTGCTCCTTGAACTGGTTGCAGGGAAAGCCGAGGATCTCCAGGCCTCGATCTTTATGGTCGCGGTACAGCGACTCCAGGCCCTCGTACTGCGGGGTCAGCCCGCATTTGCTCGCTACGTTCACGATGAGCAGCACCTTGCCCTCATAGTTCTGCAGCGGAACCTGCTTGCCGTCCGCAGCGGTCCCCGCGAAGTCGTACGCCGTAGTCATGCCTGCTCCTCATCGTCGAGGCAGCGGACTCGGTTGCGCCCGCACCCTCACAGCGCCAGAACACCCAGCCCAGGTAGATCGATTCCGCGCACGGTCAGACGGCCCATGGCGATTTAACTCACACCCGACGCCTGGGACCACAAGTCACGACGGCGTACCGGGAGCCGCGGCTCACAAATCTGGCCGCCCCGATGGCCCGTAGGGCCGGCCCGATGGCCCGTAGGGCCGGCCCTGGCCTGGCCCTGGCCGGCCCGATTTGCCACCGGGCCGGCTGAAAATCCCTATTAGAAGCTGGGTATTTGATATTCGTGTTCTAGCAGGTACGGGTGAGGCTCGGGGGCTCGGTCAGGTCAGCACGAACAGCGTCCAGGCCGGGCGCGTCCTCCGGCGGACCGCCCGCAGGCCGGTCCTCACCGGGCACGCCTGGATCTGACCGGTACTCGCTCGAAAAAAAACCGGCCCTATGTTCCATCGGTCCGGTCTGGTGCGGCCCTATGTTCCAGAGGGTCGGTTGATGCGGATCACACTGGCCACACGGGCCGCGACGGTCCCTTCAGACTCTTGGCTCGGGGTCGGAGGATGCCCCGAATCGTCAGGAAAGACGAGCCTGGGACAAAGACGTGCCCGGGACAGCTGGGACCTGGCCACGTCTTCTCCGGGGCCGGGGCGGGGTTCCGGGCCTCATTTTTACGGAGCCGGGGCAGGGGTCCGGCCCTTCCCGGTCCCCCGGAGCCACCGCCAGGGCCGCGCATTGCCTTGCGGGTCCGGTCGCCGCCTCCCGGGTCCGGTCGCCGTTCCTATGCGGCGCTTCCCGCCAGGCCCGGCGGGCCGGAGGCGGACAGGGGGGCGGGCCGGTCGCGGCAGGTGGCGAGGAGGCGGGCTGCGAGCGCGGCGGCCTGGTCGCGGATCTCCGGGATGGCGGTGGTCTCGTACAGTTGCCCCCGCAGCGGCGGGCCGAGCGCGACGATGCGGTCGCTCGGTGTGCCTGACCTGCTCAGCAGGGCTCCCCTGGCGTCAACCTCGAGGCCGAGCCGGAGCGGGTCCGGCCGGGCCAGGCCGCTATCGAGCAGGCCTCGCAGCAGCGGGTCCGTGGTGGCGGTGAGGTCCGCCGCGGGGCCGGTGGCGTTGATCAGCCAGCCCGCCGCGACCTCGGTTACCCGTCCTCCGTGCTCGATCCGGACGCGCAGGCCGGTGGGGCTCTCGTCGGCGGCGACGATGCGGCCGGGTTGCACCGAGAGCCGGCCGGCGGACCTGAGCTGGTCGATCCGCCGGGCGGTCGCGGGCGGCATGCGGTGCCTGTGCACTTCCCAGTAGCGGGCCACATGGCGCAGGAACAGGCGCTTATCCGGCAGCGACAGCTGCTGCCACAGGCCGGGAAGGTACGGCCGCAGGGCGTCGACGACGGCCTGCCAGTCGTCTGGGGCCTGCGCCGCGGCCACCCGGACGTACCTGATCAAGCCGGGCAGGTCGACCGGGCTAGGGTCAGGGACCTGGAGGACGGGCGGTGCGACGGCACGGCCGGACTGAGCTCGATGCTCGCGCGGAACCAGCGCATGCCGGGATACCGCGTGCACGACAGTCCGCGGATGCGCGCTGGCCAGGGAGATCGCCACGTCGAGCATGGTGAGGCCCGTGCCGAGGACGACCACCGGGCGGCCGTCGGCCACGCCGTCAAGGGCCCCGGGTATCCAGGGGTCGCGGATGTAGCGAGGCGAAGCGGGCACCGGGAACGGCGTGGCGGGCGAGGAGTTGCCGGTGGCCAGCACGGCGGCGTCCGCGTCGATGCGGCCCTGGGCCGCCAGGTGCAGCCGCAGCGGCCGGCCCAGTCCGCGGTAGCTCAGCCCCACGACGTCGGCGGTGATCCGGGCCACGGTGGCGGTTGGGGTCGCCATCCGCTCGGCGTCGGCGAGCAGTTCGCGCAGGTAGCGGCCGAAGGCCGCCCGGGACAGGAACCCGTCATGCCTGATCCCGTTCGCCGCGGCCCAGCGCGCCAGGTGGCCAGGGTCACCCGCGACCGCGCTCATCCGGTCGACGGGCGAATTCAGTAGGTGGGCGGGGTGCTCGGTCGCGTACGCCCGGCCCAGCCCGTGCTGCCCGTACCGGTCGATCAGGGCGATCCGCAGCGGGGTTCGCGCCGCGGCCGCCGCCCGGAGCAGGTAGACGGTGGTGAGAGTCCCGCTCGCGCCGCCGCCGATCACCGCCACGGTGCCTACCCGGCCGCCGGCTAGCTCCGAATACCGCACGCCACCAGGCTAACATATATTTCCGATGGATATAATAGCTAATGCTGGGCATGATGGTTGAGCATGATGATGATGACTGAGCTTGATCATGATGACTGGGCATGATGATGGGCGTCATGACTGAGGGCTGGCCGCTGGCCGGGCCCGGGAACATCCCGTAACGCAACGGCAGGGGCAGCAGTGGTCGAGATCATGACGATTCAGACGCCGTCGCTGGGCGACCGGAGCTATCTGGTCACCGACGGCGCGACCGCGTTGGTGGTAGACCCGCAGCGCGACATCGACCGCGTGCTGGCCCTGACCGCCAGCCGCGGGGTCACGGTGACCCACGTGTTCGAGACCCATATCCACAACGACTATCTCACCGGCGGCCTGGCGCTGGCCCGCGCGACCGGCGCGGCCTACCACGTGAACGCGGCCGACGAGGTGGCGTTCGACCGGATCCCGATCGCCGACCGCGACGTGATACCGGTCGGGCCGTCGATGCGGGTCCGGGTGATCGCCACTCCCGGGCATACCTTTACCCACCTGGCCTACGCGCTGGAGGACACGGTCTCGGGCGAGGCCGTCGCGGTGTTCACCGGCGGCTCGCTGCTGTACGGTTCGGCCGGGCGGCCCGACCTGCTCGGCGCCGAGCACGCGCCGGCCCTCGCCGCGGCGCAGTACGCGTCGATCCGGCGGCTGGCCGCGGACCTGCCGGACCAGGCCGCGGTCCATCCCACGCACGGCTTCGGCAGCTTCTGCGCGGCGACCGTCTCCGGTGCCGAGGACTCCACGATCGGCGAGGAGCGGCGCGTCAACCCGGCCCTGGCCCTCGACGAGGCCTGCTACGTCGCAGGCCTGCTGGCCGGCCTGGACGATTATCCGGCCTATTACGCCCGGATGGCCCCGGCCAACGCGGCCGGCCCGGCGGTACCCGACCTGACCGCGCCGGCCACCGTCGACGCCGCGCAGATCGGCCGGCGCATCGCCGCGGGCGAGTGGGTCGTAGACCTGCGGAGCCGGCGGGCGTTCGCGGCCGGGCACCTGTCCGGGTCGCTGAGCTTCGAATACGGCGACAACCTGATCGCCAACCTGGGCTGGCTGCTGCCCCCGGGCCGCCCGCTGACGCTGCTCGGCGACAGCCCCGGCCAGGTCGCCGCTGCCCAGCGCGACCTGGCCCGGATCGGGATCGACCGCATCGCGGGCACGGCCGGCCCGCCGCGCGAGCGGCCCGGTGCGGCGGGCCGCCTGGCGTCCTATCCGGTCTCCGACTTCGAGGGCCTGGTCGCGGCCAGACGAGATCAGCCGGTCGCCATCCTGGACGTCCGCCGCCGGCTGGAGTGGTCGGCCGGCCACATCGAGGGCGCGCTCCACGTTCCCCTGCACCACCTGCCCGGCCGCCTCCCCGACCTGCCTCCGGGCCCGATCTGGGTGCACTGCCAGGCCGGGTACCGCGCCAGCGTCGCCGCCTCGCTGCTGCACGCGGCCGGGAAGACCGTCACCGCCATCGATGACGACTTCGGTCGCGCGGCGCTCGCCGGGCTACCGCTCACGACAGCACCGGAGCCCGTCAGCTACACCGCGACCTGACCCGTATCCGGGCGGCGTGCGAAGATCAAGGCAAGGGGGGCACGGTTATGAGCGTCTGGCTTGTCACCGGCGCCGCCCGTGGTTTCGGCCGGGAGATCGTCAAGCAGGCCCTCGAGCGCGGCGACTCCGTCGTGGCCACGGCGCGGCGGCCGGAACTGGTGACGGAGGCGCGGCCCGGTTACGGCGACCGCCTGCTGGCCGTCCCGCTCGACGTCACCGACCCCGCTCAGCCTGCCGCCGTCGTGCGAGCGGCGGTCGGCCGGTTCGGCCGCATCGACATCCTGGTCAACAACGCCGGGCGGAGCCTGCTCGGTGCCGTCGAGGAAGCCAGCCCCGAAGAAGTCGAAGCCGTGTTCCAGGCCAACGTCTTCGGGCTGCTCGCCGTGACCCGGGCCGTGCTGCCGGTCATGCGGGCGCAGAAGTCCGGCCGCATCCTGAACATGACCTCGGTCGGCGGATTCGCCCAGGCCCCCGGCTGGGGCATCTACGGGGCCACGAAGTTCGCCGTCGAGGGACTGTCCGAGGCGCTGCGCGCCGAGGTCGAGCCGCTCGGCATCGATGTCGTGATCGTCGAGCCGGGCAGTTTCCGCACGGACTTCCTTGACGGCAGCTCCCTGCGCCTGGCCCGCCAGGTCATCCCGGACTACGCCGCGACCGCGGGACGGGTCAGGAACGAGGCCGCCGAGCGCAACCACGCCCAGGCCAACGACCCGGTCAAGGGCGCGGCGGCGATCCTGGCGATCGCCACCGTCGCCCGCCCGCCGGTACGGCTGCAGCTCGGCGCCGACTGCGTAGCCGTCGTCGAGGAGAAACTCCGAAGGGTCACCGCCGAGCTGAACCAGTGGCGCGAACTCGCCGTCTCGACCGCGTATGACGGCGGGGTCGGCCGGTAGCGCGGCCCGCCCGGTTAACCTGGGCGGCATGACTCTGCTCGACCTTGACCCAGACCAGTTGCTGTCCACCACCCGGGCCGTGCGGAAGCGCCTCGACTTCGCGCGGTCGGTGGCTGACCAGGAGATCCGCGCATGCGTGGCGATGGCCCTGCAGGCGCCGTCCGGGTCGAACCTGGTGACGATGCGGTTCGTGGTGGTGCGGGACGCGGAAAAGCGGCGGGCGATCGGGGAGATCTACCGCGAGATTTACGCCGGGTATAAGGCGTCGCCCGGCTATCCGGGCCGCCCGAGCGGGGACACGGAGCGGGACCGGGTGCAGCAGCGGGTGGCCAGTTCGGCCGACTACCTCGGCGATCACATGGGGGAAGCACCGGTGCTGGTGCTCGGCTGCAACCAGGGCACCGACCGGGCCTCGGCGCTGGCCGGGCTGGGCAACATCCTCCCGGGCATGTGGAGCTTCATGCTGGCCGCCCGGGCCCGGGGGCTGGGCACCGCCTGGACGTCCATGCACCGGTTCCGCGAGCAGGATGTGGCCGGCATTCTCGGCATTCCCTACGACACGGTGGCCCAGGCGGTGCTGACCCCGGTGGCGTACACCAAGGGGACGGATTTCCGGCCGGCCGCCCGGCCGGACCCGGACGAGGTGATCCACTGGGACGGCTGGTGAGGGCGGCTAGTAGCGGATAACGCCCGGTGTCCCGCCGCCGCAGGCGATCGACTCGCCGTTGATCGAGACCGACAGGGGCGAGGCCAGGAAGGTGATCACGGCCGCGACCTGGCTGGCGTCGATGAGCGTGCGGGTGAGGTTGCGGCCGGCCAGCCGCCGCTCGATCTCGGCGGGCTCGACGCCGGCCGCCGCGGCCTGGGCCGCGAGGACGCCCGGCGTCGCCTCGGTGCGGGTCAGCCCCGGGTGGACGGTGTTCACGTTCACCCCGCTCGGGCCGAGCTCGTCGGCCAGGTTCTTGGTCATCGCCGACACGGCCACGTTGCGGATGGAACCGATGACCGACCCGGTGCTGAGGGCGGCCAGGCCGCTGACGCTGATGATCCGGCCCCAGCCGGCCGCGATCATGCCCGGCGCCACCGCCTGGGCGCACCGCAGGTAGCCCAGCACCTTGACGTTCACATCCGACCAGAACGCATCGCCGGTGATCTCGGGCAGCGACAGCGGGGGCGCCTGCCCGGCCGGCCGCGCGGCGCAGTTGACCAGGATGTCGACGCCGCCGAGCCGGTCCCGCACGGCCGCGGCCAGCTGCCGCACCGAGGCGTCGTCGCCGGTGTCGACGCCGATGGCGGGCACCGTCCGGCCGGCCGCGGCGCCCAGGGCGCCGGCCGCCTCGTTCAGCCGGTCCAGGTCGCGGGCCGCGATCGCCACCTCGGTGCCCTCGGCCAGCAGCGCGGCCGCGACGGCCTTGCCGATGCCACGGCTGCCGCCGGTCACCAGCGCACGCCGCCCCGTGAGCTGCAGATCCACCTGTCACCACCCGCTCTCGCGCCCGACGGCATAGTCTCGCAGACGTTCGGACCGCGCGCGTCCGCAAGGTGCTTTCGGGTACGGACCGCCCCGCTGGGCGTAGTCCATTATGTCTAGCGAAATACTGGGTAGAGCCATTCCGTTATACCGGTGACCCTGCTCGGAAGGATGTGCTGATCGGTGACGAGTACCCCGGCGGGCCGGCCGGCCCCCTTGCACCTGGCGGTGGCCCTCGACGGCGCGGGCTGGCATCCGGCCGCGTGGCGGGAGGCCGACGCCCAGCCGGAGCGGCTGTTCACCGCCGGCTACTGGACCGGGCTGGCGCAGCAGTCCGAACGCGGCCTGCTGGACTTCCTCACCATCGAGGACGGGCTGAACCTGCAGTCCGATGATCACTTCGAGGCCGACGCCCGGACCGACCGGGTCCGGGGCCAGCTGGACGCGGTGCTGATCGCGGCCCGGGCGGCTCCCGCCACCCGGCACATCGGGTTCGTGCCGACCGCGATCACCACGCACACCGAGCCGTTCCACCTGTCCAAGGCCATCGCCACCCTGGACTACGTGAGCACCGGCCGGGCCGGGATCCGGATCCAGGTCGGCGCCCGCACCGACGCGGCGGCGCACTTCGGCCGCCGGGAGATTCCGCCGCTGCGCCGGGACCAGCTCGACGATCCCGACGTGCAGCGGCAGATCGCCGACCGTTTCGACGAGGCGGCCGACTACGTGGAGGTGCT
>Ga0302326_10015433_pt1 | contig 16071 bp, 16 predicted proteins | sample Palsa_T0_3_FD_202264 | JGI IMG/M metagenome (GOLD analysis project Ga0302326, IMG submission 202264) | Peat permafrost microbial communities from Stordalen Mire near Abisko, Sweden - Palsa_T0_3 | ecosystem: Environmental > Terrestrial > Soil > Palsa > Peat permafrost | place: Sweden: Abisko... | reverse complement strand
CGGGCCTTGGAAAGGTGGGGGTAAGCACGGATGTTGAGGAGTTGACACAGGTCTGGATACTTCTTCTCGACGGGTTGTCCGCGACTGGCATAAAACCAAACGCTGAGGTGCCCGAACAACGCTTTGGCAATGTCCCGCTTTAGTTTCAAGTATGCGTTGAAGTCTAACGGTAACAAGTATCCTTGATTGAGATTCGTGAGTTGCCACTGAGACAGATACACTTGGTAGAATTCGGATCGCGTTCCATCATGGAGTTCTTCACCGATGAGTACAACACGATCGAAAACGTGAAAGGTATCGGTAGCGTACTGGCGTCGGTCGGCTAAAAAGATGGATGCTTCTGACATGATGGTTGTCGCTACGAGACGCTTGCACCAGTCGTTCATTTCATCGTAGTGAAAGCCACCTTTTCGGAGACGCAACAACTTAATCATGTCTGCACCGCTAAAGCGAACTGGGTTGGTGAGTTCGCCTTGTAATTCCCGTTGATCTAGAGCGATCTTCATGAACGCCATGTACTTGTCGCGATCGGCGGTTGTGGGCAGTCCGAGACTTGGGACGCCTTCGATTATTGCCTTTGCTTGGATTCTTTGGCCATCAGGCCGTCGAAAGACTTGGACGATTGTTCGAGAGATTTCCCGCTTGGCTGTGGAGGCAAAAAAGCCTAGCGAGTGCAGGCTTTTCTCGACCCGGACAAGATCGACATGTTCAACAACAATAGGCAGTGTTGCTTGTCCGGTCGTCATAGTGCTGTCGGGCATCCGGGGTGTTGCCTCGTTGATGGGGCGATGTTGCTGTTAGAGTCTACTATAAAGACAAAATATAAAAGCTATGAATAATTGTAACAGACTGGTGTATAAGGAGTTACATAACGCTCAATTCCACAGAACTACACCAGGGGTGCCACGCATCTTCACCCGCGTTTCCACGGAACTACACCAGGACTGCCACGCACCTTCACCGGATTTCCTTGCAGCTACACTTCCTTTCCACTCAACTACACTGAGGTCCTGTGGCTCTGTACGCCAGTCCTATTTTCGAGGAGGCGCTACGCCCGACGTTTCGAATAATCAAGTTTGCCACGGAACTACACTCGATGCCACGCGACTACACCGGACCGCAGATCGGTGTAGTTCCGTGGAAATTGATAATGCCTTATAGCAAAGGCGATTGACTTATCGTAAGTCGCGCGCTACCCTGAGAGCGATGAAAGGCGCGATCCGCACCTCCTTGGACATTCCCGCAGACTTGCACTGCCGCATCCACGAGGCCGCCCAACGCCGCGGTTGTTCGGCGCGGGCCTTGATCCTGTCCTCGATCGAACGGGAAGTGGCTTTCGAGTCCAGCGCCCAGGGCCGCGTGCACGCTCCGCTGGTGTCGGACAAGGGCGCGCCGGTCAATCCCAGCCATGACCAGATCTACGACGTCCTGTTTTCCTGACATCAACGTCTGGCTGGCGATCGTGGTCGAGCGCCACGTCCTCAATCGCCCAGCTTCGGCTTGGTGGAACCAGGATCAATCCGACGCCATCGGGTTCTGCCGCTTCACGCAGCTGGGGCTATTGCGGCACCTCACCAATGCCGCCACCATGAAGGGAAGCCCGCTCACCAACAGGCAGGCCTGGGGGATTTTCGAAACCCTCCAGACCGACGCGCGGGTCCGTTTCTTTCCGGAATGGCCGGCTCTCGACGGCTTGCTCAAGAGCTATTCCGATGTCAACCAGGCGGCCACGAATCTCTGGGGCGACGCTTATCTGGCGGCGTATGCGGCGGTCAATGGCGCAATGCTGGTGACCTTCGACAAAGGCTTCGCCCAATACCCCGTGAAATCTCTCATCCTGGAATCGCCATGAGACGCTCGCGGCCGCATAGCTCGCGTTACCTTAACCCGGGTTTCCGTTCCACGGATCCCCCCATCCAAAGTATGCGGCGGACTGAACACACCTCCCGCGCGCCGCGGCGGCCCTTGTTCTGCCCCTGCGCCGCGATTTCCCTTTTGTCGCGGGCCTCTGCCGCTCCTGCTACCGCTCCGCGGCTCACTCCCGCCAGCGCTTCGCCGGCTTGCGCGAGGAGATCCTGGATCGCGACGGCCGCGCCTGCCAGTCCTGCGGGGCAGGGCACCGCCTGCATGTGCATCATCGGCAGCCGGGCGTCCACGAGCGCGCGCTTCACCGTCTGCGCTGCCTGCCACGCCCGCCTGGCCGCCCTGCTGAGCTGGATTCGGAAGCCCTCGTTCCACTGTGGGCCGAACAGCACCCCGGTGTTCTCATCCAGCTGCAGCTTCCGGTGGCCGCATGAGCGAAAGCGGCGCTATGTACGAAAACGGCACGGGTCTACCTCGCAACCGCGACCAAGCTGTGCGTTGGTATCGCCAAGCAGCCGCATTAGGCGAGGAGACGGCGAAAAAGAACCGCGCCCGCTTGGGTGAGACTTTTCAGCACTAAATCGGGGATAAACCGAATCCTCCGTTTGTGGTTCGGGACGGTCTGCCAGGTATAGGCGCAGGCTCGCCATGCATTGGAATTGAGCGGAACCTCCCCGCGCTTTGCAGCCTTTGCCTTCGGTGCTCGCGATAAATGACGTGTTGCGCAGGACCTTACCGACGCGCCCTGCGATCACCTGCGCATCCGGCCACAGGAGAGCACTGCTAGATGGTCATCGAGCACGGCGTCGCCTACGGTCGACGCCCTCGCAAAATATGGGTTACAACGCGACGGTGCTGGCCGAAGTCCTCAACGCGAAGCCACGCAAGATCCGACCCTACTGCGAGGGCAACTTGCCTGGGGCAATAGCAATCCTTTGCCGTACTTCTCCAAAGGTGCATGCCGGCCCTGGTGCCAGCGGCAGTCGCTAGGCCCTCTATATTTGCCCCGAAGTCTCTCTTGTGGGCCCGGCGCTGAGAGGCCTTCGCTACCGCTTCTGATCAGCCTTGGTGGCGGCTCGTAGCGATCCTTACTTTGGGAACGCTATGAATCCATGATTACCCGTCGAATTCAGGTCAAAGCCGGCAATGTTTCCTGCGTCATTCGGGTGGAATAGTATTGTCCCGGAGGTGTTGGGAGCGTCAACCTCCGTGAAAGTTGTACCCGTCAGGACGAAACCGTTATTGACACCGCTGGAGTCCGTGTACCAGCCTGTAATCTCGCCACTCTGATGCCTGCCGCATAGGTGGACGCGGCTCCAGGGTAGCTGATGGGACTGCAAATACCGTTCTTGTAGGAAAAGCCGGTCCAAGGACCATCTGTTGAGTTCGCGTACGTCCCGACAATAACACCATCCTCTCCAATTCCGAATGCCTGTGTTTCCGCCTCCCCTGGGCAGTCGATCGTCCTGTACGTGCCGTTGTAATAGAGAAATCCATTGTAGTTCCCGGAGAAATCGATGTAAAATCCAACGATCTCACCCTTGGAATTAACCCCAAAGGCCTCCGTGAAGCTGTTGGCCGATGGATCACCGAGGGAAGAGCAGGAATTGTCCCCCTCATAAATGAACCCTGCTACGCCTCCGTAATAGGAGTACGCGCCTACGACCTCCCCGGTGTTACTGATGTCAAAAGCGTCTGTCGCATTCTCCAGTACACACTCGAAGCTCGTGTAGGTGCCTTTAGAGTAGGTGAATGCGCAGGAACTTTGGGGGCACCCACCGCCGGTGTAAAATCCCACGACTTCGCCGGAGTCGTTTGATGCATAAGCAAAGGTAGCCGAGGCGCCGGGAAAATTTAACGGCTTGAATGCATAGTCCGTTTGTGCACAGGCCGACGCAGCGGCTGCGACAAACGCAAAGGCCGCGACACTCAAGCGGCCGAGCAAGAATACGAAACCGTAAGGGTTGATGCTGACTGGGACAAACATGCTGTCGCGATTCATTCTTTTTTCTCCTTGAACTGGATAACAGATTCCAGAATTCTGGTGCTTCAGAAATAGATATGTCGACAGGCCGGGCGCTGTGACAGAAATAGATCAAGAAGGTTCTACTTTTTCTATTGGTGAGCATCGGCGCCAGGTTCCTCGATTGAAGTGCCGGCATGTAGCGATGCCACGGCGAAAGCCATGAGTGATTACATCACTGGATATTTTCCAAGATTTAATCGATGGCCAGCAGCCGGCGAGGTGAGGTTCGTCGATATTGCGTAAACGTTCGGTCCAGCTCGGCTCCTGCGCCATTTAATTCTGAAAGTCACACATTCATCCGGTTCGCGCGCCTTCGAGCCTGTACCGCTCTCCGACGCACAACGTCAGGAAGTTCTCGCCGGGCTGGACGCCTACTTCGCCCGGGCTCACCCGATGTCATGCATGTCGCGGCTGGTGAAACATCGCAACAGGCATTCCGCGGCACGCATCGCCAGTTCCTCCGGATTGGGGCCAGCCAAGGTGCAGGGACGTCTGCTCCGGCCAGTTCGGCCATCAACTGCCCACAACGTGGTAGCGATCAGCTCCTCCTTGACCCGGACCGTCCCTTCTACTACGAAATCGGCTCCTGTTTCGACAGCGAACGTACGGATGTCTCCTGAGCGCCCTGCGTAGAACCGCGCAGTTGTTGGGGCGATAAGCTGGATATCGCTAATTTCGGATATGCAAAGCAACAGGCGATCGTAAAACACCTCCACAAATTCAACGGGTACGCCGGACGCGCGAGGCGGGAGGATCATCACGCAAAGCGTATCTATCCCCGATGATTCGGCAGCCGGCAAAGACCACTGAAACGTCAGGCGATAAGCGTCCGCCGAACAGATTCGTACATTATCTCCGCGGCCTTCTTCCGCGTAGTATGCCCGCAATTTCGCCCTCAACCGGGTCATTTCCTTTCGGACCAGCGAGTCTGTTTGTGGGTCGAAAGTCCTGGACCGCTGCAACGGAGCGATCCCTACGTCATATTCGGACGGTGTGACTCCTTCGAGCGCCTTCTCGCCCAGCCAGTTCAATAAGCGCCTGAGTTGGTGGCAACGGGCGAATTTTGAGCTATCTACCACCTTTCGAAGAAAGGCGCGCTGGAGTTCCTCGGGGACTAGTCCACTCATGCATACGACCTTCGTCCCGGGCTAATCCATGACATCAGATGAGGCAGCGCCGTGCTTCTCACGGGACCGCGTTTACGCGGAACAGATAAGTTTCCAGAGTACCGCGATCTGGTGGGCCGACTTCCACCAGATAGTCGCCGGGTGGCAGGAAGCTTGCAGCGACATCTACGGTCAGCACACCTCCGCCGGGGGCCGCTACGGCACGGCGTATGCCGCTTGTCCAAATTCTGCCGCGGTGGCCATCCGCGTCGATCGCCATGAGTCGCGCCTGATATTCCGCCGTCAGATTCTCTCCGGCTAAATCAAGCTCGAGTCTAACCATTGTCCCGGCCGGCTTGCGAGCGATGGCCGCCGACTGCGCCGTAGCGCCCTTGATCGTTCCAGGACTCAGCCGCAGCGTGAAAACCGGCAGGTCGCGCTCGATCCGCGGCAGCCCGCCGCCAGGATCTGCCCTGCGCGGCTGCTCGCGCCAATAAACCAAGCCCGCGGCGACGAGCAAGCTCAACATGGCTCCCGCCAGTGACAAATGCCAGGATGTGGAGCGTGGCCGGTGGCCTGTCTGCCGGGAATTCGCGGACTCCTGGCGAACCCGCTCTACGCAACGCGCTAGCTCGGGAACCCCCAGATATCGTTTCACGAAAAGCCGGCGCTCGGAGGCGGACAAGCGGTTTGCGAGATAATCTTGAATCAGCTTCGTCTCAGTATTCCGGATCTCGCCCAGGAAATCAGCGTCTACGAAATACTTTTCTTCCAGCGCGGCGGCATGATCGTCATTCAGCGTGCCCAACAGGTAGGCTCTCACAGGCTCGTCTAGTTTATGTCGCATATCGATCGCCCGTTACGTCGCAGATTTTTTCCAACCGGTCAATTGCACGAGCTTCTTGCGCGCGCGGAAAAGGCGAACCCGAAAGGTGTTGCCGCTTTCGGATGAATTTTCACCGTCGGCCGCGGGACCGTCCGCACGCATGCCCAGGCAAATCGCTTCCCAATCCTTTTCCCTTAACTGCGTCCCGGCAATATGCATGACCTCGTCGAGCAAGAGATTGATTTCAGTGGAATTCATGCCTTTGAGACCGGGACCGCCCATCCGTTGAGATGGTTCGTGGACCGCGGGATCAAGCGTGGAGGCCGCATGTTTCCTGGCCTTCCGGTACCCGGACTGTGAAACGCGCGCGGCAAATGCGTAGCAGACGCGCAGAAAGTCTTCTTCCTTTTCGAATTCGAAATCGTCGCGGCTCAAGATGGCGGCCAGGGTATCGTGCGCGAGGTCCTCCGCGTTATCGATCCCATGACGCCGCGAAAAATAAAAGGTTAGCGCGTTCCGGGCCTGCTCCCAAGCTGTAGGCGAAATGGAGCGGCAGGTCAACATGGCCGACAGATTACGTCAATCATATCAGGGAAGCTCGGAAGGGCGTCCGATAACAATAAAGGATGCCCAATAATAGGGATCGGACCATCGCACGGAGTGCGCCAGAGTCCGCCGCGCTATGGTCAACGAGTGTTCCATACTCATAGGATGCGGAGCGAAGAACCTCCGGTAGGCTGCGCTGAAGAATTCCGCCGACGCCTCGGCGTCCACCTCCGAGAGCGTGAGCACCAGCTGTGCCGCGCCCGCCTGGAACAGGCTGGCGGTGAGCCCGGCGAGCCCTTCTCCGATCACCTGTTTGCCCAACGCCGTGCCGCAAGCGGAAAGCACCACAGTGGAGCCGTTCAACGGGAGTCGCGCCAGATCATAAGGATGCAGAAATCCGTCCACCGGAAGGCCTTGCCGGGTGACCATGGAGAGTGCAATACGCGACAGTTCGGGAATCCGGTCGTCGATTAAAGCGTGCGTCGAAAAATGCACGACGGCATAATCTTCCACACGTAGCTTGCGAAGCGCATCCGAGCTGGCGTCGAATCCCCGCAGGATCTTCGTTCGGGAGGTGGGGACCAGCTGGGCAACGCGTTCCAGTTCCGCGGTAAAAGGCAGTCGGGGCAGATCGAACCCAGGCGAAAAGACCACACGCCGCACGGGAACCCGAACTCTCGGGTCCTCCGGAGAGAATACCGGATCGGCGATACCTAGAAGCGCCTGCGGGAATTGCGCGATGCTCCGCGGCCTTCTGCCCGCCTCCAGAAATGAAGCGGCCGGAATCTGGATCAGGTCGCGTTCGAGCCCCAGCCGTCCGTTGCCATCCGGTAGTTCGAGCGCGGCGAAGGGTACCTGGTTCAATATGCCATCGGGCACGATGATCAGCCGGCCGGCCAGCGCCGAGTCGCGAAAAGGTCCCAGGAGCGTCGCGGACAACTGGCGGAGTGTGCGCTCGAACGCAACCTGCAGCGCGGCTGAACGCTTCCGGTCGAGAAGGCGGCTAAAGAGATCGATCGCACGCCTGCTTTGGGCTTCCACCACCGCACGCGAGGGGAGCAGGAAGACCCGCGTCCTCTCTGGTTGCACCAGCCAGACGTAGCTCTTGGGCTCCGCGAGATGATATTCGATGAGCGCACTATCGCGCGGAAGCAATTGTGTCCGAAGTTCAGCGACGGACGAAACGGGCGTTCCCAACTGGTGGCCGGCCGTGCTTTCGCGAATGCGGGCTTCCACGGCCTCCCCTTCCGCCACCAGCGCTTCTATCTTTTCCCGAAACCCGGATTCATCCTTCAGCGGAACGGTGGAGAGCCGGTAAGCAAGAAAATCGATCTGCCGCTGGAGGGCGGTTCGCCGCCGCAGAAGATCCGGTGGAATCTTGTAAGCGATCGCCCCTTCAGCCAGAATATCGAGCAGCGCCCGCGCGCGGCCCCGCTCGGCGGCGAGCAGGCCTTCTTCCGCGGCCGACAGATCGTCGTGAGCCATTGCAATCTGCACCAACAGGTCGAAAAACTTCCTCTTGCGCGCATAGTAAGACGCCCGCAGTTCGGGCGCCGGGACCTGACTGCGGACAGATTCCAACAGCCCGAGCGCCTCTTGCGCCAGGTCGCGGGCCTTGGGCAAATCGCCCCCATCGCGGTCGAGAACGGCCAGGGAGAAAAGCGTATCGGTGGCCGCCTCCCGGAGCGCACATCGCCGCCGGATCTCGATCGCTCGCGTGAAATAGGATCGCGCCGTCTCGGTCTCGCCGCGCGCTACCGCGGCCGCTCCCAGGTAATAGAGATCGGACGCCTCCGATCGCTTGTCTCCTACGGTCTGATGCAGCTGGAGCGCCTTTTCCAGAGTGGCCTGTGCTTCCTGCGTCGCGTGCCTTTCGAGAAAGTTCTGGCCCTGGCCGTTGAGCGCGTCGGCCAGTGCGGGACGATAGGCCAACGCCGCCGCATCCGTGACGGCCCGCTCCAAAATGCGCTGAGCGGCCGCCGTTTTGCCTTCGAGCATATCATTCCGGCCAAGATTGAGGCGAGCATGAACGGCCTGCCGCGCCCCAGCCGGATCCCTGGAGTCGATCGCGATGGCTTGTTCGAAATAACTCCCCGCGGTGACATACTGCGCCAGGGACTGGTAGCACAATCCCAGGTTATTCAGTACGATGGCGTTGGCCAGGCTGTCGCGGGAACGGAGAATATCCCTGGCCTGATCGAACAGGCTGATGGCCCGCTCGAAATCGTTGGTATACCAATACAGCAGGCCCATGTTGGAGAGAGTCTGCCCCTCCCGTTTTTTTTCGTGGATCGTCCGCCAGTCCGCGGCCGCTTCAGTCAGGCGGTCGCTTGCCGGTTCGAAATCGCCGGATTGTTGGGCAGCCAGTCCGCTATTGTTCGCCGCTTCGGCAGCGCAGCGGAAATCCGCCAGCGGGCGGCAAATGTCGAGGGCACGCTCATAGGCCGCACGGGCGGAAGACATGTTCCCTAGAGCGAGCTCGGCGTCCCCCTCCTTCAAACGAGTACGCGCCACCGCGGACTGGTTGCCCATATCCTTCCAGTGCTCCAGGGAGTCGGCGATATCGGCGGGCAGACCCGTATGCTTCGAATTCGTCCCCAGGATTTCCGCATTACGCCAAATCGCCGCCTGCGGTAATGACAGGGCCTTTCGCGACATGGTAAAGAAGACAGATGCATCACCCGAATCCACGGGACGCACTGCAACGTGGTATGTACCCGCGGCTAAAATGGTGGCTGTTTCCGGTCCAAAGTCGAAACTGTCGGAGACCATCCGTGTTTCCGCGGAGGTTGCTTCGATGGTCAAATCCTCCGGCTGTTCGGCGGCCAACTGGGTGGCGTCCCCGGCGGCAACCTGCACCAGAAAACAAGCCGGCGCCTGGTGGGAAGCAGTTGCCTTTACCGATTCACCGATATGTAGCGGAATACAAACTGAGCCAGGCAAGCGCGCTGCTGCCGCCAACGCGATCGCAAACCGCAGCAACCGAGATGTCATTGACACGGAATCTCGCATCATTATATAAGACCGGCCACGGCAAAGAACCGCGCCGGGGAGGGATTGCGCCCCTCCCCGGCTGTGAGGCGCTTAATTGCCCGACCCGGACCCTTGCTGCACGGTGCAGGTGGAACGCCCCTCGTTTCCAGGCTGCGACGCGGGGCCGAACAGCATCGCCAGTAGCATCACAATGATCAACATGTTTGGTCTCCTTCTCCGGGCTTTGGCAATCTGCCCGGTCGCCTGGTGAAGGCGGAAGGAGAACAAAACTCTGCTCAAGAAAAACTGCGCCGATGCGCTGTAATGATGCGCTTGCTTGCGGCATACTCTTGTTGAAACTGGGCTTAGAATGGAGCTTGGCCGTTTTAATTCAGTAACGTTTTGATCACATTTTTCAGGGAACGTTACGTAACTTACGGGCCGTGGTGTGTTTGCGCCAATACTGAAATACTTGCAAGAGGTCCGGCGGACGGTTTAAGGTGGGCGAAATGGTTTTAAGAGGCGAAAACATTACGTCCCTATTGCAGGCTGCCCGGCAAGGAGAGCCTGCATCGGCCGACAGACTCATCAACGCCGTCTACACCGGCCTGCAAAAAGTAGCGCGGCGCTACATGGCGGCGGAGCGGGGCGATCACACCCTGCAGCCCACGGCGGTGGTGAACGAAGTACTGATCCGTCTCTTTCAGCCGGAAGGGGCATCCGGAGCCTGGCAGTCCGTCGAGATCGATTGGCAAAGCCGCACGCACTTTCTGGGCGTCGCGGCGAAGCAGATGCGCCAGGTATTGATCGACCACGCACGGCAAAAGCGCGCGCTCAAACGGGACTTCGGAATCAAAGTCCGCCTGGAAGACTTGAATCCGGGGTCGCTGGCGACAGCGGCCGAATTTGACTTCGAAAGCCTGGATCAATTGCTCGATCTTTTGGCAACGAAAGATAAGGACGCCGCGCAAGTGGTCGAGTTGAAGTTCTTCGGAGGCCTGACCTTCGAGGAAGCCGCAGCGGTTATGAATACGAATTACGCAAAGGTCCGGCGCGATTGGGAGTTCGCGCGGTCATGGCTGCGCCACCGGATCGTGCGACGGGAAAAATGTTGAGCAGCAAATCTCGGTTTTGCCGCAGATGCAAGTAAGGAGTACGAGGAAGATGAAACAAAAGACAAAGGTAATTATTTTGGCGATCGCGCTAGCCGTCGGCGTCGCGGCGGCCCAGACCGCTCCGGCCCCGACCGCTCCGGCCCATCCCGCGGCGAAGGGAAACTCGCAGGTGGATGCGGTGATTGGTATGGTCAAAGCCGGTTTGTCCGAGTCGTTCATCATTAAGAAGCTGGTCAAGGACAATAAGCCGGTTAACCTCACCACTGCGGACATGGTGAAACTGAAGCAGGCCGGCGTTTCGGAGAACATCATGAGCGTCATGATGGATCCGTCGTCCGCGGCTTCTGCTGCGCCAGCGCCCGCGCCTCCAGCCCCGGCGGCGCAACCCGACCCTCCCGCGAATCCTCCCGCGCCAGCGCCCGCGGTTGTAGTGACCGCCGCTGCGCCGGTGGCAGTGGTAGTGACCGCCGCTCCGCCGGAAGCGGCTAAGAACGCCGACAAGAAGCGCGTGGTGGTGGATCCGTTTGACTATTCCGCTGTAATGACACAAATCACGCAGGCATATGGAAACCAGCAGAATATCGGTGCGGGTATCCAAGCAATGCTCGTCAACCGTATAACCGAATCGGGCAAACTGATTGTTCTCGAACGCAAAAAGCTGGTACAGATCAAGGACGAACAAGACATGGCTCTAGGTGGCCGGAACCAGCAGGGAAGCGGTGCGCGGGTTGGCCGGCTCAAGGGAGCAGATGCCATCATTGCCGGCGACATCACGATGTTTGGGCGCGACGACAAGAATATTGGCGGCCGTGGGGGCGAGTGCAAGGCATGGGATTTGAAGTGCAAAGCGATGGGCGGCGGGGTGCAACTGAACAAAGCCGTCGTCGCGATCACGTACCGTCTGGTGGACGCGGAGACCGGGGAAGTAATTGCCACGGGCGAGGCCAAAGGGGAAAAGAAAAAGACCAGCCTTGGGGGCGGTGGCGGAGAAAGCTCTTACTGGGGAAACAGCAAGGGCGGAGCTTTTTCGATGACAAGCTCCAACTTCGCTGAAAGCATGGTCGGTCAAGCCACGCAGGATTGCGTCAACAAACTCGCAGCCATCCTCGACGACCAGGCAACCAACATGAAGAGGACCGTACGCGAGGTGGAGACCAGCGTAGTCGATGTGACCGGTAACACCGTGATGATTGGCGCGGGGGGTAATGACGGCGTCAGCGTCGGCGAGGTCTTTGAGATCCACCACATTCTCAAGGAGGTAAAAGACCCAAACACACAGGAGATTCTCGACAGGAAAACCGAGATGATCGGCCAAATGACCATCACGTCAGTGCGGCCGAAGGTTTCCACTGGAACGTACAGCGGAGCGCCTGCGCTGGCGACAAAGGAGTTCGTTGCAATTAAGCGGCTGCCACCACAGTAGCAGGAGATGTTCATGCCCGAAATGCTAAAGTGCGCCCAGTGCGGCGCGGAATCGACGGCGGGCGCCCGCTTTTGTAGTGGTTGCGGCGCGCCAGCGGCTTCCACCGGATTTACTAATTACACCCGCGTCCGCCAGCTGTTCGACCAGGCCCAATCCATCGCGCCCGCGCAACGCGACGCCTGGCTGGTCAATGCGTGCCAGGACGATCCGGTGCTGCTGGCCGAACTTCGCAGCATGGTGCTCACTTCGCCGCATCCTTCTTTTCTCGAGCAACCCGCCGCTATGCCACCGAGCATGGCGCCTACTATCACAGAGCCCTCTGGAAGCTTCATCGGGCCTTATCGCGTGCTGCGGGAACTCGGACGGGGCGGGATGGGCGTAGTGTATCTCGCCATGCGGGACGACGGAACGTTTCGGAAAAACGTGGCCATCAAGCTTCTATTGCGCGATCAGGTGTCCACCGAATTCGTCCAGCGATTCAAACAGGAACGGCAAGTGGTGGCCGCGCTCGACCATCCGAACATTGCACGCATCCTCGACGCCGGAGACACGTCAGGCGGCATGCCTTACTACGTCATGGAGTACGTCGAGGGGGTGCCGCTCGATCAATATTGCGATCAACAGCGGCTTTCCTTAAGCGGCCGCATCAAGGTGTTTCAACAGATGTGTCACGCGGTCCACTATCTGCATCAGAACCTGATCGTGCACCGCGACCTCAAACCTAGCAACGTCCTGGTCTCCACCGATGGCGTGATCAAATTGCTCGATTTCGGAATCGCGAAGATGGTTGGCGCAGCGTCGCTCTCCGCGCAGGAACTGACTAGCGCGCAGGGCCGGCCGATGACCCCAACCTACGCCAGTCCCGAGCAGTTGCAAGGTGTAACGCCGCAAAGGACATCTGACATTTATTCCATGGGCGTGATCCTCTACCGCCTGATTACCGGACGCCAGCCTTACGAAAACTTCGACGATAAGGTCGCGAGGCTGGCCTCGCGAGAGGATCCGCCGCTTCCCAGCGCCAACATCCGCCAGGATCTGCGCGCCACCCCGGAGAGCACCGCGCAGCGCCGCCGTGCCACCATGGGTGCGCTCGACAGCATCATTCTGATGGCCATGCGCTATGACCCCAAGGAGCGCTATCAATCTGCTGACGATTTCGCCAATGACCTGCAACGCTTCCTCGATGGCGAGTCATTGACTGCGTATCGGGAGCCGGTTGCCGTTCGTTCCATGAAGCTCCTCAAGCGCAAGCGCGCGGCGATCGCTGTACTCGCGGGGTTCCTGGTGCTGGGCAGCTTCGGTGCGTGGCAGTGGGATCGCGCCGAGAAGCAGAAGGCCGTGGCTGCCCAGGCACAGGCGCAGCTCCGCGGTGTGATGGATCAGTTAGAGACCCGCGCCGCGGCGGCTCACGGCAAACCTAACTCCGCCGAAATACGGGATGTCCGCCGGTTGAAGAGAGCCTTCGCGACTGACTTCACGGCCGCCGTCGCAGTGCGTCCCGGCAATTCTCCTGAAAGGACCGCCCTGCTCGGCCGCGGCATACGCTACCTGGACACAATTCGCGAAGCCGGTATGCTGGACGCCCAGTTCAGTCTCGAAATCGCCGACGCCTACGAGCAGCTCGGGGCTCTACAGGACAAGACCTCTGGGGGAAAGGATCGCCAGGCCGCGCTGGCTACGTACTACAAAGCGGCTGACATTTTGACCGGTATCTCCCCGGCCAATGCTGACAGCGCAACCGTTAGAGCACAATTGGATCGCCTCAATCAACGGATCGCGAGTATGGGAGGAAGCCCGGTGGAGGTGGCACACGGCGTGGATCCGGAGAAGAAGTCCCCATCTGCCGATTCCCCGACCGGCGTAGTCAAGGCCGCGAAGATCCCCGTTCGGCCGACGCCGCAGAGGACCGGGACGACGGCCGATGCAAACCAATCCACCCCGGTCAGTGACCCGCCGGCACCGCCTCCCCAGGCACCCGCACCTTCGACCATCGCTCCTGCCGAGTTGCGCGAGCTCGAACGCCGCGTTAGCGACGTTACTGCCAGCATCGATTCCGCGGAGCAGGCCGTGCAGCCTTACCGCGACAGCCTCGCAGCCAAGGGGCAGACCCTCACTCCCGACCTCATCGCCACCATGACCCGCATGCATGCGGCCCTCGATCGCGCCAACCGCGACATTTCCGACGGCGACGCCGCCGCGGCAAAGGAAGATCTCGCCGCGGCCGCGGCGCTGACCACAAAAGTGCTTCACGCCATTGGCCGATAATGCGCCCGCGGTAGTTGGCAGGCATTAACCCTCCTTTCGGTCGACAACGCGAACTGTAATGTTCGCGCGATGTCGCGCATAAACAACCGTCTCCTGTTTTTTTGAGCAGTTTCCCAGCGCATTTTCGCCTTCATAGGCGGGAACGGGAAGGCGAACCGCCGGCGCTCCCTTGAGTCTTAAAAGGAGCTAACGATGATTCAATTTCACAGTACGCCAATTTCAGAACCGATTGCGCACGTTTGCGGCATCGTGGTAGGCCTGGCCGCCTATGCAGTCAGCGGTATCTTCTCTGCCGATCACAACACCCGATTGTGGGCTGGCATGGTCGCCTCGGTTGTGACGAATCTAGCCATCGGGGCCAAGGTCAACGTTGTGATGCTGGATTTCCTGGCACTGATAGTCGTGCGACCCATATCGGCGGCGGCCGGTGCCGGGCTGCTCGCGATGCTTGCCAATTCCCTGGGTAGTTAATTTAAGAGGTGTCGTTATGTCAGAAGACAAAATACTAATCAACGCGATGAAAGTCGGGATCGGAACAGCAGCCGGAGTTGTCACAGGGTTGAAGAACACCTCTGCTCCTCATCTGAAAGGAATAGGGACTGGCCTGACGAACTGTTCGGCGAGCTTTGCTAACGGTGTAGCGAAAGCGATGAAACAGCACAAGGGCGTGGCCGGGGCAATTAGCGCCGGAACAGCCGCGGCCGTTGGTCACGGGGCCATCGCCGCCACAGTCGTGGCAGCCGCTCCAGCGGCGGTGGCGACTGCAGTTGCGGGTGGCGCTATTTTTGGCGCTTACAAATTAGTCAAATATCTCCGCGAGGAATGGTAACCCACAACGTAGAGGCTGGATAAGTTTCCATCAAAAACCAAATAAGAGGAAAACAAAGTGCGACTCCAAGAAAGTAATACCAGTCAATCGAATGAGACAAGACGTGGCCGCCGCACATATGGCGCGCAGCTTCTGTACCTGGCAGTGCTCCTGGCCGCGGCGCAAATGGTTCACGCCCAGTCAAGCATTCTGGGAACTAATCTGATCGTCAACGGCAATGCCGAAGCCGGCCCGGCGGGAACGGGCGTCAACGACATCGTGACCAGCATCCCCGGCTGGACGCGAACCGGTAACGCCAATGTGCTTTCCTACGGCCTTAACGGCTTGATACAACTGAGCGACCCGACGCCGCCCGACCACCTTTTTAATTACTTCGCCGCTGCGAGCGGCAAGCCGGACCCTTCCACGCTTACCCAGCCTATCAATGTCTCATCCGGCGCTTCCATCATCAGCGGAGGAAACGTGAAGTTTACGGCTTCCGCTTACCTCGGTAGCGCGAACGGCTCAGGATTAGCTTCCACGGCTCAAATGGCAGTAGCTTTCCAGAACGCTAACGGGCAGCTTCTCAACAGCATCACCCTGGGGCCCTTGGGGTATAACGGGAACGGCCTTTCGCTGCAGCAGCAGATCGGGCTGGTACCTGTCGGCACGATGCTTATCACGGTAACGCTGTCACTGAACTACGGCTGCGAAAACGCCTCCGCGTGCGATTACGGATCTGCCGACAGCCTGTCGTTGGTGCTTAGCACACTCGGAACCTCGCCCGGGTCCGTGCTCGGCATGAATCTGGTCGGCAACGGCGGAGCCGAAGGCAGCGCTGGAGTCCCACACACCTCAACTGCGCCGTACGTCCTCGATTGGTCCACTTCCGGCGGCGCTTCCGTCGCACCCTATGGTGGAACAGGGTGGATTACAACTTCCGATCCCGGTCCGGTGAATCCGGGTGTGAACCTCTTCTGCGGAGGGGCGCTGAACGGTACCTCGACCATGTATCAGGACATCGATGTGTCTCCGGCTGCTACTTTGATAGATTCCGGCCCGGTGACATACGATGTTTCCGGGTGGCTCGGGAGTCTGGCCGGCACCAACGGCCCGACGC
>Ga0302326_10015432_pt1 | contig 16071 bp, 10 predicted proteins | sample Palsa_T0_3_FD_202264 | JGI IMG/M metagenome (GOLD analysis project Ga0302326, IMG submission 202264) | Peat permafrost microbial communities from Stordalen Mire near Abisko, Sweden - Palsa_T0_3 | ecosystem: Environmental > Terrestrial > Soil > Palsa > Peat permafrost | place: Sweden: Abisko... | reverse complement strand
TCAGGAACAAAACACTTGAGGAAAAGCGAAGCTAAAGATGCGGACGCGAAATGTCGTTATCGTCGAGATTTCAATGATCGTTGGAATTGCGGTGTCGATTCTCCTTGTTCCAAGGGCCCTTCCAATCACTACCTTCATCGCAATTGCGGCACTCATTGTGATCGGAGTAAATGTCACGGTCTTTACCAGAGCGAAGCCTAACTCCGGCCCATCGAAATACAAAATAGGGAACGGTGCAGATATCGCGATCGCCCTAGCCAACCTCTTCCGGGTATCATATTTTTCTTAAACTAGATCAATTCCCGAAGATTCCTCCAGACGCGACGGGCAGATTGAGTCGAGATGTGCGGTGGAGCGGGGCGGCCGGGCGAGTTGCCTTGGCTGGCATTTTCTGAAACGCTTTCTGGTTCTTCAGCATCTGAGTGGTGATGTCTTCGAGGCGTGCGGATTCGAAGCCCTTGCGCCTGGCCATGATGCGGTAGCTGAAGGCGATGCCGGATTTGCCGCCGCCGAGTTCGCGGACGTCAAAGCCACTGGCTGACTTGTTCGCGATGTAGAGGCCTTTGCAGTCGCCCTCCGGCGTCAGGAAGACGTGGTATTCAAGGGCTGCGTTGACGACCTGGCTGAAGCGCTGCTCGAGATCGATGTGCGTGTGTCCGGCGGAGAGTTGGCCGGAGCCGGCGTCTTCCATCCAGTTTTCAGCCGATTGCATGGCGTAGCTGGCGATCCTGCGATCGTCGACACGGTTGGCGGTGGTCGCGCTGCCTGAGGTCAAGGTGCCGTCGCAATAAAGATCGGCGTCGGCATCGATAAAGCATTCCGTGCGGCTCTCACGGTTGGTGACAATGAATGGATCGGACGAGCCATTTCCGCTCGAGACAAACAGCGTGTAGTTTCCGACGGAGCTGTTATTCGCGACGAGGGCGCCGATGGAATCATCCGCCGCGGCGATGAGGGCGACGCCGTCATAGCCCGGGTTATCGCTGGAGTCAGCGAAGACACCGGGGCCGCCGAAAGTGGTGACCAGCCCCGCGCCTGTCTGGCTGGGGGAGCCAGAGACACCGTAGACACCAGTCGCCAGTCCCGCTCCGCCAGCGTAGCCATACATTGCGGCGCTGCCCTGGGTAGTGGTTGCGGTTTCGCCGAAGACACCATACAGGCCGCCATTGCCGAAGAGGCCGGTGGTGGTTCCCATGCCGGCGACACCGGTTGTGCCGATCTCCGAGCTGCCGGCGGCGCCGTTATTTTCCGCGAGCAGCGCCGGGACGCCGACGGTACTGATGGAGATCGTGTTGGCTCCGGAGAAATTGTTGTTGGCGCTGAGTGAGGCGGCGCCGGAGAAAGTTTGACCGCTGGCGAAGGTCACGGCTTTAGAGAATGTGTCACTACCACTGAATGTATTGTTGGCGGAAAGGGAGACGGTGCCGGGGAAGGTTTGTCCGGAGGCGAAGGTGACCGCCTTGGAAAAAGTGTTGGAGGCGGAGAAGGTGTTGACGGCGGCGAGCTGGGCGTAGACGCCGTTGCCGAGAGTGAGCAGGGCGGAGTCGCTGAGGCCGATCTTGACGGTGCTGCCGGAGGCGTTGGCGGTGATGGGCGAAGCGGCACTGATGCTGGTGACGGAGAGGGCGGGCGATCCACCGATGGTGACTTTGCCGGCGGCGAAGGCGTTGGTGCCGGTGAGGATATTGTTGCCGCTCAGTTGCGAATAGACTTCGTTGCCGAGGGATTCGAGATAGCTGTTGCTGATGCCGAGGGTGACGGTGGGTCCGGTGCCGCCGCCGGTGATGCCGCTGCCGACGTTGATCTGGGTGATGTCGGTGCCGGTGGCGGGGAGAGCGTTCTTGAGGGTGAAGTCGGAGGCGGGATGGCCGCCGAGAGTTTCAGCGTCCGACGCCTTGAAGGAGTAGGGCGTGGCGACTAAAACAGTGCGCGCGGATTCCTGTTCGTCGGAGAGAGTGACGCCGATCCACCTGGCCTGGCCTTGCGCGAAGACACTGTCGGGCAGTGTGGCGACGGAGCCGAGGAGGGCGGAATATTTTCCGGAGGCGTCGAGAGTGATGGATTGAGTTTCAGACCAGAGCGGGTCGCCGCCGGATTGCGAGGTGTAGAGAGCGAACTTTACGTTGAAGACGCCGCCGTTGCCGGGGGCGCCGGGGAGCGTGCCGGAGAACTTGATCAGGTGCGGGACGACGGCTGCGGCAGCGACGGTGAGGCCGGTTTGTGGGGCCACGTCCTGGGCGGGCGATGGGAGAGCGGCGAAGAGCATCGCGCCGGCGACGAGCGAGCAGAGAGTGAGGTGACGCAGATGGGCAAACATGATGGCTCCTTCAAAGGGCAACGGCTGAACGTGAATTCGAGTTATCCCCAGTGACGCGACTTGCCAGCGGCGTGTTGATTTATTTCAAAGTGACATCGACGGCGGCGGAGGTGGAGGTGGTGTCGCTGGCGTCGCCGAGATATTTCGCGGTGATGGGATATTTGCCGGCGGGATAGCCCTTGGAGCTGGCGGTGAGGGCGGCGACTCCACTGGAGTTGAGCTTGACGGTGGCGAGGAAGCCGGCGCCGTCGACGAAGAAGGTGACGGAGCCGGTGGGAGTTCCGCTGGCGCCGGAGCGCTTGACGGTCGCGGTCAAGCTGACGCTGGCGGGAGGTGTGACGGAGGTTGGGGAGGCGGTGAGGGTGGTGGTGGTAGGAGCTGCTTCGAGCTTGACGCTGGCTGTGCCGGAGCTGGATTTGTAACTGGAGTTGCCGGAATAGGCGGCGGTGAGGTTATACGTTGCAACCGGGAGGCCGTTGGTGGATGCGGTGAAGGTGGCGACTCCGGACTTCAAGTTGGTGGTGGCGAGGGCGTCGGAGCCGTAGTAGAAGGTGACGGATCCGGAGGGAGTTCCTGCGGAGCTGGTGACGGTGGCTTGCAATGTTGCGGACTGGCCGACGGTGACGGGATTGGGAGTGACGTTGAGGCTGGTCGCGGTAGCGGATTGAGTTGGTTGTGTAACAGTGAGAGTTGCGAATCCGGATTCCTTGCCGCCGCAGGTGAGGGCGTAGGTGTAAGTTCCGGCGGCGGTGGGAGTGATGACGCTGGAGCCGGAGTAGGCGTGGTTGGCGTAGGTGCCGGTTTGCAGGCCGGTCCAGTTGCCGGCACCGGAGGTGAAGTTCTGAACGAAGGCGCCGCAGAGTTGCGCGGTCTGGGAGTAGGCGTAGGGGACTTTCCATGACAGAGTGACGGGCGTGTTGGCGGCAATGGAAGATGCGGAGAGGGTGAGTTGGACGGGCGGTTGCAAGAAGCTGGAGGTAGTGAGCAGGTAAGCGGCGCCCTGGGCGTATGTGCCACCTTGATTGAAGACGCCGTAAAGGTTGGCGTCGGCGCCGACGACGAATTCTCCCTCAGGATATGAGCCGCTGAGGCAGGGAGAACCGGCGGAGCAGTAATAGAAAATGTTGGTGGCGGGCGCATTGGTGTCATTGAGAGGGAGCTGGAATGCGGCCCCTTGACCAGAACCGCCCAACTTAGTGCTGGTGACGGTGGTGGTGCCGTAGAGGTTGCCGTCGGAGCCCAGGATGAGACCGCCGCCGGGAGTGTAGCCATCGATGCACGCGGTTCCGCCCAGGATGCAGCCGAAGTCCAGCCAGGTGTGAAATGTGCCGGCCGTGTCGATGTAGAAGACGGTGCCGCCGCTGCTGCTGTTGCCGCCCGCGGAGGTGACTCCGTAGATGTTTCCGTTGTCCGCTTGGACCAGTGACCCGACGGGGTCCAGTCCGTCGGGACAGCTCGTGGCGTTTGGGCTGCAGAAGGAATGCAGTACGGTGTAGTTTCCAGTGGGAGTCAATTGGAAAACGACACCGCCGGTATTGGCGCCGCCAAGAAAGGTGGTCCCGTAGAAGTTGCCGTCGGCGGCCTGCAGGAGGGAAGACGGGGAGCCGCTGCCGTCGTTGCAGCCTTGTGCAGAGCAAAAGCTATGGAGGGCCGTGATGTCGGAGGAGGACGGGTCGATGCGATAAATCGTACCGAAGCCGGTGGCGCCGACTTGCGACGTCGCGCCATACAGAGCACCGTCGGTGCCTTGTATCAGGCCGGAGGAAGGGCCGCCTCCAGCCGCGCAGTTTGTATCAGAGCAGAAAACGAACGACTCCTGTTCAAGAATAGAAAGTCCATAGGGCGGGCTGTATTGCCAGAGAACTCCCGCACCGTCCGGGAGTTCCGTGCTAGCGTTGCCGCCATAAAAGTTCGAGAAATAGATATTGCTGTTCAGGCCCTCAATCGGAGTACCGACGGGATTGAATCCGCCAGGGCACGTGGACGGCAAGCCAGAACAGAAGCTCGTAAGTACGTTGGCGGAATAGTCGTCGCCCTGGCCGGTGGGCGTGAACATAACGATGGAGCCGCCGGGGTAGCTGTTATTGCCTTGGGTGGCGGCGACGAAAGAGCCATTGGAAAGCAGGGCCATACCGTTGTTCGGAGTAGAGCCGTCTGCGCAGTTGCTCTGCGCGCAGAAGCTGTAGATGAGGTGCTCGCTGACCGACTGGGCGTGCGCGGCGATGGAAAACGTAACCGCGAGGAGAACAAGTGCTCGGCGCATGGGGAACTCCTGATTGCTCAACTCGCGAGCGTGGACATTCTGGAGACGGGGGCCGACGAATGGCAATGCCCGGCGGGTGGATTGTTTCTCCCCGCGCAAAGCGTTGCGCTTGAGGCGATTGAGGGCGGCGGTACCCGGGAGGGCTGGAGCTTTGCAGCTGTGGCGAGTTAGTGGCTGGTGCACTACACTCACTTGCACTGGGAGTTGGACCCGTAGCTGGACCGGGGACGGAGGGGCGGATTGGCGATTGCAGCGAGCGAAGACGTGCTTTGCTTCGGGCTGTTTGATCTGGACCTGAAGGCTGGGCAGCTGAGAAAGAATGGTGCGCGGGTGCGGCTGTCGCAGCAGCCGGTACAGGTGCTGGCGATGCTGCTGGAGCGTCCCGGAGAAGTTGTGACGCGGGAGCAATTGCGCCAGCGATTGTGGCCGGCGGACGTGTTCGTTGATTCGGACCACGGGCTGAACAAGTCGATCCAGAAAATCCGGGAGGCGCTGGGAGATTCGGCAGACTCGCCGCGATATATAGAGACGGTGCCGCGGACGGGCTATCGATTTATTGCGCCGGTGCACGGCGCGTCGCGGGCGTTTGGCAGGGACGGGAGCGCGCAGCCGATTCAGGTGGTTGAGGTCGCGGCGCCGCGACGCGAGACGGCCGCGCATGTCGAGACGAGGGCCCAGCGCGGCGGACATTCTGCATGGCGGTGGATTGTGCTGGCGGCCTGCGTTGCACTGGTGGCTGGAGCGTGGTGGATGGTGCAGAGACGGGCGTCCGCGGTGGGGCCGATACGATCGCTGGCGGTACTGCCGCTGGATAACTTGTCTGGCGATGCGGGGCAGGATTACTTTGCCGACGGCATGACGGACGAGTTGACGACGATGCTGGCAAAGAATTCCACGCTGCGCATTGTGTCGCGGACGTCGGTGATGCAGTACAAGGGAGCGAAGCGGCCGATGCGCGAGATTGCGGAGGCGCTGGGAGTGGATGGGTTGCTGGAGGGATCGATTGCGCGGCACGGCGACAAGGTGCACATGACGATTCAGCTGATCCAGGGCCCGAGCGATTCTCATATGTGGGCGGAGAGTTATGACCGCGATGCGAACGACGTGGTCTCACTGCCGAGGGAGGCCGCGCTGGCGATTGCGAAGAGGCTCGACAGCGCGACGACTGCGGCGGCGAGTGCGCGGTATGTCAATCCGGAGGCGCATGATGCGTATCTACGCGGGCGGTATCAGTGGTATTGGGGCAGCAACGAGGAGGCGGGAAAAGAATTCAAGCGGGCGGTTGAGTTGCAGCCGGATTACGCGCTGGGTTGGGTGGGGCTGTCGCTGTATTACGGCCAAGGGGCGCTGGAAGATTTGAGGCCAGAAGAAGCGACGCCGCAGATGGAGGCGACTGCGAAGAAAGCGGTCGAACTGGACGACACACTTCCGGAGGCGCATCTGGTGGTGGCGGGGAATTATTTTTTTCATCGCTGGGACTGGGCGCGCGCGGACCAGGAGCTGTCGCGTGCCATTGAGCTGAATCCCAGCTTTGCCGAGGCGTACCATTTGCGCGCGAAGATGTACGGCGCGCTGAATCGAAAAAACGAGTCCATCGCATGGGAGAAGAAGGCGATGGAAATAAATCCATTCGCGCGTCCATTTGCAATGGCGCACGCCTATATGCTGGCGCGCAGGTATGACGAGGATGTAGCTGACGCCAAGGAAAGGCTGACGAGCAATCCCGATGACCTGGCGCTGCATTGGATGTTGTGGGAGGCTTACCGGCGCAAGGGTGACGGCAAGAATGCGGCGGACGAGTTTGAGAAGCTGATGTTGCTGTGGCACGATCCGGTGAAGGCGGCGGCGGTGCGGGCCGCTTACGAGCATGGCGGTTATCACGGCGTGGTGCTGTGGCAGCTGCAGGATTTTCAAGAGCAGCAGAAGAAGCGCTATGTGTCGCCGGTAAACATTGCCACGGTGACGGCGCAGCTGGGACGGCGGGAAGAGACGCTCGACCTGCTGGAGCAGGCGTATTCGAAAGAGCGGTCGCCGGCGCTGGTGTTTCTGGAGACGGATCCGGCGTTTGATTTTTTGCACGGCGATGTGCGGTATCGGAAGATTATCTCGGGGATAGGGCTGCCGGCGGCGGACTGAGGTGTTTCGCAGCCTGCGATGAACTGGCGTCGAGAGCGGCTGCTTCTTTCGTTGCCGCCTGCAGCAGGGGGAGGCTGGCGTCGGCGTCCCGCCACATGAGGGCGAGTTTTTTGTATGCGTCTCGCGCCGCGCTGGTTTGTTGCGATGCGGCCAAGGCCCTGGCCAGTCCGAGCTGAGCGAGCGGTAAATCTGGAGATATGGAATCGACGCCGGGATTAGCCAGCACCGTCGTGAAGGCTGAGGCGCTGGCCTCCGGGCGGCCGGCGGCCTGATTGATTTCTGCGACGAGCATAAGTGCGGAGTAGTCGCGCAGCTGCATGCTTTGGGTAGCACGAAGCATTTCAATCGCCTGATCGAAATTGTGGCTGTCTAACTCTATCTGCGCATTTATTTTGGGTAAGTCGTAGGAATTCATTACGGTGTTATTCGGATCGTCATGTTGTAACTGTAGTGCCAGTTTCTTTGCGCGGTCGGTGTTACCCATGCGTGCCCAGGCAAAGGCCAGCAACGATGGGGTCGCCTTCGCGGAATATGTTGCCATCAGGGCGTGCGCTTCGGGGAGATAGCCGTAATCCTGCATTGCGATAGCCTGCAAGACGGATTGGTCGGCTGCTAATTCCAAGACGTGCTGTTCTGTCGCCATGGAACGAGCCTCGGTAAAAAGCCTGGCCGACTGCTGCACTTTGCCGTTACGCAAGGCCAGCCATGCCTGGTCATAGATCGCGGCGAATTCGATGGGGCGACCGAGGGCCCACTGTAACTGGGCGGTCATTCCGTTGGCGTCGTTTTGGAGCGCCGCGATGCGGAAGAGAAGATCGTGGATATCCCAACCATCCAGATGCGCGGCGACAGTGCGGTCGCAAACTTCGCGAGCTTCGGTGATGTTGTTACCGCGCAGTGCGGCAGTGGCCAGCGCAATGTAGGCGTTGCCCTGGAAGGGTGCGAGGCGAACGGCGTTGCGGCCCGCTTCCATGGATTTCTGATACTGCCCGGTGGGCGTGTAACAGTCCGCGGATAAATTGATCCACGGGTGAGAGTCTTCCGGGAAGTTATTGGTCCAAGTTAGATAAGTGGCGATGGTATTGTTCAGATCGCCGGTAACAGTGGTCGTGTAATGGGTCTGTATATATAGTTGCTCGCGCAGCGAAAGCTGGGGTGTACTCAGGTCATGAGCGCGCCGGAAGTACTGCTTGGCCGTGCGCTGCTCGTTGAGGATGAGATAGGCGACGCCCAGGCGGGCGTAGGCCATGGCGAATTCAGGGTCGACCTCGATGGCGCGTTGATAGAGCGAAATTGCTTGAAACGTATCGTTATGCGAGCGGAAAAAATCTCCCTGGACAAAGGCTTTGAGCGCTTCCATGGAATGGGTGGTGGCCTGCTCGATAGGGGCATCGAGCTGATTCTGCGGCGTACTGGAAGCCGTATATTTGCCGCTGGTATCGATGGTGCTGCTCCAACTCGGCTCACCAAGTTGCAGGCGAACTTTAGTGATCAAGGTATCGAGCGCGGGCAGCAGGCCTTCGACAGATGCGGGGGCGGCTTTGGCGGCGGCGATGACGCGCTGCGATTTGCAATCGCGCGCTTCCAGCGCAAGTTCGTAAGAAGAGCCGACGCCGACGACGGAGCCGCGAACAATCGAGCTCTGGCCGTTGCGCTCGCAGACTTCTCCGGCGACTTCGAGATTGTCGAGTGGATCATCGAGCGGCCGCTGCATGGCCTGCAAGGTCTGTGAGACGGCGTGTTCGCTGAGGACGCTGAAGTAGGGAGATTGTTCGAGGGAGATGCGGAGGGCGGCCTGCAGCGTGCTGCCGAGGTCTTTCTCCCTAGTGAGATTGGAAAAATCCGCGAGGACGACGCGGTGGGGCTGCGAGGTAACTGGCGGGCGATGTGACCTGCGCCAGAGAAAGACTGCGGCGGCCGCGGCGAACAGCAGCAGGATTGCCGGGAGCGCCAAGGCGAACATCAGGCGCGAGCGGTGATTGGGTGGAGTGTCCGGGACGGACGCGGCGGCTGGAATTTCGGTGGGCGCGAAGGTCGCTTCAGATTCCAGCAGTCCCGAGCTTGCGGCCTGCGGCCGAATTGCAAGCACATCGGCGACAAATCGATAGCCGATGCCGGCTTCCGTAACTATATATATGTGGTCGGGAGTCTGGCCGAGGACCTTGCGCAGCTGGAAGATGTTCTGCGTCAGGTTTCCCTCCTCGACAAACGAGTCGGGCCAGAGGGTGGAGAGCATTTCCTCTTTTGTCAGGGTGCGGCCGGGGCTGAGGACCAGCAATTCCAGGGTGGCGAATTGTTTTGGCGTGAGGGCGACTAGTTGGCCGTTGCGACGGAGTTGGCGCTGCGCAGTGTCGAGTTCGAACTCTCCAAACTGAAATGCGGGGGGCCGTGTGGACACGCCCCCATCTTACAATTGCCCGTCCGGCCATAGCAGGCGGGCTGGCAGCAACTTGTAACAGTGTCGAAACAAACTTCAGCGCGGAGTTTATGTCCGGTTCAGCGCCAGGCTGGCCAGAGTTTTGGCCCGGGTCAGCGCGGTGGCTTCATCGGAGATGCCGTCGACCAGGATGATCAGCAGGATGGACTTGCCTTTGCGCACGGTCAGCTCGTCCATCGCCCTGCCGAGGATAGTGTTGGTCGCCCAGATGGCCTCGTCGCCGGCGCCAGTCACAGGGTGGACATCTTTGAAGCCGGCCTGCTTCAGGGTCTCCGCCATGGCTCCCATTTTTCCGTTCAAATCGTCGTGGCTATATTCGACGGTGAGCGATACCGATTTTGTGCGGGTCTGGGCGGACTTGAATTTGCAGGCTGAGCCTTCGCTCTCGGCGCCGGAGGCTCCGCTGGGCTGGGGCGCACCGACCGCTTCGCCGAGAACGTTCTGCGCGTCCAAGGCGGTGATCAGGCTGCAAGCATCTTTGGTGGCGGCGAATGCGGCGGCGGAGGACAACAACATGCCGCCGAGGATGAGCGCTGCGAATTTCCGATCCATTTTCATTTAATCTCTCCTGCCTGTGCGACGTGTTTTCCGAGAGGAGGCGCGTTGATGCCGATGGAGGGGTGAAGTTCGGCTCGTTGTCCGGCGGCTTGCACCTGGCGCTGTCGTTTTGCTTTCTGAGCTTCATCGCGGCGGGTGGTTTGTTCAGTGACATCGCGCATGCGGACATCTTCCATGCCTTTGCGCTTGGCGACGATCTTGTAATCGAAGCTGAGGCTGGCGTGGCCGCCACCGAGTTCGCGGACTTCGAACGAGCCGGCACTCTTGCTGGCGACATAGAGACCTTTGCAGTCGCCGTTCGGTGTCAGGAAGACGCGATACTCAACGCCGGTGTTAACCATCGCCGCGTAGGTTGGATCGAGTGCGACAGTGGCGGAACCGTTCGTAAGGTGACCGCCACCGTAATCTTCGAACCAGTTTTCGGTGGCCTGCGGGGAGTACATTTCAATGCTGCGGTTGTCGTCGCGCTTGGGCATGACCATGGCCGTGCCACTGCAGGTGAGGTTTCCACCGATGAGGAATTCGCAATAGTTTCCCGAGCCGTCCAAGAATTGAGCGGTCGTACCGCCGGTGGTCGCCGACAAATTCGTTACGACTAGAGCAGGGTTGTTGGAGCTATAGTTAGCGAACTGGCCGGCATAGTTATCATCCGCAGTGCCGAAAACGCCTGCGCCATCAGCGTTTTCTCCAGGTCCAGCGTCTCCCCAGACACCCGAGCCACGCCCGTTGTAGCCACTGTTGCTCAACGTTGTCGTGAGATGCCCAAATACACCAAGGCCAGCAGTTCCGTCCCCTGACATTCCAGCGACTGCGGTGGAAGTCGAATTGGATGCACTCGCGTCGATTGCGATTCCTTGATTAGCCGACGACAGGGCTTCGACCGCAGTCGCTCCTGACGCGTAAACGCCGAATCCAGTCGACCCGCTGGCCTCGGCGACGACCGCGTTGTAACCGGTCGCATAGACGCCGGTGCCAGCAAGATAATTTGTCTGCGCCGTCGTCCCGCCCGTCGCCAGCACGCCGATAAATCCGGAGGCCGCGACACCTGTGCCGTCGCCGCCCAAGCTGCTGGCAAATCCGGTGCTCGAGCCCACGGCACTCACCGCGGTAAAGCCGCTAGCCGCCACTCCAAAGCCGCCCACGGAAGCGCCGCCACCCGCAACAATGCCTGTGCCTGTGGCGGTGGTTGTGTAAGCCTGCATTCCATCCACGCCTAGACCGAACACCCCGGTGGGGCCGGTGGCATAGACACCTACACCCGAAGAGCCCGATTGCGTGGCTTGGATGGCGTAGCCCGGACCAGTCGTCGTCACCTTCAACTGCGGGTTGCCCGAGCCGCTCACCGTCACGGGACTGGTGAACGTGTCGGACGAACTCAAGCTCGCATAGTTCGAGTTCAGGTAGCTCGTATTCAGGTTCACCGTCACCGAACCCGAGCTGCCGCCACCGGAGAGACCAGTGCCGGCAGTTACACCGGTGATGGTGCCGGTGCCGGGGAAGGTCTGTCCGGAGGCGAAGGTGATTGGAGCGGAAAAGCTATTGGTCCCGGTGAAGGCATTGTTGGCGCCCAGTGAGACGGTGCCGGGGAAGGTCTGGCCGCTGGCAAAACTAATTGCCTTCGAAAATGTATCGCTGCCGGTGAAGGTGTTGTTGGCGCTGAGGGAGACGGTGCCTGGGAAACTTTGTCCGCTGGCGAAGGTGATTGGCTTGGTGAATGTGTTGGCGGCGCCGAGTTGGGCGTAGACCGAATTACCCAAGGTGACTAAGGCGGTGTCGCTGAGTCCGAAGGTGACATTGCCACCGGATGAGGTGACGGTGACAGGCGATGACGCATGCAGATTGGAGGCGCTGAGAACCGGGGAAGTGCCGACGAGAAGTTTTCCGGCGGCGAAGGTGGTGGTGCCGGTCATCTTGTTGGTGCCGCCGAGTTGGGGATAGATCTCATTGCCGAGCGTTTCGAGATAGCTGCTGCTGAGGCCGAGGGTAACGGTTGGGCCGGAGCCGCCGCCGGTGACGCCGTTGCCGACGTTGATCTGCGTGATGTCTGTACCGCCGGCGGGGAGCGCGTTCTTCAACGCGAAATCAGACAGAGGGTGGCCATCGAGGGTTTCCGCGTCGGTGGATTTCAGGGCATAGGGCGTGGCGACGAGAATGGTGCGGGAGAGCTCCTGGCCGTCACCCACTGTGACGCCGAGCCACTTCGCTTCGGCGCTGGAGAATACTGATTGCGGCAGGCCGTCCGGGGTGGCCGAACCGAGCAGGATGGAATAGCGGCCTTTGCTATCGGGGGCGATGGTCTGCAGTTCTGACCAGAGCGGGTCGCCGCCTGACTGCGCCGCATAGAGAGAAAATCTGACGACGACGGGCTCGGTCGCGCCTGCTGCAACTGCTCCCGCATATTGGACGATGTGGGGGACCGGCGCGGACGCGGCCGGCGACTGCTCCTGTTGGGCAAGTGCGACGGCACCAAAAACTACTGGTGCGAGGACCATGCAAATGACTGCTGCGAAACGCTTCATACGCCACCTCTGAGATCAACAACCTTGCCGTAACCTAGCGGCAGCGGCTGGTGGGTGTCCTCAAAGGCACGCTTAAAACTTCTTAGAGCGTGGTTATAACGCGGAAATGCAGGGATTTGACGGAGCCGTTGTTTGCGGGGACGCTCCATCATCCGCTCAGCGGCCCCTATATATAGTTAGGGCCGCTGCGAGAGAGAGCTAGCGGGATGCGCGGGCAATGACTGGGTTACGGCTTGCGACGTGGGAGGCGAGATCGGGATTGCCCTCTGTCGACGAGCGGTCCTGGTGGGGCGCGCCCAGGTAGGGAAACGCGGCGAGCAAATCCTTGTGAGGACCGACGTGGTCGCTCGTCAATCGGCCATTCGTGAGCATGGAGATGAAGCCGTCCATGACGTCATCGGTGAGAGCCCGGCCATTGACGAGGTAGGACGCCGGGAGATTCGGATCGTAATAGAGAATATCGGGCAGCAGGGTTTTTGCCACTCGCGTAGCTTCGTCGGGCGAATATCCGCCGGTGTGTTCGAGCGAGTGGGCGAAGATGGGGACGAACTGCTGATCGTTTGCCGGCTGTGCGGCGAGGTATTCGGCTTTGTGTTCGCCGGGGAGGAAGACGGATTGGGAGGGGCGCGCGCCACGGTCTGCCTGCACCCAGCTGCCGCTTCTTCCGTCCAACGTGCGATGCCAGAGGCCGACTTTTCCCAGTCGCAGGTCTGAGTTGGGGACCTCGAGGACGATGCTGCAGACGTCGGCGGTGGCGAAGAAATCGTCGCCGGTGAAGGTGAGGTTGTCCAGCGCGCCTTGCGTGTCGAAGAAAAAGGGGTCGCTGCGCCAGCCGGCAAAGAAGCGATAATCGCCGGCTGCTGTTATCTGTGTTTCATGTCCAGTTGAAACCGGGCCGCGGGCGAAGATGACGTCGCCGCTGTTCCCGGTGACGGCGGCCTCTGCGCCTTCGACGCGACGGAGAATCGCAGTCGGCGTGCCCGCTGCAGTTGAGAAGCTGATTCGATAGGCAAGGTTGGGGATGAAGTCGCCGTCGGTGTCGATCAGGAGTTCGTAGATGGCTTCCGATGAAAAGGACTCGGTGGTGGTAGGGCCAGGTGGGTTGACACCGGCGGAGGGATGCACATTCATGATCAGAATTGATTTGCCTGCGTCTCCGGGTTTGGGAAAGGCGTAGAGATCGGTGAGGTCGAGGCGGGCATCTCCGTGGGGAAAGGCGAAGTCGGGGCCGGAATAATGGTGGGACATAAAATATCTCCTCGTGATGCTGGTGAGTCTTCCAGTGGGACGCGGATAATTGCCGCAGACACCGCGCAGGTGCATTGAACAGGAAGCACGAGGAGATAACTATTAGACCAAGGTATCGAGCGGCACTCTCTTATGAGTCCGCATTGCACCGAGGCGCTGCGCTGCAATGCGAGAGCAAGGTCCTATGGGACGAGCGTAGTCCCTCTTTCAGCAAGCTGCATTGGAGAGGCTGACGGCCGGGTTCAATAGAAGAGAGGCTACCTCGCGCGGCGGTGTGGGGGCGGTGTGTGGGCGTTGGTCTTCGGCAGAGTGAGGCTGAGGAGCTGGACGGGATCGAGCCAGACGCCATTCCAACGAACGCCCATGTGGAGGTGCGGACCGGTGACGCGGCCGGAGGCGCCGGTGAGGCCGAGCTTGGCGCCCTTCGCGAGCTTGTCGCCTTCGTGAACGTCGATGCGCGACATGTGCAGATAGACGGTGAAGATGCCGAGGCCGTGGTCGACGATGACGGTGTAGCCTTCGTAGAAGAGATCGCGGACCAGGACGACGGTTCCGGAATTCGAGAGTGAGACCGGCGTGCCCTCGGGAGTTGGGAAGTCGGTGCCAGTGTGCAGGCTGGTCTTTTCTTCGTTAAGGATGCGGGACTCGCCGAAGCTGGGCGTGGATGGGGCAGAGATCGGCTTGATGAAATCGCCCGACCAGAGAGGAAGCGGTGCAGTGCGTGCGTAGGCGCGCTTCTTGAGGACTTCATCCTGCGCGATCTGCTTTTGCTCGGCGTCATTTGGATTGACGTAGTTCTCGGGGACGGTGATGTCGCCGGTTTTGAAATCGCCCGCGGCGATGGTGACCTGCTGGGTCGAGTGCGCGACGTGGCCGCCGGCGAGTGTTGCCATGACGTCGAGGCCGTAGTCGCCGGGATTGGTCTGGAGGTCGACGCCGGCGAGGGCGTGCCAGGTCTTCCTGTCGGTGGAAGTGGAGAAAAAGGTGAGGCGTTTGTCGAGGAAGCTGCCGGTGACGCGCGTGGCCGGGCGTTCCAACTCGACGGTCAGGAAGATGGGCGAGCCTTGATGCAGCTGGTTTGGCTGCCAGAAGATGTTGTGGATGGCGCTGGTGCGGGAGGGCGCGGGGCCGGCCGGGGCGTGGGTTTGCGCAGAGAGTGGAAGCGCCAGGGCGGCGAGAAGGAGGATGGGGCGGACGTGCATGCTGGCTGCTCCCGGCGGAACGGGGATGGCATTGTGATGCGCGGTCCCAGTGTCGCGGCAGCTTGCGTGGCGAAGTTAAAGCATCGCGCGCGAGCGAATTGTTCTCACCGGTTTCGGAGAAGACGAGTATTCAGCGCTGAGTGGGCTGGCGTCTGAGACTGTCTTGCTCGGCAAGCAACTTGAGAGAGCTGCCTGGCAAACAACAGAGCTGCCACTCTTCGAGAATGCTCGCTCCGGACGATCTGTAGAGGTTGAGGGCTGGTTGATTGCAATGCAGGACAGCCCAGCGGATAAAGTTTCGCTTGTCTGATTCGGCGATGGCGGCGACTCGACCGAGCAGGGCCCGGGCGATTCCGCGCCGTCTAAAGTTCGGGCGGACGTAGAGATCTTCGAGATAGAAGCCGGGGCCGTGCCATGTCGAATAGTAGTCAAAGAACAGCGCGTAACCTACGGTCTGGCCATCGCATTCTGCGATCAGGGCCCGGAACGGCAACTCCTCCGCGCCGCCGTACCGCTTCATTTCCCAGGCTGACGCGGAGATTTGCTCCGTCTGGTTGGTCGATTCCGCCAGCTCGAAGGCGAGCCGCGTGAGCAGAGGCGCGTCGGCGCTGGTGGCTGTGCGAAGGATCATTCGTTGTGCGACGGGGTGACGGGACTCCGTCATGGTTTGACCCGGGTCAGGTTTGCGACCAGGTTGGTCTCCCAGGTCTTGCCGCCGTCGTCGGAGAATGCCTGCTCGACGTGATGGGAGTCGGGAGTGATTTCGGACCAGACAAATCGCACGAATATCATTCGCCCGTTGAAATCCTCCTGATCGTAGAATTCGCCGCGGCCATTTTTGAATTCGCCGAACAGGGCCGGGGTGACGACGCCGTCACTGCCGTTCACGAAGGCTTGACTCCACTGGTGGGTGGCCGGATTGTAGAGACAGATAGTTATGCCCTTGAAGTGATAGGTATCGTTGCCGCCTTCGAGCTCCTCGAAATTACCGCGTCCATCCAAAAACGGCCGGGTGACGACGGTCCCGGTGAGTTGCATCCATGTGGTGGAGCCGGTGAGCGGGTGGACCAGCCGCGAGATGTGGGTGGTGAAGGTGCCGAAGTGGAAGTCGAAATCGTGTGTGCCATCTGCGGTGGCATGGGCGTCGGCAGCAGGTGCCGGGGATTGCGCGACGGATGGCATGGCGCATAGCAAAATAAAAGAGGCGCAAAGAGCCAGAGTCTTCGCGATATATCGAGAACGTTTCATGGAGTCTCCTTTGATCACGACCGATAGAGCGGTCTTCATCAAGATGACAAAGTGCGTGGTATTTTTGAAGCACCGCTTTTCATGGAATGTGCGATACCACTTTCGCGAGCCTCAAAGGAGCCTTTGTTTCGCCAGGTTTATTC
>Ga0302326_10015431_pt1 | contig 16071 bp, 14 predicted proteins | sample Palsa_T0_3_FD_202264 | JGI IMG/M metagenome (GOLD analysis project Ga0302326, IMG submission 202264) | Peat permafrost microbial communities from Stordalen Mire near Abisko, Sweden - Palsa_T0_3 | ecosystem: Environmental > Terrestrial > Soil > Palsa > Peat permafrost | place: Sweden: Abisko... | reverse complement strand
GGCCCCAACAAAAAGCCCTCGCACCTGCGAGGGGCTGGCCAGCACCGGACTGACCTCAACCTACTGCTCCGAGGTATTGTTCGCAGCGACTCTGGGTTGCTGCTGCATCGGAGCGGACTGCCGCTGCGACGATTGATCCGCGTAGCCGCCGTCCTCGGCACCCATGCCGGCGGACATCTCCCCGTTCGGCGGCGCACTCGAGGCCAGCTGATCGACATTGTTCTTCATCAGGCTGATCTCTACCCGATTTCCGACCCGGGCCGTGCTGCCATCCTCCGCCGGCAGCTTTGCATTGCCCATGCCCATCACGAAAACGCGATATACCGGGACCTCGTTCTTCTCCACCAGGTATCGCACCACCGAGTTCGCCATGGCCTGCGAGTTCCGGATGCCGTACTGTCCGGCGCCCGTCGAGAAACCCTGCACTTCGATGATGTAGCCCTTCTGATCTTTCAGATCGGCGGTCATGTCGTCCAGCGCCTGCCGGTCTTTGCTGCTTAAGCCGGTCTGGCCGGAGCGGAAACGGATTTCGGTCTGGGTCGCCGGCTGGTACTGATCGATGTTGCCGACAACCTGCTCAACCGTGGTCAAGCGGCTGCTCGCCTGGATCGCGGTCTGGTTGGCTTGCTGGGCGCGGTTTCCCGCCTCGACTGCATGCTGATCTGCCAGCGTGGCCTTGGCGTCCGCCAGGCGAATGCCTTCCTGCGCTCGCGCGTCAACATCTTTGATCTGCCGGGCGTTCGCGGCGGTCAGGTCGTCGAGCTCGTTCACCCGGTCACGAACCGGAGTGAGCTGTCGCTGCACATACTTCTTCCGCGCGAATGGATTCATCTTGCCCCAGATGCCTTCCCGCACCTCGGGTTGCAGCGGCTGGCGCGCCGACATGTTCTGGTCTGAGTTGGCATCCGGCACCGCCTGGGCGGATTGCGAGCTGCTCGTTGCGGACGCAGCCGCCAGCTGCTGGTTGTCATCAGATGTCGTCTGTTGCGAGACTGCGGGTAGCACCAACGCCGCAGCCAGAGGCAAGGTGAATAGCATCGATATCTTCATGTGCAAACTCCTGTATGAATGGTCGGCTCGTCTGCTTTCCGGGCTTTTCCCGCAAGCCTGATAAGCCATCGCGCACGGCCACGCCAGTTTCTTACTACAGGTCAGTTGCCAAACTCCGCTTTTGGGAGTCGGTCGTTAACCCATTTGCTTTCAATGAGACATGTTGGAAAGCAATTCAGCCGTTGAGTAGGAAAGAGCAGTGGGATGGTAATTGTTACAGCAGGAATCCGAACCGGTGCGGATGCATGAGGGGACGCACGATTTTGTCACTTCAACACCTTACGCTATTTTGGAATTCCGGCGGGCTCGCCTGAGGGCCTCCCGTCCGATCTTTGCAACCTGGCAACAAGCCGTCGGATCAGCGCCAAAAACCGCATTGACTTTGGCTCTTGTTGGGTATTAAATGCCTGCCAAGATTCGCTGAAGGGATGGCTTACCATGAAGCTGCCTTTTACTTCGCTATCACTGCTCACACTATGCCTGATGTTGGCGGCTTTTCCGGTCGCGGCTCAAACCGTCTACAGCAACGGGCCGACCAACGGTAACACCGACGCGTGGACCATCAACTTTGGTTTCGTTGTTAGCGACACGTTCAATGTCACTAACACAGGTACCACCATCACGGGCGGGAGTTTTGCGATGTGGCTGTACGAGGGTGACACTTTGACCTCGGCTGAGCTGTCGATCACCTCGCAGGAGAACGGAGGCACCAGCTATTTTGATCAGACCCTGAATTTTATGCAGAGCGGCTGTGCCTCGAACCAATATGGCTTCAACGTGTGCACCGAGAACACAACGTTCAACGGACCGACCCTGAACTCGGGCACCTACTGGCTGAACCTGCAGAACGCCAGCGTCTCCAGCGGCAATCCGGTTTTCTGGGATGAGAACTCCGGTCCGTCTTCGGCTTCTGAGAGTTCCGTGGGCACGATTCCCTCGGAGTCCTTCACGGTTCTGGGCAGCGAAAGCAGCACCACCACCAGCACCACAACGACCGGCACGACTCCTGAGCCCAGCAGCATCATGCTGTTCGGTTCTGGCGTCCTCGGCCTGGCTGGCATGCTACGGCGCAGGCTGTTCTGACCCCAGCGCGCAGGATCGCTCGCCAGCTTATTCCGCTGGAAGTACGAATGCTGGAGACGATCCCGTTTTTTGATAGGTTCTTGACCTTTCGCCCCCCGTTACGTCCAAATAAGGTATTCGCGAAGATTAGCGGTTTGAACCATCCTGCAAGGGTCTACGAATCGTTCTCCGCAATCGGGGAATAACGGCTAGAATATATGTAGACTCCAGTGTGAGGCGCGGCATCCAATCGCTGTAGTGGCTGGTCCTGAATGATCCTAAAACATATCCGTGTCTCTATTCTGGCGCTGTTGTTCGCTGGCTCTGTCGCCTGCGTCGCACAAAACTCACCCGCTGATTCCAAGCCCGCTGCTCCACCGGCGGCAACTCCGGACGCGACCAATGGACAACAGAATTCTTCCCCCGCCGCGCAGTCGACTGCTGCGCCACAGCCGTCAGCAACGGTTCCGGCGAAGGCGCCTGACAAGGCTGCCGCTTACTACCATTTCATGATGGCGCACACGTATGAGGAGATGGTCTCGATGTATGGCCGCTCCGACTACGCCAACAAGGCCATCGAAGAGTACCGACTGGCCATCGAGAACGATCCGAGCTCCGATTATCTGAATGCCGGGCTGGCCGAAATCTACGCCAAGATGGGACGCATTCGCGATGCCGTCCTCGAAGCCCAGGACATTCTGAAGCGCGACGGCAACAATCTGGAGGCTCGACGCCTGTTGGGCAGCATCTATCTGCGTTCGCTGGGCGACATGCAGGCCGGAACTCAGTCGCAGGAGATCCTGAAGCTTGCCATCGAGCAGTATGAACAGATCGTCAAGCTCGATCCCAAAAGCATTGAGGACCATCTGCTTCTGGGGCGTCTGTATCGCCAGAACAACGAGCTGCTGAAGTCCGAGAGTGAATTCAAAGCCGCAGTGCAGATCCAGCCCGATTCCGAAGAAGCCGTGAGCACGCTGGCTTATCTCTACAACGAGGAAGGCGATTCCAATCGCGCCTTGCAGGTGCTGAACGCGATTCCGGAAACCGCGCGCACTGCGAAGTTGTACTCCGCGCTCGGCTACACCTACGAGCAACAAAAGGAATACAAGCAGGCGGTGGAGGCTTATCGCCAGTCCACGCAACTGGATCGCGATAATCTGGATGCGGTGCGCGGCCTGGCGCAGAACCTGATGAATGACGGCCAGACCGAGGCTGCGCTGGAACAGTATAAGGCCATCGTCGATGCCGATCCCTCCGACGCGCAGACCTACATGCTCATTGCCGAGATCGATCGCCGCGATGGCAAGTTTGACCAGGCAATGGACGCGTTGAAGAAGGCCAGTTCGGTTGTTCCGGATTCGCTCGAAGTGCAGTACAACATCGCCATCGTCGACGAGGCCCAGGGCAAGTACGATGAGGCCATCCAAATCCTGAATCAGTTACTCCAGAAGACCCAGCACGATGACGCCGACTCCACCATGTCGGACAAGAACAACCGGGCGCTCTTCTTGGAGCGGCTGGGCACCATCTATCGCGAGACCAACAAGACCCAGCTCGCGGTCGACACCTTCCGCAAAATGCTTGACCTCGGGGACGAGAACGCGGTCCGCGGCTACCAGGAGATCATCGACACCTATCGCGATAATAAGCAGTGGCAGTTAGCTACGAATGTCGCCGAGGAAGCGGCCAAGAAGTATCCCGGCGATCGCGATCTGCAGATGGTTGCGGCCTCGCAACTGGCCGACATGGGTAGCACTGGTCCAGCCATCGAGCGCGTGAAGTCGCTGCTCAAGGGCAATCCGGCCGATGATGAGAAGGTCTACGTCACCCTTGCGCAGATGTACAGCCGTGTCCAGGATTGGAATAACGCAGAAGAGAACGTCAACAAGGCCATCGATATCGCGACCAAGCAGGAAGACAAGGACTACGCCATCTTCGTCGCCGGCTCCATCTACGAGAAGCAGAAGAAGTACGACAAGGCCGAAGAGGCTTTCCACAAAGTACTAGCCGACGATCCAAAAAACGCCATGGCCTTGAACTATCTTGGCTACATGCTCGCCGACCGCGGTACGCGGTTGGACGAGGCGCTGGGGTACATTCGCCGCGCCGTGGCCCTGGAGCCGCAGAACGGCGCTTATCTAGACTCACTCGGCTGGGCATACTACAAGATGGGCAATTACGAATTGGCGGAAGAGAATCTGCGCCGCGCCTCCGAGCGGACGACCGACGATCCCACCATCCACGAACATCTTGCCGATCTTTACCAGAAGACCGGCCGCCTGAAGCTGGCTGCAACTTATTGGGAGCGCTCGCTGGAGGAGTGGAATAAGACCATTCCCGCCGAGGTGGACGCGGACAGTGTCGCCCGGGTGCAGAAGGAACTGGAAACCGCGCGCGTCAGGCTCGCCAAACAGAATGCCGCTTCCCCGGCACCGGCTAAGCCATAGAGCTAGCATCGGGCACGCTTTGTTGCCGCAAGCGCGGCCTTTCTCGATTTGAAGGGGCGCAGCTTCAGCCATGCCCTGAGCCTGCCGAATGGGTGCGCCGTTCAGGTCCCCTAGTTTTTCTCACTCCGAGCGGGTCTCCTGCACGCCTGACAGTCTGCCCTGAGCTTGCCGAAGGGTCGTGCTCCACCCGTGCGCCCCTCGTAACCGATGCGGCCTCATGTGTCCTCGACCGAGCTTTACGCGTGTGTTAGATTACACTTTCGTTTTCCAATCGAGTTGCGGCCCTGGAAAATCCCAAGTCGTTCCGTCACTCTGGTTCATTCAGTGAAGCGGCTTAATCCAAAACCCCGAGAGAAAAAGCATTGCGGATCGCAGGCTGCATAGTCCTGATGGTGGCCGCCATTCCCGGCGTGTACTACCTGCTGGCGATCTACAGCTCCGCGCGTTACTTCCGCGTGGCCCGGCGCGAGAATCCCCCCAACACCGACTTCACGCCGCCGATAAGCTGCCTGAAACCGATCCGCGGGCTCGACGAGGATGCCTACGAGAATTACGCCAGCTTCTGCCGGCAAGATTATCCGGAGTACGAAATCATCTTCTGCGTCGATCCTGGCGACCCCGCGCTGCCCGTACTGGAAAAATTGATGGCGGACTTCCCTGAGCGCAAGATCCGCTTGCTGTACGGCTCCGGCCGTGACGCCATCAACGACAAGATCGGACGGCTGGTGCGGCTGGTGCGCGAGGCGCAATACGAACTGCTGGTCATTACCGACGGTGACATTCGCGTCGGCCCCGATTACCTGCGCGCAGTCGCGCATCCCTTCCGCGATCCCAAGGTCGGCGGCGCGACGAACCTCTACGTTTCCACCGACGAGACGACCTTCGTCCAGGAGCTGCAATCGGTGGGGATGATCTCCGACTTCTTCGCCGGAATCCTGGTGGCCTGGCAACTGGACGGCATCCACTTCATGTTCGGACAATCGATTGTGACCACGCGCCAGCGCATCGCCGGCTTTGGCGGATACCAGGTCATTGAGAACCGCCCGGCGGACGACCTTAACGTGGGCCGCCTGGTGGCAGCGCAGGGCTATGAGGTCAAGCTGCTGCCTTATACCGTGAAAACCGTTGCCGACTTCCAGTCGCTGAAGGATTTGTTCTACAAGCGCGTTCGCTGGATGACGGTGATGCGCCTGATGCGTCCGCGGGCACATCAGGGCCTGATCTTCACCTGGGGCCTGATCTGGGCGCTGATCGCGGTCGCAACCCATCCGACGCTTGCAATCGTGATCGGATACCTGGGCAGTTATATCGTGCTGCGCGTGGTGCTCACTTGGCTGATCGGAATCCACGGGATGCGGCAGAAGGGATTGTGGCCGAAGATGCTGTTGGTCCCCCTGTGGGATGCAGCGGCCTTCATGATCTGGGTTGCCAGCTTTGGCCGGGATGTCATCCGCTGGCGCGGCTATGACTATTACATTCGCGATGGAATTCTGGTGCCAGTGAACCCCGCGAATACGCCGCACGGGAAATAGGAGTTTCGAGTTTCGGGTTTCAAGTTTCGAGTGGAGATTCCACGGGCTGGAGCTGTTACTAAGTACGGATTCTGCAGCGGGTGGAGCATGCCTTCAACAGGCCGCTGAAAAAGTCGCTTTTGGAGTGCTTTGTAACAGTGCACGACTTTAGTCGTGCCGATATGCCGTTTATTTTTGTCGTCCCGAGCGGCCTTCAGGCCACGAGGATCTGCTGTTCCGACTTTTTCAGCAGCCTGCGAAGGCGTGTTCCAACTCGGGATACTGCACCCGGCTCGAAACTCGAAACTCGAAACTCGAAACTTAATCATGACTGACCACAAAGCGAAAATCGCAATTGCCGGTGCTGGAATCTATGGCGGCACGACGGCCATCCGCCTGGCCGAGCAGGGCCACGACGTTCACCTCTTCGATCCACTCGGCATTCTGAACGCAGCCTCCGGTATCAACCAGTTTCGCATTCATTCCGGATACCACTATCCGCGCAGTCCCGAGACCATCCGCGAAACTATGGGGGCGCGGGCAGAATTTCTCCAGACCTTCGCGCCAGCCATTGTCCGCAATAGCCGGCACTATTACGCCATCCCGCACGAAGGCTCGCAGACCCCGCCGAAGCTGTTCGAGCAGGTGATGGCCGAGCACAACATCCCCTTGCAGCCCTGCCGGCCGGAGTGGATGAACTTTGGTTTCATCGACAAGTGCTACGAAGTGGAGGAGCAGATCTACGATCCCGAGATTTTGCGCGAGGAGCTGACGAAGAAGATCGAATCGTTGCGCATGCGCTTCCATCATCACGAATTCAGACAAGATATGCGGGGCGACTACGACTTCGTGGTGTGGGCGACGTACGGGCTCGGCCCTTCGCGCGGATTGTTCGAGTCGGCGAAATACCAGGTCGCGGAAAAAATCCTGATCCAGTTGCCGCAACAGTTGCACGGCGTCTCGCTGGTGGTAGTGGATGGCCCGTTCACTGCCTTCGATCCCTATGGCAGCTCGGAGCGGTCGCTCTGGGGCTCTGCCAAACATAGCAACCACTGGACCACAACTGATTCCAACGATCCAATCCCGGAACAATACCGTGCCTTGCTGAATGGGCCGGGTTTCGAGCCAATCTCGTGGACCAGATTCGAAGCGATGCGCCAGGACGCGGCGCTGGCGGTGCCTGCCTCGGCGGAGGCGGTTTATCTTGGATCGCGCTTCACCATTCGTGTGGTCGAGAACAATCCCGAGCAGGATCGCAGGACGTTGTACGTACAGGAGACGGCGCCGGGCGAGATTCACATCTTCTCGGGTAAGGTCGTCAGCGCGGTGAAAGCTGCCCACCTGGTGAGCGAACGAATCGCCCAGGGGTGAGAGTGGAGGGACTTTAGCGCGGTATTACGCCAGCAATCTCGCCGCTTCCTTGGCGAAGTACGTCAGCGTGATCGACGCGCCCGCGCGCTGGATACACAGCAGCGATTCCATCATCACGCGCTCGTAATCGATCCAGCCGTTGAGCGCGGCGGCCTTGATCATGGCGTACTCGCCGCTCACCTGATACGCAGACAGCGGCACATCGAAGCGCAGGCGCGCTTCGTACAGCACGTCGAGGTAGGGCATCGCCGGCTTTACCATGATCATGTCTGCGCCTTCGTCCAGGTCGAGTTCGATCTCGCGCATGGCTTCGCGCAGGTTAGCAGGATCCATCTGGTAGGAGCGGCGATCGCCGAAGTGCGGCGCCGAGTCGGCAGCCTCGCGGAACGGTCCGTAGAATCCGCTGGCGAACTTCGCCGCATAAGAAAGAATCGGCGTGTTCTGGAAACCGTTTTCATCGAGCGCCGTGCGGATGGCATTCACCCGTCCATCCATCATGTCGGACGGCGCGATGATGTCCATGCCCGCTTTCGCCTGCGAAACTGCGGTCCTCGCCAGCAACTCCAGCGTAGGATCGTTCAGGATCTCGTAGTCCTCGGCCGCCGTCGCGACCACTCCAGTCGCAGCCGCTATGGCTGCGCCCAGGGACTGTGCGCCGGGAGAAATCACGACCTTTCCCTTCGACTCCAGCTCGCGAACGAACTCCATGGCCTCGCCTCGCGCTTTCGCGTTCGGGTCGGAGGTATCGACCAGGCCGCAATGTCCGTGCGACATGTACTCGCACAGGCAGACGTCGCCCATCAGCAGCAGACCCGGCACTTCGCGCTTGATGGCGCGCGTCGCCTTCTGCACAATGCCGTCTTCGGCCCACGCCCCGGTAGCGACCTCGTCCTTCGACTCCGGCAGCCCGAACAGGATGACGCCGGGAATGCCCAGCGACTTCACCTCGGCGCACTCCTTCACCGCTTCGTCGATCGACAAGTTGTACACCCCGGGCATGGAGCGCACTTCCTTGCGAATGCCTTCGCCGGGACAGACAAACAGCGGATAAACAAACCCTTCCGGGCTGAGGCGGGTTTCGCGGACAAACGAACGCATCGCTTCCGAGCGACGCAGGCGGCGGGGACGATCGGTTGGGAACGGCATAACACTAAAATTCTAGCACCGCGAGAGTGGCTCCAAGCCGCAAATCGATTCGAAGTTGGTTTTCGCAGCTGAACAAAATCGCGCGCCTTCCTGCGAGCACTGGAATTCGTCGTGAAAGGGCGAAGAAGCCTGACGAAGAACTTCGGCCGCTCTTTTCGCTAGTGGATTCGTCGAAGCTATGCGGCCAGGAAGAGTTGCATGCAAGAGAAAACGCCCCGGAGCAGGAGGTATTTCCGGGGCGGTTGATCCATGTTTCGATCTATGTCAGGAAGAATTCGCGAGTGATTTTGGTCCACTGCTCATCGGGCATGGTGCTGGCCAGATCGTCGATTGCCACGCCGCCGTCCTGCGCTAGGGCACCGAGTGCGCTCGGCATCACTCGTTGCAACCGCATCGAAGATTCCTCGGTCCACCAGCGGGCCAGTGCGCCGCCCAGCAGGTTGCGGAAGTTGGTCTTCGAATCGGGGGACTGAACCGTTATCATCCAGCCGTCACCGTATGGGTCCTTCGTCGCCAGGGATGGATCGTTGACTACCGCTTCGTTGATGTCGGAAACGCTGCCCTCGATCGGCGAAACCATATCGACCTTCACGCCATTGCGTATGACGCTCCACACCTTTTGCCCTTGGCGAATCCATTGCCCGCGTTGTGGCAGCGTGACGTGCTCCACTTTTCCAACCAGCTTCGAGGCAAAGTCGTCGATGCCGATTCGTACCAGGTTTGGACTCTCGCTCAGCGCCCAGGTATGTCCGGGGTGATAGCGCAAATTCTCGGGTACGGAGAAACCGCCGACCAGGCTGGGTTTCAACCGCGGCGCAGTTGCCATGTCTTTGCTCATCGCAGGCGCGACCTGCAGAGCAGGATGCTTGGCTTTCGCGTAAAAGAAGTCGATGGTCAGAAAGATGGCGAACATCAAAAGAACGAGTACGACTGTCATGGCGTGCCTCCTGTTTATCAACCTTTGTCGCGTTTTCTCTTTCCTGCGCTGACACTTTTCATAAGGCATTCGTCGTACCAAAGCTGTCGTTGGTGAAACTCGTTGTGATTTTCCTCTGCAACTTATGGAGGTCACAGGAGTTGCGCGGCCATGTTGTGAAATTCATCGGGCCGCAAGCTGCAATCTGCAACAGCGATTTTTGTTGCATTCTTAATCGGAGATTCGCAAGCGAGACGATTTCATCTCAGTGATTGTCCGGTTGTAGCTTGCTAAGTCAGCAACTTACGTCGTTTGTGCAGCCGTCCGAGGGCTCTGTTGCAATTCGCATCGGCATTGATGCGCTTTGCTACAACAGCAAAGGATGACCACGGCTGCATGCAAAACATTTTTTTCGGCAGTTGGGTGCCTAAGAGGTCAACGAGGCCGGTTTGGCTGCGGAGGGAGGGTCGCAGTTGATGTTCGACTGCCTTCTTTTCTGCTTGCGAATGCTGGAATTCTCGATTGAGAATAACGGTATGGACGATTCTCCTACCCCTGAACTCACTAGCATCTCTCCGGCGCGAGTGGTTGACGCTGTTGCTGGCATTCCCGAGCTGTCCAGAAACAGTTACATCCAGGAGCATTTTCAAGGACTTCAAGTCCGGACGGCCGGGATCATCATGTCATTTGAGGACATACTGCACTGTCCTTATGCAACGGTGCATCTTTATAACGGAGAAGACTCCTTTTGGATTCGTGCAAACTTCTTAAAGCCCCTTCCACCAGGGGTGGAACTTCTCAGTAAACGGGATCATGTTGAGGTCCTCGGCCGGATCTTCAACGTCCACAATCGTGCAATTGTATTGGACGAGTGCACATTGCAGCCGACGACCCAGCCGAGACCGCAATTTGCTAACACGCAAAGGACATGGCCGGAAAAGTGGTGGGGTAGCTACACGATTCAGGTGGCCGCGGGTGTCACCGTTATCATCCTTGTCGCGCTGTTTGGGCTCTGGTTGAAGTTCTGGCACCATTGGGCTGATAGTTGAAGGCGCCCAACTAGGATTTTCGGCTCGAAGCAAGGGATGCCCTCTGGCACGGTCCCTCGGCCGCTATTACAGTCCATGAGAAGCGACGCTAATCCTTAGCGCCTCGCCCTTGCCTTTCCACTGACGTGCTTGTCCAACCGGGAAGCCTCGCACCCAAACGATTTCGTCCTCGTGGACGGCCACCGGCCATTGCGGACGCTGCTCCGCCGCAATGTGCTTCTCCGCGAACAAGCGTTTTAGCTTCTCCTCAGAGCGGCTGTGCGCGGGCCAGTAGCGATCTCCCGGGCGCCAGTTGCGAACAACTAATTCCCCGCCCACCAGGTCAGGGTTGAGAAGTTCCTCTGGCGGGAGTTCATGTGCGAATCTCTCGGGCACAATCTCCGCGCGCAGTGTCAGTCTCAGCTCCGGGATTTGAATTTCACCGGGAACCGGCAATGTGTACCAGTAAGCAGCAGCAGTTTCCCGCACAGCCGCGAGCCACTGCAACGAAGCTCTTCTGCGCACCACGACGCGGCCGCCCGGCAGTTCTGCCCTGGTTAGCTCGCCCAGCGCGCAGCGCCGCAGTTTTTCGACGTGCGCGAAGTCCAGCGTCACGCCTTCACTTTCAGCGAAGCGCTTGAGCACGCGCCGCTGCAAGGCCAGCGGCAATTGTGCGAAGCCGTCGATGCTGAACTGGCTCGGGTTCGTGCGGGACGCCGCCTCGCGGTCGGCGAGCTCTCGCCAGTAGTCCTCTTCGGCGCGGGACGTATCGGCAAAGTCGTTTAACAAGCGGCGGATCTTGGGGTTATACTCGCGTTCCAGCAACGGCAGCAATTCGTGGCGCAGGCGATTGCGCAGGAAGCGATGGTCGAGATTGCTCTCATCCTCGCGCCAGCTCTGAGAGAGCGACTCGAGGTAGCTTTCGACATCCTCACGCGAGACGCCCAGCAGGGGACGGACGATGCGGGTTGTCGAAGCCTTTGATTGAAGGGACGTGCCTTCAGGCACGTCGTCAATCGCCCGTTGTTGAAGAGGGGCTTTAGCCCCGGCACCATCCGCATGATGAACCAAATCGAGCAGCGGATAAATCCCCGCCAGACCCTTGGTTCCCGCGCCGCGCAGGAACTTCAGCAAGACGGTTTCGGCCTGATCGTCCAAAGTGTGCGCGGTGGCGATCGAATCGAAGCGCTGCTGCCGGGCAAGCTCTGCGAACCAGCGGTAACGCAGTTCGCGCCCCGCCGCCTCGATGCCCAGCTTGGTGGTGAAGGCGTAGTCGGGTACGTTGCCGTGTCCGGCAAAGAAGTCCAGGCCGTGCTGTCTGGCCAATTCGGCAACGAACGCTTGGTCTGCGTCCGCTTGCTCACCGCGCAAGCCATGATTGAAGTGCGCTACTGCAAGCACGATGCCCAATTCCGCGCGAAGTTCCAGCAGCACGCGCAGCAGAGCAACCGAGTCCGCACCGCCGGAGACGGCCGCGGCTACACGGTCGCCGGCCCGGATCAGGGACTGTTCGCGGATATATCGCAGCACCTTCTCACGCACCGGGTTATGGTACGGCAAACGACAATGACCAAGACAGTGCAGAATTGCCTTAGGTCGGCGAAGCTTCTTGCCAGTGCGACCATCACTCTCGCTTTCGCTCTGCTCCCTGTCGTGCTCGACGCCTCAGATAGGGAAACCTCGTCGTGTCGTAACGATCCACGCGTAATTGCAGCTTGCTTCCAGGTCCACGGTCGACTATCGAACTGGAAGGGCAATCCCACCAGGCGGATTTGGATCATCGGGACCAAGAGAATGCTTGGACTGCGCGATGGGACCGAATTGCCCGCCGCACTTCAGAAGAGTCTCAGCGACTTCGACCATGAGGTTTACGGGGATTTTGAATTCTGCCCGTTCACGCCCGCTAAATCAGGTGTGATGCAGGTAGGGTGCGTTGCGCAAGGATCCAACTACCACATTCTGAAGCGAAAGCAATAACGAAGACTCCGTGCCCTCTGTGTCTCTGTGGTGAAAAATTACTTAGATAAGGCCCCCAGCGCCGCGCGGAAGATGGCATCGAAGTTCTCGCCTCCAGCCGACTGCACGGCCCGCTCGACGGCTTTCTCGGCAATCGTGCGCTGATATCCCAGGTTGCTCAGCGCGGAAATCACATCTTCTTCAACCGCTGAATGCGAGACGACCGGCTGCGCCGCGCCGAAGCCTTCCAGCTTGTCGCGCAGCTCAACACACATGCGCTCGGCGGTCTTGCGGCCAATGCCGGGAATCTTCGTGAGCCGGGCGAAATCATTGCCGCGAATCGCGCCTACCATGTCGGCTGTCGCCATGCCGCTAAGGATGGTTATCGCCAGTTTCGGTCCGATGCCGCTGACGGTGATGAGCTTTTCGAACAGTTGCTTCTCTTCCGGCCGCAGAAATCCGTAGAGTGCCAGCGCGTCCTCGCGCACGTGAGTGTGGATGTGTAGCGCGACCTCGGAGCCGGCGGCGGGCAACTCGGAGAATGTCGGGATAGTGATGGTGATGTCGTAGCCGACGCCACCAGCCTCGACGATGGCCTGATTGGGATGCTTCGAGATGAGCCGTCCGCGTAAATGTGCAATCACGCGCCTATTGTAAATGGCGCCGCAAAAAGCGATTCACCACGGAGGCACAGAGGACGCAGAGAATTGAATGATTATAGAAGTGCTTCGACTCCGCCCGCCACGGCAGGCTTCAGCTCAGCATGACATAGCTTGTACTGGCAACTGACCACTGGCCACTGACAACTGGTTCTTACTGCCTTCTCCGGTGATACACCGCAAACTCGAAGCCTGGATTCACCGGGAACAGTTCGTTGATCTTGCGCAGCCGTTCGGCCAGCGCATCGGGCGCCAGCAGAGGATAGTCGCGCTCCCGCAGGTCCTGGTAATCCACGTCGAGAAACAACGACAGCATGTAGACCGCCATCGCATCGGCGAAAACCGCCAGCAGATATTCGTGGCGGGCTTTTTCTGCCTCCGGGCCACTGGTGGTTGCGACCTTTCGCAACTCATAGGCGTCAACCGAGGTTTCGCCGCGGACCCGGCTTTCCACCTGCTTCCACACCAGGTCGGCGAACTCCTGCGAGACGCCGACGCGGTCCACAAAGTTGTGTCCCACATTGATGAAAAACTCGAAGGCAATGGCGAAGCCGTCTTCCATCAGCCGGGTGGAGATGAAAACGCACTGCGAATCGCCCAGCGTCTGGTTGCGATGGCAGACCGCGCTATCGGAAAGCTGCACGTCATAGCGGTCGGCGATCATCGTCTCGTCACCCAGGTTCAGCGTGAGCGGGACGAAGTAGTAGGCCTTGCGATCGAGCGCTGCGGCGATGGTGCGCGGCACGGCGTTCACCATGCGCTCCAGATCGGCGACGCCGGCGGTGATTTCGCCCATCACCGAGTAACAGATGCCGTTTCCTGCCTGGGAAACCGGCGCCATCCGCACTACGTCGGCCGGGGTTCGGGTTATAGCTTGCGAGGTTGAGGACATGAATAGCTGATTGTAACCCACAGCTTAAGGAGTGGCGGCAGCCGGCGGCTCACTAGCGCCTGAACACCTGACAGGGGAGGAGCCCCCGCATTAGAATCGTGTTTAGTATGTCGTATAGCGATGCCATACCCGCCCGCCGCCGTTCCAGGTTTTCCGTCGCTTTCACCGCGGCCGTGCGCGTGCTGTTCACCTCGCTGCTGTTTACCGCCGGGGGCATGGGCGCCGGACTTTTCTTGGGTATCGTCGGAACGGTGCTTTATGGCATGATTAGTGGTAGCAAGATCGACATGACGAACGCCTACAAACACGTCGCAATTCCCTTCGCCATCCTGGCCGGCTCGGTCGCGCTCGTCGGATCGGTGGTGCTGGAAGTGCGCTCGCGCCGCACACGAACATCCCTGTAGCTACCTCGGTGCTTCGCTCTCCACTTCAGCGAGGCAGGATTGAATAGTAGACAATAGGTACAGGAAGCCTGTACGCTCAATCCAAGGAGTTCAAAGTCATGCCGGTCGAGACAACGTATACAAGCCTACGCGAGCGCCTGGCGTCGGTGCTGGACCAGGTTGCCAATGATCACGAGGTCGTAATTGTTCGCCGTCGCGGTGCAAAGGATGTCGCCCTCATCCCGGCCGACGAATTGGCCGGATTGCTGGAGACAGCCCATTTGCTGCGTTCACCTCGAAATGCGCGGCGCTTGATGTCAGCGCTGGATAACTCTCGCCGAGGCAAGGGGAAGAAGATGTCGCTGGAGCAGTTGCGACGCGAGGTTGGGCTTGATACGACGCGCTGAACGCGAGGCGGTCTTTGAACCTGAGTTCGTGGGCGACCTTATTCACTGGGTCAAGACTGATCGAAAGGCCGCGCTGCGAATATTGGAATTAGTGAATGCCATCCTACGAGACCCGTTTGAAGGCATCGGCAAACCCGAACCGCTGAAGTTCGGCTTCACAGGTTGCTGGTCCCGGCGCATTACTCAGGAACACCGGCTGGTTTACAGGGTATTGGAAAATCGGATCGATTTTCTCCAGGCCCGCTATCACTACTAAGCTACTAAGGTCATAGTATGCGCGCCATACGGGCGCGCGGAAATTGGAATACATCATGTCTGAAACTATTCATGTGAAATTGCCCGACGGCAGCGTCAGAGACGTGCCGCGCGGGACTTCCGCACTCGACATTGCCAAGAGCATCAGCCCGCGTCTGGCTGACGCCGCACTCGCTGCGCAGATCAAGCCGCTGGCTTCGAACGGCAACGGCGCCGGGGGCAACGGTCACCAGCCGGCCTCCGCACCTGCCAGCTCCCATGCTCAGGCCAAGGACGGTACGCAACTGGTCGATCTCGCGCGTCCGCTGGAACAGGATGCCGAGCTGCGCATTCTGACCGATCGCGATCCCGAGGCGCTGGAGGTTTATCGCCACTCGTCGGCGCACTTGATGGCCGCCGCCGTTCTCGAGCTGTTTCCCGAGACCAAGCTCGGACACGGTCCCGCAACCGAGTCCGGCTTCTTCTACGACTTCTATCGCGAGAAACCGTTCACGCCAGAAGACCTCGAGGCCATCGAGAAGAAGATGCAGGAGCTGGTGAAACAGGACCTGCCTTACGCGCGCGAGTTCTTGCCGCGCCAGGAGGGTCTGGAGCGCTTCAAGTCGGAGGGTGACTTCATGAAGTGCCACTTCATCGAGCAGTTCACTGCGCCCGACGAGAAGATCTCCATCTACAAGACCGGCAAGTTTACCGACTTTTGCCGCGGGCCGCACATCCCGTCCACCGGGCGCATCAAGGCCTTCAAGGTGCTCAGCATCGCGGGCGCCTACTGGCTGGGAGACGAGAAGAATCCCCAGCTCCAGCGCATCTATGGCACGTCGTTCTTCTCCAAGAAGGACCTCGACGACTACCTGCATAAACTCGAGGAAGCCAAGAAGCGCGACCATCGCGTGCTGGGCAAGCAGCTCGACCTGTTCTCGATTCAGGAGCTGGCCGGGCCGGGGCTGATCTTCTGGCATCCCAAGGGCGGCCTCATCCGCAAAGAGAT
>Ga0302326_10015426_pt1 | contig 16073 bp, 8 predicted proteins | sample Palsa_T0_3_FD_202264 | JGI IMG/M metagenome (GOLD analysis project Ga0302326, IMG submission 202264) | Peat permafrost microbial communities from Stordalen Mire near Abisko, Sweden - Palsa_T0_3 | ecosystem: Environmental > Terrestrial > Soil > Palsa > Peat permafrost | place: Sweden: Abisko... | reverse complement strand
GGCCGCTTCGATGGCCCGCCCCTTGTCGCGAAGTTGGCCCGCCAGCGCATAGTTGTCGTAACCAAGATAGAAATACGCCGCCGCCAGTAATTGTGCGTCGTCCTGAATCTGATCCAGCGCGGCGCGCAAATACCGGTCGGATAAGCCGTAGCGCGCTTGCTTGCCGTAAACCACTCCCACCATCCAGTTCGCCCCACCTATGTACCTGGCTTTTTTCTTCTCCCAGTCCTCCGCCGTTACTGCCGCGGGTTTGCTCTTCTTCTCCAGCACTTCCAACACACGCAGCGAGTAGGTCAACACCTTCGACAGGTCTTCTTCATGGCTCATGTAGTGATTGGCGATCCGCATGAGGTAGTCTTCATTGTTCGGATCTTCTGCCAGGCCGCGTTCCGCCAGCGCGAATGCCTGTTCCGGATTGGCTTCTTCACGAACCCGGATATTTCTTTTCACCGCGGTCAGGAACTTGCTTTGGGGATTGCGTTGCTCCAAGGCTTGGATCAATTCTGCCTTGCGCCGCGAGTTCGGCTCCATCGCGGCTTGTGAAGCCAGAACGTACTCCGAGTAGGCCATCGCCTGATTCGCGAATTCGATTTGCTTGCTCCAGTCCGCAACGTCATCGGCATCCTCCGGCTTCTGCGCTAACGCCGCCTTGGATGCCGCGTCCCAGGACGCGACGGCATATTTCCGGACCAGATTCGGATCCTTCTGGGCCTCGGCCGCCTGCAGTGCCGCAAATGCCGAATCCAGGTCGGCGGGATCCAGCGCCAACAGACTCTGCGCCGCCGGCAGCACTTTGTCCCACTGCTTAGCCGCCACATAAATGGGAAGAAGCTGGTCATATACCCAGGCCAGCGATGTGGCCGTCGGATATTGGTTCACATATTTCTCGAGGAAAGCCAGCTTGCGTTCCGCCAGGGGCTCCTGTTGAATCCTCTGCAACAGAATCCCATCCTCGCTCTCCGGATCGATATCCAATTTGTGCCGGTCCGCCCCCAGTGCTCCAATGGCCAGAAACACAGCCAATGCGGGAATAGCGACCTGCATCAATATCCTTTCAACTGGACGCATCTGTATACTTCATAGGTCGGAGCATCCCAACGGAAACTTTAGGCCGCGCCGGACAACGGCAGCCAGGCTTCGCGTTCCGCAGCAGCACTCCGTTGCGCAATGGTAGAATCGCGAAGCACCAATACCTATGATCCTTCCCGAGACGTATTTAAGCGCCCTGCTGCTGATCATCCTGTCCATGCTCTGCTGGGGTTCCTGGGCGAATACCTTCAAACTGACAGGGAAGTGGCGCTTCGAACTGTTCTATTACGACTACTCGGCGGGCGTGCTGGTGGCAGCCGTCATCGCGGCGTACACGTTCGGCTCCCTGGGGAGCGAACTGTCCTTCTCCGACAACCTGCTGGTCGCTGGAAAGCGAAACATGGCCTACGCAGTGGCCGCGGGCATGGTGTTCAATCTGGCAAACATGCTGCTGGTGGCAGCCATTTCCGTGGCCGGCTTGGCCGTGGCCTTCCCGGTTGGAATCGGACTGGCATTGGTGCTGGGCGTCATCTGGAATTATTTTCTCAACCCGCAAGGAAATCCGACGTTGCTGGCGGCGGGCGTGGTGCTGGTTATGTGCGCCATCGTCGTGGACGCATTAGCATATTCCACGCATGCCAAGGCCGCTAAGACAGCATCATCCTCCGGGCGCCGCGCGTCCAGATCCTCCACCAGCCGCAAGGGAATCCTGCTCAGCTTGATCAGCGGCGTCTTGATGGGCTCGTTTTATCCGCTGGTGGAGATGTCCAAAGGCGGTGGCGTGGACGCGGCCGGTTTAGGCCCGTACGCCGTGGCATTTCTTTTCGCCCTGGGCGTCTTCTTCTCCACCTTCATCTACAATTTGTATTTTCTGAATCTGCCCGTCGAAGGCCAGCCGTTATCCATCGTCGCGTACTTCAAGGGAACGCTCCCGCAACATGCCTTAGGCATCTTCGGCGGCATAGTCTGGTGCGCGGGAGCCATCGCCAATTTCGCGGCGGCCAGTGCTCCGCACAAAGTTCAAGTAGGCCCCGCCGTGAGTTACGCAATCGGACAAGGCGCCACCATGGTAAGTGCATTGTGGGGAGTGCTGGTATGGAAAGAGTTCGCAGGCGCACGCGCCAACGTTAGAATACTGCTCACGTTGATGTTCGTCTTATTCCTGGCAGGATTGATGCTAGTGGCGATAGCGCCGTTATACGTGGGCTAGGGTGTCAACTGCGGAGTTGTACGAAATATCAAACCGCGGCAAATTCCGCGCCTCTATATCGCCTTGGACCTTGGCTACCTCAGTACCGGCGAGTTCGACACTCTGCACAACCGGGCGGTTCGCGTGACGCGTCTGGTGGGTGGGTTCATCAACTACTTGTCGTGCTGCGGAACCGAAGAACCGAAGAACTAAGAAACCGCTCCAGCGATTCCTTACTCCCCAGACTCCCCTGCGCCACCATCGGACTTCCCCCGCCGCGCCCGCCGGCTTCAGCCAACGCCGCCTTCAGTACTTCACCCGCATTTATGCCGCTATCCTTCGACGCTGCCAACAAAACCGACGGAGGATCTTCTGCCAGCGCCATAAAAAGCGCTTTCCCGCCCGCCGTGAAGCTCTGCGCTTCGGCTCGCAGTTCGTCCGAAATTGTTGCGACGCGCCGCTCAATCCTGCGCAACCCGTCCGTTCCTGGCGAAGTTGCCGCATGCAGCTCCCGTCCCTTGGCCTGCGCCAATTCCGTAGCCAGACGACGCCGGACCTTCTCGGATTCCTGCAGCTTCTCCTGGTTCGACCGAACCACCGCCGGTGTCTCGTCCAACCCCACGGAGAGAGCCCGCGCAACGGCGGCCAGCGCGATGTAATCGGCCTGGGCCCGCTCGACAGCCCGCATGCCGCAGACAAATTCGATTCTCTGATCTCCACGAATGCGGTCCAGCTTTCGCATCAGGATCGGGCCGATCTCGGCCGTCCCCCGAACATGGGTTCCGCCGCAGGCGCTGCGGTCCAGATCCTGAATGGTGACAATCCGCACCGCGCCCTGCCGTTCGGTTGGTTTTCGCAGACCCAGATCCTGGGAGGAATCTTCGAAGCTCACCAGCACCGGCCGGTTCTCAAAGACAATCTGGTTGGCCCGGCGCTCGGCCACGCGCAGCTGATTCGGTTCCAGCGGACGCGAAATATCGATGGTGCTGACTTCGGCCCCCAGATGAAAGCTGACCGTCGGCGCGTTGAAAAGCTCAATCAGTACCGCGGACAAAAGATGCTGGCCAGTGTGTTGCTGCATGTGGTCGAAGCGTCTGTTCCAATCGATGACACCCTCGATCTCTTCCTCCGCCGCCGGCCGGTTCAGAACATGCGCCACTCTTCCGTCCTCATCCAATACCTCCGTCACATCCGCGCCGCCCAGCCGGCCGGTATCGAAAGGTTGCCCGCCGGAGGCCGGATAGAACGCGGTACGGTCGAGATAAATTTTTCGGCGGTCCGGACTCGCCTCCAGAATGCGAGCCCGGAATTCCATCAGATAGCTGTCGTGATAATACAGGCGCTCCGTCACTGCAGCGCTATTTGTGCCACATTGCTCGGCACGCTGCCCACGGTAAAGTAGAACGCAGAACTCCCGGACGGCAGCCCGCTGGGAATCTTCACGTTGATCTGATACAGCCCGACGAAGGTTGGAGCAAGTCCGGCGAAATCCGGTGTGAAGCAATCGGCTTTCCCGAACGGAGTGGTCTGTCCCATGCAAACCTTCACATCCGGTACGTTGGCCAGATTGGGACTGCCGGGAGCCGCGGCGCCGGTTTTAACCGGGGGCGTGGTTTGTCCCAGCCCGATTGCATAACAGATCACTATGTCGCCGGCCTTGGCTGGATGCGCCGGATCGCCCGTCACAACCGGTGGCGAATCGGGCGTGTTGAGAACCGCGTAAGGCCCGCCATTCAACAGCAGGAACCGAGGCGCACTGGCCACGATGGTTGCGGCAATTAAGTTCCCCTGTTGGCCGTTGCGCACCACCCGAATGGTTGTGGCGCCCGGCGAAACTTCAAAGGGCACCTCGAAATCAATCTGGGCACTGGATATGAAAAACAGGGGCGCGGGTATATTGTTCACCAGCACTTGCGTACCGTTGATATTTGTCGGCAGCGGGACACCTGTGGGATACGCCAGATCCTGCAACGTAAACTGGTCGCCGAATATGGCGGCGATATCGCCTTGCCCCAGCGCTTCTCCGGTGGCGAAAGTCCCGTTGTTCACCGCCGCTCCCGCGAACGCCACCGGGGCGCTCTCCGCTTCCACAGTGAACTGAATTGGAATAACCACGCTGCTATTGGCCGCGTTGCTTGCGATGGTCACGGTGCCCGGATAAATGCCGGGCGTCAGCGAGCCTGGATCGGCCGTGATGCTGACCGCTCCGTTATTCACCAGCGTGGCCGACAGCCAGCTCCCGGTTGCGGCGGCCGCGGTAACACCCGAGACCGTTAGCGTTCCCTGCCCGCTGTTCGAGATCGCCAGGGTCGCAGTCTGCTTGATGGCGCCCCCCACACCGGTCAGTGAAACCGTGGCGGGAGTGGCGTCCAGGATCGGGGAGGTAGTCACGTGAAGGACCACGGAAATGGTTTTGTTATCCGGCGCGAACGAGGATCCCGCCAGCGTGATCGTCGCGTTAGAATCGCCGATAGCCATGCCGCTCGCCGCCGTCGCGGTCACTTTATAGGGAACGTTAAACTTGAACGTGCCCACGCCATCCACCGCGATGGATAGCCACGGGCTGGCCGGGGCCACCGTCTCCGTCACCGGTGTCGCAGTGACGAAATCCTGGGAGACCGATCCTCCCGGCGGCACGTAGAACACCAGATTGTCCGGTACCGCTCCACCCACCATTACCGTCACCGAGACGAACTGCGGAGCATTCACCGCGTCCGGATCGGCAATGGTTACTATCCCCGTGTATGTTCCTGCCGCTAACGCGGCTGTCTGCAGCGCGATTGCAATCGGAGTGCAGGGTCCTTTCAAAGAGCACGTTGTTGTTTTTCCCACCGCCGGCGCCAGCCAAGGCACCGACGACGACGACGTGAGATTGAGCGTGCCGCTCCCGACATTGCCCGCATCCACCGTTTGGGTGGCCCCGTCCGATCCGGGAACCACGGCCACCGTGAAGGCCGTTTGGTTAAGAACAAGTTGCGGCGCCGCGTTCGCGGCCGCTGCCCCAAACAGAAGAAATAATCCGTACTTCGCGAAAGAAAAGTTTTTCAGAACCACCTGTGCTCCTTCTATGTACTTAGACTTAAGTTGGCAATCGTTAGCTACAATCGCTAACGAAAAAAAGATTGACCCGGGGAGGCAAGGTTGGACGCGTACGCTTGCACCGGCCTGAGTGCAGGTTTCTGGCCACTCTCCAAAGTTGCGAACTCCCAGCGCGGCGCCCGCTGATGCAGGCCACTCCTGCCACAAGCGGTGAGGCATCGGGAAACACCGCAGCGGAGTCCTTGCTCCAAAGTAACACTCTGAGGTGAGAAAAGGTTACCCGGCCTACTTGGGCTCGGTCAACTGAAAAGCGGGCTTCAGGAACTGCCAGTCCGGCAGTTCGTAAACGCGCAGCTTGGTGGGAACATCCACCGTGACCGGCTTTAGCTCCGAGGGTCCGAGTGACGGAACCTTGGTGGAAAAAGAAAGCAGTGGCGGATCGTCGGGTTTGGCGTTGGTGGTTCGCACACTTACGTCCATCTTCACTTCGCCCAGGTCGGCTTCCGAATGATTCACCACGCCGAAGCGCACTTCCAGATGGCCCGGACTCTTTTCGATGATGCGGAAGCCCACCAGCTCCAAGTATTTGGCGAACGGATTGGAACTCTGAGAGTTCTGCGCCGCAACTGTTGTTGCGGGCTTTGCCTGCGTTCCCGATGAAGAACATCCGGCCATCACCAGAACTCCCGCGAGTACGATCCACATCTTCATGACCCTAATGATACGCTGAAAAACTACACCCCACGCAAGTTTATGCGAGCAGGATCGGATCGGATTGCTCTCACTCCCGGCGACGAACATCACGCTCCCGTGAAGACGTTGGTCGGTGATTGAAAAACAACGGCACCGACTCCCTCACGGTCGCGGCTCGGCAAGGGGGAACCTCATTCCGAGCCGCGAGCGTGAGCGACCGGTGATTTGGTTTTTCAAGCGTCTTCATCATCTTTGGTGGGCCAGCAGGCCCATGGTCACTCCCTTGCGGTCGCGGTTCGGAGAGAGATTACCGAGAAGCCCGACCGCAAGCTACGACGGTCAGATGAAGCCTAGCTTGCGGAGTAGCGCGACGTAGCGCGGATGGGAGTGGAGGGGAGTAAAGATCCGGTCGTTCTTGAGCCAACCCATCCATTGGGAACTGGAGTCATAAGCCTCTTCCAAATAATCCAATGCGCGCTCGCGATTGCCCAGTCCGAGATAAACGAGCGCCAGGTTGAAGGGCAGGATGTGACCGTTCAGCGACGTTTTGTTCAGGTCCGCCAGTTCGGCCCGCGCATGCGCGTGGTCGCCGGAGGCACCGTAAGCGTACCCGAGCCACGCGCCGACGAACGCGGGCGACTCCAGCGCTTTGGCCTTCTTTAGCGGAACGATGGCGTCGGAGGTTTTCCCCGCTTGAATATCAACCCATCCGTATGCCCACTGAGCGAAGAAGAATGCCGGGTCCAGATCCGCGGCTCGCTTGGCCTCTTCCGTTGCCGCCTGATATCGGCCGGAAAATGCCAGCCCAATGAGATTGTCAATCGGGATCTGCGGGGACAGTGGATCCAGTTCCGCGGCGCGCTTGCCCTCGGCAATCGATTCATCGAACCTTCCTTGAAATGCAAGAGCCAGCCCGAACTGATCATGCGCGAACGCATAATTCGGATTGAGCGCGAACGCGCGCCGAAATTCACGTTCGCAACCTGCCCAATCGAATTCATAGAAAAGTTTGAAGGTTGCAAGAGAAGTGTGAGCTTCGGCGGAATTATCGTCCAGTTCAATGGCCTTCTCAGCCGCGGCTTTCGCCTTTGGCTTGGCCTCCGCGGCCGTGAGGACTCCTTCGTTGTAACCGGCCCAGAGGTAGGAGTCCGACAATCCCGAGAACGCCGGCGCAAACTTCGGATTCAGTTTCACGGCCTCTTCGAAATACGCGATAGCTTTCTTCAGGTTCTCGTCGCTTGGGCGGTTGAAGAAATACCGGCCCTTCAGATAGGCATCGTAGGCTTGAGGATTCACGCTGGGCGCGGTCTTGAGCCGCGACTGCTCGGTGGGCGTTAATTGAACATCGATCTCACGCGCGATGGCCGATGCCAATTCATCCTGGAGCGCGAGCACGTCACGCGAGTTGCGTTCGAACTTGTTGGACCACAGATGCTTGTCGGCCCGCGCGTCAATCAACTGGGCTGTGATCCGGACTCGATCGCCGGCTCGAATCACCGAACCTTCCACCACCGCATCCACGTTGAGCAGCTTGGCGATTTCAGGAGCCGGGGGCCGGTGCTCGCCTTTGAACTGCATGGCTGACCCACGCGAGATCACGCGAAGCTGGCTGATGGTTGCCAGGTCCGCCGTCAATTCATCGGTCATCCCTTCGGCGAAATATTCCTGGTTGGGATCGCCTGAGTAATTGTCCAGCGGAAGCACCGCGATGGATCGGATGACATGCGGGCGCGAAACTCCAGCATGCATGGCCAGATACGCCGCGAATCCCACCAGGATTACGAGAGCGGCCCAGGCCGGCCATTTCCGCCGGGCGCGTGCCGGTGGGCGGCCTTGGTCTCCTGCAATTTCCAAACGCGCAAGTTCGGCACGCACATCCGCGATAGAGCGAAAGCGTTCCTCGACGGCTTTCGCCAGCAGACGCCGCAGCAGGCCCAGAAATCGCTGAGGGGTGTCAGTGCTAAGCTCAGGCGGATCACGCAGCACAGCGGAGAGCGTTTCCATGGTGGATGGCTTGCGAAACGGATGCCGGCCACCGGCCATCTCAGCAAGAATCACGCCGAACGAGAACTGGTCAGACCGCGCGTCCAGCGGCAGGCACTTTACCTGTTCCGGCGACATGTAGTCGGGAGTGCCGAGGATTGTTCCTGGAGCCGTCAGTTGCGCACGAAGCTCCACCGTCGCAGCGTCGGCAGCGGGAAGATCCGTCATTCGTTTGGCCAGGCCGAAGTCCATGATTTTCACGTGACCTTGTTGGGTCAACATGATGTTGGCCGGTTTCAGATCGCGATGTAGAATCCCGCGGGCATGAGCTTCCTGAAGCGCTTCGGCAATTTCGCCGGCCACGCGCAGAACGTCGGGCAGAGCCATCCTGCCGGCGGACATGCGGTGATGCAAAGTCTCTCCGGCGATGTATTCCATCACCAGAAAAAGCGCGCCCCCGTGCTCGCCGATCTCGAAGACTTTGCAGATGTAGGGATGATCCAGCGCGGCGGCCGCCATGGCCTCATGGCGGAGACGCTCCCGCGCGGGTGGGTCGGCGGCCATTTCGGCCGGTAGCAGTTTAATCGCTACCTGACGGTCCAGCCGTGGATCGCGGGCCCGGTACACCACGCCCATTCCGCCCTCTCCAATAGGACCGAGGATCACGTAAGGGCCAAGCAGCGATCCGGCGGTCAGGTTCATGCGGGGTTGACTGATCTTATCCTAGTTGAATAAACCAGAAACGAGAAACGAGAAACCAGAAACTAGAAACCCTCCGGCTTCGTTCGCTATCATGACTAATCGCACATGCGCATAGGAATCGACGCGGGCGGCACATTCACGGATTTCATGGTCTACCATGACTCGGGAAAGCTGGACACTTTCAAGCTGAGGTCCCACGCTCGCTCGCCCGCTAGTGTGATTCTAGCGGGTTTGGCGCAAGCCGCCGGATCGGGCAAAGCGGAAGTTGTGCATGGATCCACGGTGGCCACCAACGCACTGCTGGAGCGCAAGGGTGTCCGTACCGCACTGGTAACTACGGCCGGTTTTGAAGATGTGATCGCTATCGGACGGCAAAATCGCCGGGAGCTGTATAACCTCACGCCCAGTCTCCGGGCTCCTATTATTCCGCGCGCACTGTGTTTCGGCGTGCGCGAGCGTGCCTTTTACGACGGCACCATCTCGACGACGCCCACTACGGCTGAGCTGCGGCGTCTGAAAGTCCGCCTGCGTCGCGCGCGCGTGGAATCCGTCGCCATCTGTTTTCTGCACGCCTATCGCAATCCGGAAAACGAAAAGCTGGTGGCTGAGGCTCTGAAGGGCATCGGCTATCTCTGCAGCTCGCACGACGTGTGCCCAGAGTTTCGCGAGTTTGAGCGCACTTCAACAACTTTGATCAACGCCTATGTCGGGCCGCTCATGGATCGATACCTGGGCCAGCTCGAGCGCGGAACGCGCCACCGGATCTCTATCCTGCAATCGAACGGCGGCTCCATCACCGCTAAAGAAGCGCGCCGTCACGCCATTCGCACGGTGCTCTCAGGACCCGCCGGCGGCGTGGTGGGCGCGATCGAAACGGCGCGTCTTTCCGGATTCACGCGCATTCTCGGATTCGATATGGGAGGCACCTCCACCGACGTGAGCCTGTCCGACGGCCAGCCGCGCCAAACCCTGGAAGCGGCCATCGACGGCTTTCCGGTGCGCGTACCCATGCTGGATATCCACACGGTGGGCGCGGGCGGCGGCTCTCTCGCCCGCATTGACGAAGGCGGACTCCTTCGAGTTGGGCCCGAGAGCGCCGGCGCGGATCCAGGTCCGGCATGCTACGGCACGGGCGATCGTCCCACTGTCACCGATGCCCACGTCGTACTGGGACGCATCGCAGCCCATCAGTTGGTGGGCGGCGAGATGCATTTGGATGTGGAGCGCGCCGCCCGCGCGGTGGATTCCATCGCCCGGCCCGCCGGAATCTCGCGCACGGCCGCGGCGGTAGGTATCTTGCGCGTGGCGAATGCAAACATGGAACGGGCCATCCGGCTGGTTTCAGTGGAGCGCGGCCACGATCCACGCGATTTCGCTTTAGTTGCATTCGGTGGTTGCGGCGGGCTGCACGCTTGCGAGATCGCGCGCGAGTTGGGAATCCGCGCCGTGCTGGTTCCCGAGTACGCAGGAGCGCTATCGGCGCTGGGGATGCTGTTGGCCGATGAAGTCCGCGACTATGCCGCGGGGGTCCTGAATCATCCCGGCATCGAGCGGGAATTCCAAAGGCTGGAACGCAAAGCTCGCCAGGAACTTCCGAAGGCGGAACTCACTCGCTCCGCCGATATCCGTTATGCCGGGCAAAGCTACGAGCTGACTGTTCCCTGGCTCGCAAGAAATCCGGCCGAGCCTTTTCATCGCGAACACCATAAGATATACGGCTATGCAAATCCCGATCGGCCGGTTGAGATTGTGACCATCCGCGTTCGGTCCAAGCGCACCGTCGAAAAACCGAAGCTCGCAAAGCGTCGTACCCGCCGCGCGAATAACAGCGCAGGGCAAAAGCCCGTGGTCCGGCGTATCCATAGCGCGGGAGCCTGGCGGCCAACCCCCGTGTATCACCGAGACCAGTGTTCTGGCGCCGGATTACGTGGCCCGGCCCTGGTGGTTGATTATGGATCCACCACTCTCGTGCCGCCCGGCTGGAGCTTTACATTCGATAGATTCGGTAACTTGAAAATCACTTCCTGAAGTACTATCTGGACGGCAGCGAGAGGCTAGCCGCAGCCACCATTTCCAGCTTCATGTCGAGCTGCGCACTGGGGTCAACATGAATTTGTTTGGACGCGGCAGCCAATACCGCTGCTACTTTTGGATCCCGGTAAGCAATCTCCGCGCCCTGGCTGAGGGCGATCAGGGAATAGTCGCCAGAAGGGATCGTCGCCAGATGAAACGACCCGTCGGTATCGGTCTGATCCACTCGATAAGCCCAGCGCTGCGCCGGATCCTTCGGCATCAGAAGAACTAAAACTCCCACCTGCGGGAGTCCCGCATGCTCCACTGTGCCGTCGATTGCCGACGCAGCTTTGGTCAACATCAAATCGCGCCGCATGGTTTCAGCGGATGAAATATCAAGCGTCAATGGCCAGCGCTCGCCTGCGCCGCCCGTAAGATACGCCGCAACGTAATCCTTGGCGCCCGCGGCTACAACCTCATACTTTCCGGCCGGAAGGCGGTGTATCGAAAAGTTCCAGTCCGGACCCACTTCCGCGCGGTATGAATTGTTTCTTTCGTTGCGGAACGTTACGTACAGATTCGCGGCGGAGGAAGGACGCTCGCTTTCAAAAACCACATGGCCGGAGAGTGAGCCCATCGGCTGGGGCCGGAGAGTCACTTCCAGATCCGATCCGCCCACCTCGATTTCCTGGCGAATGTTCCAACTGGATGGGCCCGAGGAGGCTTGGGAGGAGGCCGCAATCGCATAGGAACCCGCGGGAACGTTGTCGAAACGAAACGACCCGTTTTTGGAAACCCAGGTGTGCAGGAATATCATAAAGCTGTCGGAAATCTTCTTATACAAGTTGGCACGGCCGTCGCTGGGCTCGCCGGGAGCGATGATGCTGCCCCTCACAGAGACTGCCTTCGCGAGAGGTAACGTGATGGAAACCTGGGCCTCACTGCCGGCATCCACATGGACCATCGCCGCATCGTCGAGAGTTGGAGCGTTGGCGTAAAACGTGGTCACGAAGCTTGTGCCACGCAGGCTGGGATCCGGCGAATACTCCGGTATCTGTTGCTCCTGCGTTGAGGGTTGGTCGTCAGCATCTGGTTCGGATGGAACCGTGCCGTGGTCAATGCTGGGACGTGATTCCATGCTCTTCTGCAACCGCTGGAGTTGAATCACCTGATCCGCGAACCAGGGACGGCCCATGGCGCACACGTAGTAGTTGCCTGGAGGGAGACTCGCCAGCCGGAATTCCCCTGCGGCGTTCGCGCGGGCCTGTCTACGCGAGATGATTTTGCGTTCCCCCGCCGAGACGGTGGATTGAAAGACTGACACCAGCGCGTTTCCCACCGGCTCGAAATTCTCGTCTTTGATCAGGCCGGAGATGGCGCATCCCCGGCTTGCCTCGAACACGATATTGCGGGTGTCCTGATCGTCACCGACGACAATCGCGCTCGAAACTCCCGCGAATCCCGTCTGCCGGTAAGCCTGCGCTGGGTATCCGGGCTTCCGTACTCGAAGAGAGTATTTACCCGGTTCGCCGGCCGAAAACGCGAACCGCCCATCCGGTTTTGTTACCTGCTCCTGCTTTTGATCCCGAGCTGTTGTGGGCGCGATCGAGACCAGCATGTTTGCCAGCGGCGCGTGGGACCGCGAGTCCACCACAATCCCGCTGACTTCGTAAGCCGGCGCGCTTTGGAGTAAGCAACCGCGCGACAACGCCAGCGTCAGCACGCCAAAGAACACGATCTTCGATGCGGGGGTATTTGTCATCTCGGCACCGATGAATCGCTGGCCTGCTTTGCTTCCAGCGCCATGCTGCGGTGCTCACCGGGCTGCACCGACAGCGTTTCACCAGACCCAGTCAGGATGTCCTTCGCAGTCGGCGCGCCGATCCATGCTTGGATCTTGTAGTCGCCCGGCGCCACGCCGACGATTTTATAGTGCCCTTCGGCTCCGAAACCAAATTTAACCTGCGCTCCTGGATCGCTGGTAGGAATCAGATAGACTTGCGCGAATTCCGCAGGCCGCCCCGACAGAGTCACTTGTCCTTCCAGCTCGGCGCCATCGCCGCGGATGGTGATGTGAAGTTCTCCTGGCATGCTTTCCCCTACTGGAAACTTGCCATGCAATACGTCCACGTCCCCGAGTTTTGCGGATGCGACGTAGCCGCCGTGACCAAAAAACTGCACCTGCAGCCGGTATTGGTCCGGAATCAATCCCGTCAGCACTGAAGGGTTGGCAGGGCTGGCAGATTCGGCAGGCGGAACCTGTGAAACGTCGACGACATCTGGTCCTTGCGGCAGCTTTGGAATCCGGCCGAGTTGAAGCTGGCGCTGGTTCGCGCGCGTATGTCCTGGTTGAAGCGTGATGTTCACCATTCCGCCTTCCGTTGCGCCGCCTTCATAGGAAACCGATACCGGAATATCCACGCCTGCCGAAAGTGGAACAAGCAGATTTCGAATCGGCTCCGACGAGACAGCCACCTGTTCCTCAGCCGCGAGCCATTTCGCGGGATCGGCCTGGTATTGCTCGATTCTCAGCGTATAATTTCCGTGCGGAACATCTACAATCCGGAACTGGCCGCTCGATATATTCACAAACGCACGGCCCAAGGGCAGACCCTCACCGTCCCGATATAGTTTCAGCCGCGTCCAGGCTTGCGCCACGAAACCTGTCATTTGTCCGCTGATGTCATACGCAGCTTCCGTTGCCTGCTTGAAGTCCGCAGTGGTTCGCTCGCCTGCAGCCAGGTGCAATACCGATGCGGCGGATAAGGAATCCGCATTGGGGTAATAAATGGGGGGAAGTCCCCGATGGTCGTTGCTCAGGTTCACGGTGTTGCCCATGAAGTAGCGAGTGTCGGAAACCTCTCCCACCAGCCGCAACAAATAATCGCCCGGAGCGAGTCCCAGAATTGTGTAAATCCCGCGGTCATCGGTTCGAGCGGTATTCCGAGGAACATAGTCAATGCCTGCGAGTGACACCTTCGCGGCGATGCTCTGCACCACCACTCCTTCGAGCGGTTCTCCGTTCTCATCCAGAACCGTCCCGACAATCGAGGAGACAGGTACGAGAGAAATCCTGGCGGAAGGCGAGCCGGATTTGACGTCAACCATGACTATTGCAGGATGCGGCGGCTGCGGACCCTGATCCGAGGTCTCCGCTTCCGGCTCTGCGTTTCTCGGGGCGCGCATGAGCAGTTGTTGCGCCGGCTCTTCTTGTCCCGATACAAATCCGGCTTTCGAAACCGTAAGTGCGTATTGGAGGCACGGGACGTTCGCCACCTGGAAATTTCCGCCGGCATCCGTAAACCGATAACCGCCGGAAAACCCCACGTAAGAGACCAGTGCGTGGGGGATGCCGGCATGAGTCGCCGAATTGAACACCGTGCCGGCCAGCACGCATTTTTCGGAAGTTTGCGCGAATCCGATGCTTGTGATGAAAACGATTGCAACGTATCGGAACATGTTTCTACCAATTAACACGATTTCCTGCTGGGTCAATAGAGCTCACTCATTTCGGCTAACTTTATCACAGCCCGCGTATGCGATGATGAGAAACGCCGGCCATGAGAGAGTGCCCGTCCTGCGCCAGTGAGATTCCGGAGAACAGCCGCTTCTGTTCTATCTGCGGAGAGGATCTCGCGGCGGATATCTTCGCTACGCGCACCGTGGCGGCTGCGAATCCCGCTGCGAATCCTGGCGTTCCGCGATCCTCATCCAGAACCTCCTCGAGTGGCTCCTCGCGCCTCGGAAGTTCTTCTTCGCCGTCGCACTCCGAAAGCCGGTTTGTCCCCGGGACCCTGCTGGCCGGCCGATATCGCATCGTCTCACTGCTCGGCAAGGGCGGCATGGGCGAGGTTTATCGCGCGGACGATCTGACACTGGATCAGCCGGTGGCTCTGAAATTCCTGCCCGAGGGCGCGCTGGGCAACCAGAATTCCCTCACGCGTTTTCGGAACGAGGTGCGGGTAGCGCGACAGGTGTCGCATCCCAACGTTTGCCGCGTTTATGATGTCGGCGAGATCGATGGGCACATCTTTCTCTCCATGGAGTACGTGGATGGTGAGGATCTTGGATCGCTGCTCCGCCGCATTGGGCGGTTGCCGGCGGATAAAGCGCTAGAGATTTCCCGCAAGCTTTGTGCCGGCTTAGCCGCCGCGCACGAGAAGGGCGTCCTGCATCGCGATCTAAAGCCGAGCAACGTGATGCTGGACAGCCGGGGCCAGGTGCTGCTCACCGATTTCGGCTTAGCAGGATTGGCCGACCAGATATCGGGCAACGAAGTGCGCAATGGCACTCCCCAATACATGGCGCCCGAACAACTGGCCGGCAGGGAAGTGACCACGCGCAGTGACATTTATTCATTGGGTCTGGTGTTCTACGAAATCTTTACCGGCAAGCGTCCATTTGAAGCCAACACGCTGGCCGAATTGATGCACGCTCAAACCAAGGCCACACCAATCAGCATCTCAAGCCTGGTGCGCGATTTGGATCCCGCGGTGGAGCGGGTGATTTTGCGCTGCCTGGATCCCGATCCAGCGCGCCGTCCGGCATCGGCTCTGGCTGTCGCAGCGGCATTGCCGGGCGGCGATCCTCTGCAAGCGGCGTTGGCTGCCGGTGAGACGCCATCCCCGGAAATGGTGGCCGCCGCCGGCGAGGGCGTGGGACTTGCGCCGCGCGTCGCCGTGCCTTTGCTGGCCGCGGTGGTTTTGGGTGTAGCTGCTTATTACGTGCTGGGAATTCGCAACAGCGCGCTGGAGCGCATCCAGCCTCAGTATTCGCCCGAAGTGCTGTCGCAGAAAGCCCACGATGTGATCCAACGCCTTGGCTTCACGGATGCGCCCGCCGATACTGCATATGGATACTACTGGAATAACGCCTATTTGAATTACGTGCAGGCCAACGACAAGCCGGCTCCGCGCTGGAACGATGTGCTGCGGGCGCGTCCGCAACCGCTCCAGTTTTGGTATCGCGAAAGTCCTTATCCTCTAACCGGCGTGGAATTCCATGATGATCTGTTGACTCCCGGAGTGGTGGACTCTTACGACCCAGCGCCGGTTCTGTCCGGCATGCTGGAGGTGAAGCTGGACGCGCAAGGCCGGTTACTTTACTTCCAGAGAATGCCGGAGCAGAAACTCGCGCCTGCCACCGGGAATCCGACGCCTGACTGGAATCCGCTCTTCGCAGCGGCCGGCCTGGATCCAGCGCAGCTCCATCCCACCGGCCCGGAGTGGACGTGGCTGGCTACTTCCGATACGCGCGCCGCGTGGACCGGAACCTGGCCTGGAGGCACGCGTCCCCTACGAGTGGAAGCTGCCGCGCTTGGTGGCAAACCCGTGGCGTTTTCGCTCATCGGACCGTGGACGGAGACGGATCGGATGCCGGCGCGCGAATCGTCCAGCTCGGATCGCGGCCAGTTCCTGATTCTCAT
>Ga0302326_10015425_pt1 | contig 16073 bp, 13 predicted proteins | sample Palsa_T0_3_FD_202264 | JGI IMG/M metagenome (GOLD analysis project Ga0302326, IMG submission 202264) | Peat permafrost microbial communities from Stordalen Mire near Abisko, Sweden - Palsa_T0_3 | ecosystem: Environmental > Terrestrial > Soil > Palsa > Peat permafrost | place: Sweden: Abisko... | reverse complement strand
CCGCATCGAGTTCACCTACCGCTTCGCCGAGTCATTCTACGACCTGCAGGAGCCCGACTGGCCCGGGGCGCTGAAGGCGTGGGAGGGGCTTGAGGGCCATGCGCAGTCCGAGGTAGAGCGCCAGACCATGCGCCTGCACGAGGCGAACGTCCTCATCTACATGGGAAAGACAGACCACGCGCGCCAGGTCCTGGATACGGTGACGGACCCGACCCTGGGGGACCAGAAGCAGAAATTGGCGGCCCGGATCGACCCGGGCGCCGCAAAATAGGCGCCCGATGGAACTTGATCCCGCGTTCGTCCGCGACGGCCTTATCACCTTCATCCTGCTGGTCGCGAGCATAGCGTTCCATGAATGGGGCCATGCGATTGTCGCCGACCTGCTGGGTGACGACACGCCCCGCGCCGAGGGCCGCGTGACCCTCAATCCCCTGTCGCATCTCGACATGGTCGGGACCGTGTTCATTCCGCTGGTCAACATCTTCGTCTTCGGCGGGGCCCTGCCGTTTATCGGCTGGGGCAAGCCGGTCATCACGAATCCCTCGAACTACAAGAACCGCTGGCGGGACGACATCCTGATCTCGTGCGCGGGGCCCGCCGCGAACCTTCTCTTCGCCCTCGTGGCCATCGTCGTCGGCTCGTTTGTCGTCGTGGCGCAGCCGCGGTTCGGCGAACTCGCCAAGGGGCTGGTCGTGATGAACGTGGGCCTCGCCGTCTTCAACCTCCTGCCGATCCCGCCGCTCGACGGCGCGTCCATACTCAGGCGCGTCGTCGGGATGTCGGAGGAGACGTATTTCAGCATATCCCGGTGGAGCGGCCTCATCATGCTGGTCGTGATCAACATCGGCGTGACGCAGCGGCTGATCGTCAGATGCGTGGCGCTGGCCTGCTTCCCCTATGCGAAGCTCTGCTCCATGATCAACCCGTCCGCGTTCCTGCTCATATTCCACCAGTGACCCTGGGACGCTGGCTCAGGCGCGCGGAGAGGATGTACGGGGAGCGGGGCGCGGCCCTGGGGCAGGTCGCGAACAACGCGCGCGACGAGGCGCTGTACCTGATCCTCAGGACGCTCCGCATCCCTCTCGGAAGCGGGCCCTCGGTGCTGGACCGCAAGCTCACGGCCTCGGAATCGGCGGCGATAGCGGACGTCTTCCGCAGGAGGATCGAGGACCGCGTGCCGGCGGCCTACATCACTGGCGAGGCGTGGCTGGGCGGCCTGCGGTTTCACGTGGACGAACGGGTCCTGATCCCGCGCAGCTATTTTGTGGAGATCCTGGAGCACCAGGTCGACCCCTGGGTCGCGGATCTGTCCAAGGTGTCCCGTGTCGCCGACGTTTGCACGGGATCCGGCTGCCTTGCCGTCCTGCTGGCGCGGCACTTCAAGAGGGCAAAGGTCGACGGGATCGACATCTCGACGGACGCCCTTGAGGTGGCGGGGCTCAACGCGGGGCGCCACCGCCTGGGCGGCCGCATTCGGCTGCTGCGGAGCGACCTGTTCGATTCGGTGCCTACAGGGCGGTACGATGTCATCCTGAGCAACCCTCCCTACGAGCCCTCGGCGCACGTCGATGAGCTTCCTGAGGAATTCCAGAGGGAGCCGCGCGTGGCCCTGGACGGCGGTCCGGACGGCCTCTCACTCATCCGCATGCTGGTGCGCCAGTCGGCGAGGCGCCTCAATCCGAACGGGATACTCATGATCGAGGTGGGCGGCGGGCGCGACGCATTCGACCGCGAATTCGGCCGGCTCGAGCCGCACTGGTTCCACACCGAGGACGGCAGCGACTGCGTGTGCCTGATCCAGGCCGAGCGGCTGACCCGGCGTCACGCCCGGGCCAGGTCGTAGAGGGCGTACCCGGCGAGGAGGTTCGGAAGGACGGGACAGGGCGTCTTCCAGTCGCCGAGCAGGTGGGCGCGGCGCGCGACGCGAATGGACTTTTCGCGGCAGAAATCCTCGAAGTCCGCGATCGTGAGCGGGTTCGCGGGGCGGCTCTCGTGCCAGGGCGTCGTGTAGACGGCGTTGCGGACCTTTCGCCCGCGGAAGAGCACGTCGAGCCGGTTCTTCCAGAAGCCGTGGTTGACGAATCCCACCGTCAGGGCGCTGCCCACCCGCAGCGCCTCGAGGATGACGCCCGCAGGGTCGTCGAGTTCGTGGACGGTTCGCGAGCAGATTACCCTGTCGAAGTGCCCGGCCGGAAACGCGCGCATGAACGCGGTGATGTCTCCCTGGTAGGCGCTCAGCCCCCGGCCGACGCAGGCTGAGATTCGGCCAAAATCCAGGTCGACGCCAGTCGCCGACACCTGCTTCGCCTGAACGAGATAGGCCATCAGCTCGCCGCGCCCGCAGCCCAGGTCCAGCACCCGCGAATGCGGCTCGACCCATTCCCCTATGACCTGCATGTCCACCGTTCGCTTTTCGACGAGTTTGCTCATTGCCGCGCCTTTCGCTGTCAGATTGCGAAGTCGAAGACGTAGGTCTCAGAGCGCTCGAGGAATCCCCTTATCAGCGTGTAAAGCTCCGCGCTCTCGAGCAGGAACGAGTCGTGGCCGAGGTCGGTCGCGAGCTCGGCATAGCTTGCCCTCTTGCCCGCGCGCAGGAGCGCGAGGGCGATAGCGCGGTTCTGCTCCGGCGGGAAAAGCCAGTCGCTCGTGAACCCGACGACGAGCGACTCGGCCTGGATGGGCGCGAACGCCTGCTCGAGAGAGCCGTTGGCGCGCGCGGGGTCGAACTGGTCGATCGCCCGGGTGATGTAGAGATAGGAGTTCGCGTCGAAGCGGTTGATGAAGCTCTGGCCCTGGTGGCGCAGGTAGCTTTCCACCTCGAACTGGGCGTCGAAGGTGTAGGATTCTCCCCCGGCCGACTCGCGCTTGCGCCTCCCGAACTTCCGGTCCATTCCGGCGTCCGAAAGGTAGGTGATGTGGGCCATCATGCGCGCGATCGCAAGCCCCACGCGGGGCCCGCCTTCGCGGGGATAGTCGCCGTTGTTCCACGCGGGATCCTGCATGATCGCCTGCCTGCCCACCTCGTTGAAGGCGATCGCCTGGGCGCTCTCGTTCGCCGTCGACGCCATGACGATCTGGCGCTTCGTGAACTGCGGGTATTCTATCGCGAAGAGCATCGCGATCATTCCACCCATCGACCCTCCGATGACCGCGTGGAGCTCAGCAACGCCGAGATGGTCCAGCAGGAGCTTCTGGGCATTGACCATGTCGCGGATCGTCACGAAGGGGAACTGCGTGCCGTAGGCGCGCCCCGTGGCCGGGTCGGTCGAGCTTGGCCCGGTCGAGCCCTGGCAGCCGCCGAGCACGTTGGAGCACACCACGAAAAAGCGCCGGGTGTCGACCGCCTTGCTGGGCCCGATGAGGTTGTTCCACCATCCGGGCTTGCCATCGCCCTCGGAATGCCAGCCGGCGCAATGGTGGTCGCCGCTCAGCGCGTGGCAGATGAGGACGGCGTTGTCCCGCGTCGCGTTCAGGGCGCCGTAGGTCTCATAGCGCAGGGTGAAGCCCGGGACGGCCTGGCCGCTCTTGAAAGTGAAGGCCCCGGCGTGCGTGAAGTCCCTCGGCCGCACGATGCCGACGTCGTCCCCGGCAAGGTGCCGGGAAGGGGACGCGGGCGCGCGGGTTGCCTGGACATCATCTGTCATAATGTCGGGGTATTCAACAAGGGCCCCGCGGCGACGCAAGGCGACGCAGCCTTTATGACGTTCTCGACCCGGGCCGTCAGCCGTGCGCCGCAGCGCTCAGCACCTCATCCATCTCCTCGTTGGAGAACACCTGCTGCACGTCGTCCAGCTCCTCGAGCGCCTCGTGGAAGCGGACCAGCGACTTTGCGGTTCCGGGATCGGTCACGGGCACCGTGACCGTGGGGATGTACGCAATCTCGGCGCTCTCGGTCCTTATTCCCTTTTGCTCGAGGGCATGGGCCACGCGGTCGAACGCGTGGACATCGCAGCGCAGCTCGAAGCCCTCCGGTGCGGCGATCACGTCGTCCGCCCCCGCCTCGAGGGCGACCTCCACCAGCGCGTCCTCCGTCGCCGCCCCGCGGGAGACCAGGAACTGGCCCGCGTGCAGGAACTGGAACGAGACGGCCCCGGCGAGGCGTCCCCCGAAGCGCGTGAAGACCGCGCGCAGGTCCGCGGCCGCGCGGTTCTTGTTGTCGGTAGTCACCCTGACGATCGTGGCCACGCTTCCCGGGCCGTATCCCTCATACGTGAGCTCCTCGAACACCGCGCCGGCGAGCTCGCCGGTGCCCTTCTTGATGGCGCGGTCGATGTTGTCCGCCGGCATGTTTGCGTCGCGGGCCTTGAGGACGAGCGTGCGCAGCCGAGGGTTCATCGCCGGGTCGCCCCCGCCGGACTTCGCCGCGATCGTAATCTCGCGCGAGATCCGGCTGAACACCTTGCCCCGGCGGACGTCGAGGACCGCCTTGATGCGCTTGACCTTCGCCCACTTGCTGTGGCCGGCCATGGCGGGGTCCTTGTCCTGGTCAGCCCTTTCGGGGCGTGACGTTCTTCACCGGCTTTCCGGACTTGTACGGCGCGACATCCTCCGTGTCCTTGGTCCGGTTCACGAGGAGCTGCTGTCCGATCGTGAACAGTCCGTTCACCGTCGAATAGAGGGAAAGCGCGCAGGGCCAGCTGTAGTAGAAGGCGATGAACATGACCGGCATGAACTTCATTATCTTCATCTGCGCGTTGTCGACGGACGGCTGCGGCGTCACCCTCATCTGGAAGAAGTTCACGGCGCCGAGCAGGATGGGCAGGACGTTCAGGTTCAGGACGCCGACGACCGGGAGCGTCAGGATCGCCACGGTGTCGGGCGCGGACAGGTCGTGGGCCCAGAGGAAGGGCGCGAACCTCAGCTCGGCCGTGCTCCGGAGCATCGAGAAGAACGCAAAGAAGAACGGCAGCGTCAGGAGCATCGGGATGCATCCGGCCACGGGATTGATCTTGTGCTTCTTGTAGAGCTCCATCGTCGCCGCCTGGAGCTTCTGCGGGTTGTCCTTGAACTTCTCCTTGAGCGCCTTCAGCTCGGGCATCGCCTTCTGGGTCCGCCTCGAGGTGCGGGACTGCGCCAGGGTGATCGGTATGAACACGATCTTCAGCGTCAGCGTCGTCAGGATGATCGCGACGCCCCAGTTGCCCGTCCAGCTGTGGATCCACGTCATCAGCGTGATCAGGATCGCGGCGCAGAAGCGGAACACGGAGTTCCCGAAGTCCATGACCCTGTCCTCGTCCCTCTTGAAGACGTCGGCGTTGGAGAGGCGGGGATATTCCTTCGGGCCGACGTAGAAATTGCCCGCGATTGTCTGCTGGGCATGCGCGGCCAGTGAGGCCAGGTCGAAATCGACGGCGCCGGTGACGCCGTAGGCGCGCCTGTCGGTGTCGGGGAGCTCGTTCAGGAGCTTGATCCTGCGCGTCTCGACGCCGGCCGCGGGATCGTCCGGCGTGAGGATTGCCGCGAAGAACTGGTTCTTGACCGTGACCCAGGCGACCGGCCCGGCGCCCGTGATGACGGCCTGCGCGTCGTGCGCCCTGAACCCCAGCAACCCGCCGCTGGCCTCCAGCGAGGAGCGCGGCACCTTGATCTGGTCCTTTCCGTTCGAGTACTCGGTCATCAGCTGGAGCCCGGTGTCCAGGGCGTTGCTGGGCGCGGCCGTTCCGACGGACAGCCTCACCTGCATCGGCGCCGAGGCCGCATCGGTCAGGTTTCGCAGCGTCGTCTCGCAACGGATGATGTAGGGGTCCTCGCCAGGCGCCTTGTCGGGCGACACGATATAGCGGCGTGTGACCTCGATGCGCTTGTCGAGCACCGCCCTGTAGACGATGTCGGTGTCGGACTTCGAGACGAGCTGGTAGCGCGTCGACCGGTCGAGCCCCGGAAAGCCGACGAAGGCGAGCATCGGGCTGGCGTGGAGCTCGTTGAAGATGTACGGGTCGGGCCGGTGGAGGGCCGCGGGGTACCTCTTGAAGGCGACGTCCCGGATCGCGCCGCCGGCGTCCGTGAAGTTCACCTCGACAAAGCTGTTGCCGAGCTTGGTGACGGCCGCGCCGGACTGGTCGGCCTGCGCGGTCGTGAAGGTCGGCTCCCCGGCGCCGGCCGGGGTCGCGGACGCCTGGGTCTCCGGGACCGCCTGCGGGTTCGCGGCGATCTCCTTGCTCACCTCGCGCCGGATCTCCGCGGGCGCAGGGCGCTGCGGGGCGAATTTCTGGCTGTAGATGAGGACGCCAAACGCGGCGATGAAGAGCAAGGCGCCGATGACTGTGTTTTTCTTGTCCACGCTAGAGGGGGTTGTCCCGCGGGGCCGGCGGCACGGGGTCATTGCCTCCCGGGTGAAGGGGAGTGCATTTGACCATTCGGCGCGCGGCGAGCCACGCGCCCTTGAGGGTTCCGTGGGTCATCACGGCCTCTGCGGCGTAATGGGAGCACGTCGGATGGAACCGGCAGCCGCAGGTCGGCCCGAAAAGTGCCGGCAACAAAGGGGAGGCGGTCCGCTGGTAGATTCGGATCAGGCCGACCGCGGCGGTCGCGAGGACGCCCGCAGCCGGGGAGCCCGGGGAAATCGTTTCGTCGGTCATGGGGCCGGGGGACGAGGTGAGGGGTGCATCCGACCGCAGGCGTCGGTGAAGGCCCGGTCAAGCTGGGCAAAGGGCCAGTGGTTCACCTGCGTCCGCGCCACCAGCATCAGGTCGCAGGACGCCGGAAGCAGCCCTTGGTGCCTCCTGAAGATCTCGCGCAGCCTGCGCTTCGCGCGGTTCCTCAGGATCGCCTTTCCGACAGCCTGTGTTGAGGCGACAAAGCAGGCGCGACGGATTGTGGCCGCTTGCGGCCGCGCCAACCACCAGACAGTGAAGGCCCTGCAATCCAACCGGACCCCCTGCTGACGGACGTCGCGGATGTCGCTCTGGCGGCGAAGATGCTGCCCAGGGCGGAGGCGCATGGGGACCGCGATACCCGTGATCAAACGACGGTCAGCCGCTTGCGACCCTTCCTGCGGCGTGAGGCGAGAACCTTGCGGCCGCCGCGGGTGGACTTTCGGGCACGAAATCCGATCTTGCGGGCTCGTTTCTTGCGGTGCGGGCGGAAGGTGGGTTGCATGGTGTCGTGTCGTTTAAGAGTTGACTGAGGTGCCTTACGGAAGGGGGGGTGTCAAGGGTGGGATTAGGGTCGTGTGTCAGCTCCAAGTAGGCCCGGCCGATCATTTGCGTTTCTTGCGCGAGCCCGCAGGCGAGGTCGCGCAAGAGACGATGGGGAAGTAACAATTGATAGGCCCCACGAAATCAGCCACTAATGGGCATTGGCCAAGATAATCCGATGAAAACGTGGCCCAAGGTAGCCTCCGCCCTGTTCGCCATGACCGCGGTCTGCGCATTTGCGACCGAGAAGCCGCTGGCCCTAGCCGACATCATCTACGACAGGGACGCATTCATCAGGCGGCTTCCGAGAAAAACCCTGATGGATTCCCATTTCCTGGACGACATGAAGGATATCGGTGACGCCGGGCAGGCCTTCAAGGCGGCCCTTTCCGCATTGGGCGAGCCCAAGGGGATCGAATTTGTCGAGATTCCCGACGGGTTTGTCCGTCCCAGGACAATCCTGAGCCGGGCGCCGGACTACCCCGACGCCAAGGCCGGGGCCGGGCAGCCCGGGCACTCTGATTTCCTGATACTGATCGGACGGTCGGGCAGGATCGCGGCTCTTTATTGCACGGCAAGCACCGACAGGCTTTTCGCGATAGCGGGGGCCAATGCCCTGGTTCAATGGACCTTTGCCCCGGCCTACCTGGACCGGCAGCCGCTTCCGGTGCTTGTGATGATGAGGATCCGTTTCACCGTGCTTATTTGGGGCACGACGCACAACGGATAGGGTGCTGGGGAAATCCGGGGGCCGGATCGCGCTTCAAGTGGGCGCATGTCCTGATTCTCACCCCACTTGACTCTCCCCGGCCGCCCCGCTCACTGGAATGAGCATGCGCGCAACGGCCTTCTTCGTATCCGCGGCGGCGTTGGCATTGCCTGCTATGGCCGAGGATGGCGCGGCACAGGCCGCGCCGGCGGACCCCGACATCCAGGCGATCGTCTCCGGCATTTCGGCCGAGCGGATACAGAGGTCGATCTACGTCCTGACAAGCTTCAAGACCCGCCACACGCTTTCCGACACGCTCCCCAGCGGCGACGCGATCGGAGGCGCAGCCTCCTGGATTCACGCCGATTTCGAGAGGGCCTCCAAGGAATCTGGGGGGCGCCTCAGGGTCGAACTCGACACCTTCGAGCAGCCGCCCGCGCCTCCGAGGGTACCGCAGGCCTCAGAGATCACGAACATCGTCGCGACGTTGCCCGGCACCGACGCGGACTCCACCGGCCGGACCCTGGTCGTGAGCGGGCACTACGACTCCCGCGTGACGAACCCCCTCGACTCGACCAGCGCCGCGCCGGGCGCCGACGATGACGGCTCCGGCACCGCCGCGGTTCTCGAGATGGCGCACGTCATGTCCCACTACAAGTTTGCGGCCACCATCGTATTTCTCGCGGTCGCGGGTGAGGAGCAGGGCCTCTACGGCTCCACCCACTGGGCGAAGGGTGCGAAGGAAAGGAACGCCGACATCGAGGCTATGCTGGACAATGACATCATAGGGAACAGCCGATCGGAGAAGGGGGTGATCGACCGCGGGACCGTCCGTCTCTTCGCCCAGGGTGTTCCGCCGGAGGCGAAGCCGGATGACGCGATGCTGGCGCTCCTCAGGGCCGGCGGTGAAAACGACACGCCGCCGCGCGAGCTCGCGCGGGCGGTAAGGGATATCGCCGGCCAGTATGTCCCGTCGATCAAGGTCCGGGTGATCTACCGGGCGGACCGCTACCTGAGGGGAGGGGACCACCTCCCGTTTCTCGAGCGCGGCTTTCCCGCCGTCAGGTTCACCGAGCCGGCCGAGGATTTTCACCGTCAGCACCAGGATGTCCGGGAGGAGAACGGCGTCACGTACGGGGACACGCCGGACCACGTCGACTTTGCCTACACGGCCGATGTCGCCCGCGTCAACGCGGCGGCCCTCGCGGTCCTCGCGCGTGCGCCCGCGCCGCCCAGCGCGGTGCAGGTGGAGACGGCCAGGCTCGAGAACGACACGACGCTCAGGTGGGCCCCCAGCCCCGAGGCGGACCTGGCGGGCTACCGGATCGTGTGGCGCGAGACCACGGCGCCCTTCTGGGAGCACTCGATGGACGTCGGCAAGGCGGTGAACCGCATCACCGTGCCGGACGCCTCAAAGGACAACCTGATATTTGGCGTCGAGGCGTTCGACACGGCGGGTCATGCGAGTCCCGCCGTTTTTCCATCGGCGCGCAAGACCCTGTGACGGGAGCTGACGTCACTGCACTTCGTAGATTTCCGCCAGGGCGACGCCCGTCGAATTGTTCAGGCCGCTGATCTGGATCGTGTAGCCTCCCGAGGTCAGGTTGACGATCTGGGCGGAGTCCCCGCTGTTCGGCGAGAACGTGAATGCGCCCACCTCGGCGGCAGTGCTGGCGATCAAGGCTGCGTTTGGACTCGTGCTCCAGCCCGTGTTTGAGGCAATCACCGTTCCCGCTGAATTGTAGACGCCCAACGTGGTCTCGGCCAGGATCCCGGTGACGCTGAACTGGGTGAGGCTGGGGCCGTCGGCCCGCACGAGCAATTCCTCCGTGCCGGGCCCGCTGATCACGAAGCCGGGGATCAGGATGTTGCCGCCGGTCCCGACCATGGCTCGCGTCGAGATGTTGGCCAGACGCGTTCCGGTCGACGCGACCTCATAGACCTCGGCGAGCGCAACCCCGGTGGAGCTGTTCAGGCCGGAAATCTGCACGGTGTAGTTGCCTGCGGTCAGGTTGACTATGACGGCGCAGTCGGCGCTGCCCGCCGTAAAGGCGAACGCCCCGACCTGCGCGGCCGTGCTTGTGATCAGGGCCGGGTTCGTATTCGTGCCCCAGCCCGTGTTTGAGGCGATCACGGTTCCCGCGGAGTCATATACGCTCAGAGTGGGCAGCGCCAGGACGCCGGCGACTCCGAACGCGCCTAGGCTGGGGCCATCGCCGCGGATCAGGAGCGTCTCCGTGCCGGGCCCCGTGATGACGAAGCCGGGGATCAGGATGTTGGCGCCGGTGCCCACCAGGGCCCGGGTCGAAATGTTGATCAGCCGCGTGGTGGCGACGCCTACGGTGACGCTCGCGCCCTTGCTGGTGATCGAGCCGTCGGCGTCCGTGATGGTCACCGTATAGGTGCCCGAGTTGGACACCTGCGCGTTCGTGAGGGTGTACGAGGAGCCGGTCGCGCCTGCGATGGGTGAGCCGTTGAAGTTCCATTGGTAGGAAAGCGCCGAGCCGCCGGCAGCCGTCACCGAAAGGGTCCCATTTCCACCGACCGAAATGAACCGGCCGCCGGGCTGGGTGATGATCTGGGGCGCCCCGGAGAGGCTTCCCTTGCGGACCGTGCTGTTGACCGTGTCGCCGACGTAAACGTTGCCGAGGCTGTCGAGCGCAATGCCCTCGGGACCGTAGAACAGGGCCGAGGCCCCCGTCCCATCGGTGGACCCGAAGATGTCGGGGGTGCCCGCGATAGTTGTCACGACCCCCGCCTGGGTGACCTCGCGGATCGTGTCATTGGTGTCGTCGGCCACAAACAGGTTGCCGCTCGCATCGGCCGAAATTCCGACCGGGAAGAAGAATCGCGCCGCGGTTCCTGTCCCGTCCGAGCTTCCTGGGTTGCCCGCCAGGCCCGCGATGGTCGTCACGACTCCTGCCGGCGTGATCTTGCGAATCTCGGCGTTGGTGGCGTCGGCGAGAAACAGGTTGCCGCTTCCGTCCATCGTCAAGCCGGCCGGCAGGTCGAACCGGGCGGCTGATCCCGTCCCGTCGGCGCTCCCGGAAGAGCCGGCGACGCCCGCGAGTGTCGTCACGACGCCTGCCGACGTGATCTTGCGGATGGTCTGATTGCCCTGTTCCGCGACATAAAGTGTGTCGTTTCCATCCACCGCGATGCCGATCGGCTCGTCGAAAAGGGCGGCTGATCCCGTCCCATTTGCGGAGCCCGGCATGCCCGGCGAGCCCGCGACAGTCGACACGACGCCTGCCGGTGTGATCTTGCGGATCGTCTGGTTGCCGGCGTCCGTGACAAAGACGTTGCCGGCGCCGTCCACCACGTCGCCAAACGGAAAATTGAACCGGGCTGCCGAGCCCGTCCCATCGGCGCTCCCGGCGTCGCCGGGCGAACCCGCCAGGGTTGAGACAACGCCCGCAGGCGTGATCTTTCGGATCAGGTCGTTGGCGGAGTCCACGACATAGACGTTCCCGCTGCTGTCGGTCGCCACGCCCGTCGTCTCATTGAACCCCGCGCTGGACCCCGTCCCGTCCTGATAGCCGCCCCCTGACGTCCCTGCGAGGGTCGAAACAACGCCCCCGGAAGTGATCTTGCGGATCATGCTGTTCCCGGTGTCTCCGATATACAGATTGCCGCCTCCGTCTACGGCGACCCCAAACGGACCGTCGAATTCTGCGGCGGAACCCGGACCGTTCGCAAAGCCGTTGACCCCTGTGACGCCGGCAAAGGTGGTCACGACGCCGCCCTGCGTAACCTTGCGAATCGTCGCATCGCCGCCCTGGTCGGAAACATACAGGTTCCCGCCTCCGTCGACTCCCAGGTCTACAGGATTCTTGAACTCGGCGGCAGGTCCCGTCCCATTCGCTGTTCCGGAGACCTTCGCCGTGCCCGCGATCGTGGACACGACACCAGCCGTCGTGATTTCACGGATGATCTTGTTGCCCGAATCCGCGACGTACACGTTGCCGCTTCCGTCCACGGCGACTCCGAAAGGCGAATTGAACCGCGCAACAGTGGTGGCCGCTCCATCAGTGAACCCGACCGTGTTGGCCGTCCCCGCATAGGTGGTCACAACGCCGGCCGGCGTGATCTTGCGAATCGTTGAGTCCGTCTGATCGGCGACAAATAGATTTCCGCTCGTATCCACGGCGATGCCCGCCGGGGTGCTGAAACTTGCGGCCGAGCCCGTTCCGTTCGCGCTCCCGCCCGCTCCCGCAGTTCCGGCCAGGGTGGTCACGACGCCGGCCGATGTGATCTTGCGAATCGTCTCATTCGCCTCGTCCGACACGTACACGTTGCCGTTGCCGTCAACGGCGACTCCAACGGGCGTGTTGAAGCGCGCTGCGGCCCCCGTGCCATCCACGCTGCCGCGCGTCCCCGACGATCCCGCCAGGGTGGTCACCACTCCGGACGGCGTGATCTTGCGAATCGTGTTATCCGCCGCATCCGCCACATAGACGTTGCCGCTGCCATCGACCGCCGTGCCATAGGGGGCGACAAATTTGGCGGCGGCTCCCGTCCCGTCGGCGCCAATGGCAACATAGGCCGTGCCTGCGAATGTGGTGAATGTGTATGGCGTCGCGTAGTCGACCTGCGCCCGTGATACGGCAGGAAACAGCGCGGCACCCAGGGCGACGCACGCCCCCCATTGCCGGACTGTGAATTTTTGACGCAGGAATGCGGACAGCGGGCTCAGATCGATTTTCATGGGGATATGCAACGACTCGGTTGGGACACCATTTGTGCCGCCTTTATGGGTGCTGGCGGCATGCCATGGGATTCGGTTTTGGGATAGGGCGTTGAAATTGAATTATTTAGAATTTTTTGGAAGCCAAATGTCACCGGCGGGCGCCCCGGATTTGGGGGCATACACCAAATGGAGGCATCCTTCGACTCCCTCGTATTTGGGGTAGGCTACCATATCGATCGGGGGGATCACGGGGTCCTGATTCCGCTGCTGGGACGGACGACAAAGGCGCCGACATCAACCAGGTCCTTAGAGGCTCACGCGTCCTCAGGCCCTGACTTCCACGCGCTGGCCGCTCCTAGCGGCGGCGTAGATGGCCTCGACTATCGCGATGTCGCGGCGGCCCATTTCACCGGGTGCGAGCGAGGGCCGTCCGGACATCAGCTCCAGAGCCATGCCGTCCAGCTGCGCGACCTGGTGGTTGACATGGGGAAAATGCGGCTTCCCCCGGGATGTCTTCAGTATCGGCTCAGCATAATAGAAGGCCGGATATTCGATCTCCGCCCAGCCGCCGTTGGCGTCCGCCCGGAAGCTGCTCAGCTGTTCGGCGTAGGTGGCGTTGCATTTCGCCCTGGCCCCGTCCGCAAACTCCATCGTCCATTGGATCGACTGCTCGACCTCCGTGAAGACCTTCGGCATCGTCACCGGGCCGAACTTGGCCGTCACGGACACCGGGGCGGCCTCAACCTTTGCCATGCAGACCGCCTGGACGACGTAGACGCCCATGTCCATGAGCGGGCCGCCACCCGCCAACTTCTTGTTCAGGCGCCACATGGTGTCGGCCGTCGCCTCGGAATCCATGGTGAAGCCGTTCTCCCCGTCCATCCTCATGAACGGGCCGAACGTCTTCTCGCGCGCCAGCCGGCAAAGCTCCGCGGTATGCGGCTCGTAGTGGAGCCTGTAGCCCACCATCAGCCGTACACCCGCGTCGCGGCAGGCGGCGATCATCGCGTCGCAGTCGGCCACGGTGTTGGCCATGGGCTTTTCCGTGATGACGTGCTTGCCGGCCTTCGCCGCCGCAATGACGTGCTCGGCGTGGACGCCGTTGGGGGACACCACGTAGATGATGTCGATGTCGGGGTTGCCGGCCATCTGGGCGATCGTTGCGTAGCTGAAGATGTTCTTCGCGGGGAAGCCGTATTCGCGCGCCCATTTTTCCCCCTTGTCCCGGCTCCCGGTGACGACGCCCGTGAGTTGGCAGTGCTCGGTCTTGCGCAGGGCCGGCCCGAGTTCGTCGGTCGAATAGCTGCCGAGGCCCAGGAGCGCGACGCCGAGCTTTTTTGACGGCGGCGGGGTGTCGAGGGCGCGTCCCGCGCGAGGCGCCGCGAGGAACGCCGCGGCGGCCGAAAGCTGGCCTATGAACCTGCGGCGGGAGACGGAAACCTGGGGGAGGGGCGTTTTCATGGGTGGGTCAATGTGGACCTCATTCCTGCGCCAGACAAGTTCGGCGCGTTTTCAGGAATCAAATAATCCCGGGGACCAGCGCCTTCACCTCCCGGCGGTACTGCACGTACTCGCTCCCGAGTTCCTCGGTGAGCCAGTGCTCCTCGATCCTGAGCTTCCGCACGAAGGCTTGCGTGGCGATGACAAGGGCGAGCACTCCCCGGAATTGATCCAGCGCGAGCGCGGTGCCCAGCATGGCGAGCAGGATTCCGGTGTAGATCGGGTGGCGCACGAGGGCGTACGGTCCCGAGCGGATAAGCCGGTGCCCGGGCTTGAGGGTGACATTTCCGCTCCAGTACTGGCCGAGGTGAACGCGGGCCCACACCGCAAAGGACAGGCCCGCGACGAGCAGGGATGCGCCGATGACAAATAGGGCTTCCGTCCACGGCACGAACCGCGTCCCAAGCCAGCCGATGCCCAGCTGCGGGAATGCGAACAATGCGGTCACGACGGCGAGCTCCGCCCGATGAAGCAGACGGGCTCCCGGGCTCTGCACCCGCTTCGGCGCGCTGGCCGAAAGGCTTCCGGCCAGCCAATAGGCCGCCCAGCCCAGCCAGAGGACGGGGAACAGGTAATCATGCAGGAGACGCATCGGGGCAGCCTAATGCCCTTTCGCCGAGAAGCCAGCGCTTCACGGGCTTACGTCCAGAGATTGGGTGAAAGGCTCGCCAGGAGCTTCAGCGGCGTTGTGGCGACATACTGGTTTCGGCTGAAGCTCTCGATGAGCTCGTAGCCCACGAGCGCGTTCAACGCCGTTGAAACGGTCCCGTCATTGAGCCCCATTGTGTCCTTCGCGGCCCTGGTGTACGGGCTCACGTTCGGGTTCAAGACGACCCACCGCAGCACCGTGGCCTGGTGGGCCGTCAGCCGCGAAACCTGCCTCTCTATCTCCGGCTGCTGACGGGCGACCGCCCTCACGGCCTCCCGCTGCACCGCTTCGTCGAGGACCGAATCCCGCCGGGAATTCAGCCAGAGGCCCACACATACCTCGGACACCTCGCCGATCTTCCCGCCCAGGAGCTCGGTGGCGGCCCGGAGCGTCGAGATATGCCTTCCGCCCTTCCTGAAAAGGGGCACCGCCCAGGCGTCGATCTCCGCCAGCGTCAGCGGCGGTATCACGAGTTCCGATCCAAGGTTCAGCAGCGGAGCCCCGCTCCCGACCTGCAGCCGCGTGAAGAGGCGCTGGTTGCTTCCCGCAAAGACGTAGCGGCACGCCGTGTGGTGCTGGATCTCATTGCGGATGGTCCAAACCGTTCCCATGCCCGATTTGCCGTTGACCAGGAGCTCCTGAATCTCGTCGAAGAACACGATGGGACGCATGCCCAGGTCCAGCGCCGCAAGCTCAAGGCGCCGGAGCGTCGCGGCCAGATCCGTGTCCGCCTCCCCGGCCGTGGCCGCCTCGACCGTCCTGCGTCTCTCCGCCTTCGCCGAGAGCCTGGCGACGTCTCCCGGGATCTTCAATTCGGCCCCCACTTCCCTCCGCGTCTCGTGCCTGCCCCTCCCCAGGCCGATTTTCGCGACGCTCTTCCCCAGCTTTGAAAACGTATGAGCCAATGCCTCCATCTCCCTCTCAAGGATCGACAGGACGACGGGGCCCGCCGTCAGGTCCGCCGGGATCGGCTGGATCGTGACGCAGAGAAGGGGTGCCCGATTTTCGCGCGCATAGCGGGACACGAGCTCGGTTTTCCCGATTCGCCGGGGCCCCACGAGCCGCACGACCGCCTTTTCTCCCTCCAGCAGGGAAGACAGCTTCTGGTCGTGCGGGCGGCCCATGCGGTGGGCCGCCTCATTGAAGGGGGGTGTGTCCATGGGGGGCGGTCGGTTTACTTGTTAATTTGCAAGTTACCTTGCTAATTTGCAAGTAAAACTTTCGGCCCGGCCTGCGCCCTGGGCCATTGGCACTTTTCATTGCGCGGACTCGCCGCTAAAGACTGTCCCACATGAATGGCCCGAATCCAATCCGGTGGGCGGGCATCTGCGCCGGGGGCTACTTCGCCGCGGCCGCGGTCTATCTTGGAAACGCCGTCGCGCTGGCGAC
>Ga0302326_10015424_pt1 | contig 16074 bp, 15 predicted proteins | sample Palsa_T0_3_FD_202264 | JGI IMG/M metagenome (GOLD analysis project Ga0302326, IMG submission 202264) | Peat permafrost microbial communities from Stordalen Mire near Abisko, Sweden - Palsa_T0_3 | ecosystem: Environmental > Terrestrial > Soil > Palsa > Peat permafrost | place: Sweden: Abisko... | reverse complement strand
CCCGCCGCGTGGCGCTCGCCGAGGCGCGCCTGCGCCTGCCGCGCGGCGTGGGGCGCGCGCTGCGCGCCAGCGGTCACCGCACCAAGAAGGGACCGGTATTCGACACCGCCGTGATCGCCGGCGTGCAGGCGGCCAAACGTACCCACGAACTCATCCCGTTCTGCCACCCGCTGGGCCTGGACAATTGCCAGCTCCAGATCGAGCAGCGCAGCGAAACCGAGATCCGGGTGCGCTGCGAGGTAAGTGTGCGGCACCGTACCGGCGTGGAAATGGAGGCGCTCACCGGGGCGACGGTGGCGGCGCTCACCATCTACGACATGTGCAAGGGGCTGTCGCACGAGATCGAGATCACCGGCGTGCGGCTCGTGTCCAAGTCCGGCGGTCGCCGGCCCTTCAAGCGCCGCGCCGGGCGACGCTCATGAACGCTGTCGCCGCTGCGCGCAACGCCAGTGCGCCACCGCTCTACGGCCTGCTGCTGGCCGGCGGCCGCAGCTCGCGCATGGGGCAGGACAAGGCGGCGTTGACCTATGGTGACGGACCGCCGCAGCTGCAGCGCGCCATGGCACTCCTCGCAGCGCACGTGCTGCGCGCCTACGTCTCGGTGCGGCCGGACCAGGCCGGCGATCCGTTGCGCGCCCGTTTCGCGCAGATCGTCGATACGCAGGCGAATGTGGGCCCGATTGCAGGCCTCCTCGCCGCGCAGGCGCAGCATCCGCAGGTCGCCTGGCTGGTCGTCGCCTGCGATCTGCCGCTGCTCGATGCGCCCACGCTTGCGCACCTCGTGGCGGCGCGCGCCACGGCGCGCATCGCCACCGCCTACCGCTCGAGCCACGACGGGCTGCCCGAGCCACTGTGCGCGATCTACGAGCCCGGCAGCCGGGCGCCCCTTGCCCGCTACGTCGAGGCCGGCAGGAACTGTCCGCGCAAGTTCCTGGCGCAGAGCGACACGCTGCTCCTGGCCGAGCCCAATCCGCGCGCGCTCGACAACATCAATACGCCGACGGAGTACAGCGCGGTCATGAGCCAGGTGAGCACCCCGAAGAAGATCAGCGTGCAGTACTACGCGCTGCTGCGCGAGCAGGCTGGCCGGCGCGAGGAGGCGCTGGCGACCAGCGCCGCCACCCCGGCAGAGCTGTACGCCGAGCTGGCCAAGCGCTACCCGTTCACGCTTTCCGCCGCGGCGCTGCGCGTGGCCATCAACAACGAATTCCGCGACTGGGCGACACCTCTTGCGGACGGCGATGCGGTGGTCTTCATTCCACCGGTCGCCGGCGGCTGAGGTTGCGCATGCCTGCCTTCGCCTTCACCCACTGCGCCATGGACACGGCGGCACTCGCAGCCCAGCTCGCCGATCCGGCCTGCGGCGGCTACGCGGCCTTCGAGGGCTGGGTGCGCGACAGCCACGAGGGTGTGCGCGTGCGGCGGCTGGAATACGAGGCGTTCGAGACGCTGGCGCTGCGCGAGGGCGAGCGCATCGTCAGCGAGGCGATCGCACGCTTCGGCGTCAGCCACGCGGGCTGCGTTCACCGGCTCGGCGATCTCGCGGTAGGTGAGCTTGCGGTATGGGTCGGGGTGAGCGCGCCGCATCGCGACGAAGCCTTCCGCGCCTGTCGCTTCATCATCGACGAGATCAAGCAGCGCCTGCCGATCTGGAAGAAAGAGCACTACGTCGGCGGGGATTCGGGCTGGGTGAACTGCGAGCGCTGCGCCACCGCAACGAGCGGCGACGCCGCCGCCCACGAGCACTCCTAGGCGCGGACCTGCCCGCTGCCGCGCACCAGGTACTTGTAGCTTACGAGCTGCTCGAGTCCCACCGGACCGCGCGCATGGAAACGGTCGGTGGAGATGCCGATCTCGGCCCCCATGCCGAACTCCGCGCCGTCCGCGAACTGCGTCGAGGCGTTGTGCAGCACGATGGCGCTGTCGACGCGCTGCAGGAATCGCTCGGCAGTAGCCGCATTGTCGGTGACGATCGACTCGGTGTGCGCCGAGCCGTAGTGCGCGATGTGCGCGATGGCGGCATCGATGCCTGCCACCACGCGCGCGGCAATAACCGCGTCCAGGTATTCGGTGTACCAGTCCTCCTCGCGCGCCGCGATGACGCGGGGATCGCTCGCCCGCACGGTGGCGTCACCGCGCACCTCGCAACCCGCATCCAGGAGGTCACGCACGATCGGCGCCAGGTGGGTGCCAACACAGCCGGCATCGATGAGCAGCGTCTCGGCGGCGCCGCAGATGCCGGTGCGCCGCATCTTGGCGTTGAGCGCGATGCTGCGCGCCATACGTACGTCCGCGTCGCGATCGATGTACACGTGGCAGTTGCCCTCCAGGTGTCCGATGACCGGCACGCGCGCCTCGCGCCGGACGCGTTCGACCAGCGACTTGCCGCCACGCGGCACGATCACGTCGAGGTATTCGCTCATGCCGGACAAAAGGTAGCCGACTGCAGCACGATCGCGCGTCGGCACAAGCTGCAGGCAGCCCGCCGGCAGCGCCGCGGCGGCAAGGCCGGCGGTGAGACACGCATGCAGCGCGGCGCTCGAATGCCTGCTCTCCGAGCCGCCGCGCAGGATCGCGGCGTTGCCGGACTTGAGGCACAGAGCACCGGCATCAGCGGTGACGTTGGGGCGACTCTCGTAGATGATGCCGATGACGCCGAGCGGTACGGTGATGCGCTGGATAATGAGGCCGTTCGGCCGCTGCCATTCTGCGGTGATGCGTCCGACCGGGTCGGGCAAGGCCGCCACCGCCTCGATGCTCGCGGCGATGGCCTCGATGCGGGCCGCATCGAGCTTCAGCCGCTCGAGGCGTGCCGTGCTCAGGCGCTGCCCAACCGCCGCTGCCAGATCCTGCTCGTTGGCGGCGAGTATCGCCGCGCGCTGCGCGCGTACCGCCGCAGCGGCGGCGGTGAGCGCGGCATTTTTCCGTGCCGTCGGGGCGAGCGCCAGGGTCGCGGCGGCGCTGCGCGCCTCAGTGCCGAGCGCGTCCATGAGCGCGCCGAGGGGTTGGCCGTTCGTGGCGGTCACGGTTCGTTTACCGGTGGCAGGTCAGCGAGCGCCGGCTCTTTGTGCATGAGCACCAGATCGTCGCGGTGGATCATTTCGTCGCGGCCGCGAAAGCCGAGCAACTCGACGATTTCGGAGGACTTGCGCCCCATGATGCGCGCGGCATCGGCATCGGAGTAGGCAATGATGCCGCGGGCGACCTCGGCGCCCTCGCCGGTCATGACGCTCACCGTGTCACCGCGGTCAAAGCGTCCGCGCGCGGCGGTGACACCGGCAGGCAGGAGACTGCGCCCGTCGAGCAGCGCGCGCAGCGCGCCGGCGTCGATGGTCACGGCGCCGGACGGACGCAGCGTGCCGGCGATCCACTGCTTGCGCGCCGCCGCGGGCGTGGCGCTGGGCACGAACCAGGTGCAGTCCGCGCCTTCCTCGATGCGGCGCAGCGGGTGCCTGTGCGCGCCGGCCGCGATGCACATGTGACAGCCGGCGGCCATGGCGATACGTGCGGCCGCAAGCTTGGCGCTCATGCCGCCGGAGCCGAGGAGCGAGGCCGGGCGCCCCGCCATGGCCTCGATCGCCGGAGTGATCTGCCGCACCTCGTGGATGAACCGTGCGCTCGGTTCCTTGTTGGGATCGGCGCTGTACAGGCCGTCGACGTCCGACAGCAGCACCAGGCAGTCGGCCGCCGTCATCTGCGCCACCCGCGCCGCCAGGCGATCGTTGTCGCCGTAGCGGATCTCGGCCGTCGCGACCGTATCGTTTTCGTTGATCACGGGGAGCGCGCCGAGCTCCAGCAAGGATTCGAGCGTGGCGCGGGCGTTGAGGTAACGGCGGCGGCGCTCGCTGTCTTCCAGGGTGAGCAGCACCTGCGCCACGGTCACGTCCTTGCTCTCCAACAGTTCCTTGTAGGCATGTGCCAAACGGATCTGACCCACCGCCGCGGCGGCCTGGCTTTCCTCGAGACGCAGCGTGCCGTGCTTCAGGCCCAGACGCCGCCGGCCGAGCGCGATGGCGCCGGATGACACCAGAACGACACGCTGCCCCCGCTTGCGCAGTCTGAGCAGGTCATCGACCAGGGTTTCGAGCCAGGCGCGGTTGACGCGCGCGCTCTCTGCGTCAACCACGAGCGCGGAACCCACCTTGACGACGATCCGCCGCGCCTGCGTGAGAGGCGCCGCGGAATCGGGACGTCGGCCGGTCATGAAGGAAAACTATACGCATTCGGGCTGCGTTGCCCAAGAACAGCGCAGCCCCTACACTTATCGTCGGCGAAATTGATGACAGGATGGCTTTCGCGGTGAGCAGAGATTACGAGCCGGTACCCGGCCAGTGGTACGAGAACCTCGAAGAAGAAGAGCAGTTCCGCGTGCTGTCGGTCGACGAGGATTCGGAACTCCTGGAGATCGAGTACCTTGATGGCGACATCGAGGAGATCGACCTCGAGACCTGGCACGAGATGGACCTCGAGAAGATCCAGGAGCCTGAAGGCTGGTCTGAGTCCGACGACGAGGACGATGCGGATGACGAGGACTGGGACGAGGAAGACGACGAGGACGAGGACGACGAGGACGAGGATGACGAAGAGGACGATGCAGACGACCGGCGGGAAGAATATTGACCGCATCCGGTATTGACAGCTGGTACCACGAAAAGGAATCCGCCTGGCTCTATCGCCAGGTTGCCGCCGCCGAAGTTGACCCGCGCAAGAGCGATCTGTTCCTGAAACTTGCGGTCGCCGCCGAGGACCAGGCCGCTCAATGGCAGCGGGTCGCGCGCCGCACCGACGCCGCCGCGCCGCAGCGCGTATACGTACCCTCGCTGCGCGCCCGCATCGTGGCGCGCCTGCTGGCGCACTTCGAGCCGCGCGCGCTGCGTGCGGTGCTCGCGGCCATGAAGCTGCGTGGCCTGTCGATCTACAGCGCCCCGGCAAGCGCCGGCGGCCACGTCATGCCCACCTCGCTCGCGCAGGTGGGCGTGCGCCATCGCAGTGCGCTCGGCGGGAGCCTCAGGGCCGGCGTGTTCGGCATCAACGACGGGCTGATATCGAACGTCAGCCTGGTGCTCGGTGTGGCCGGCGCCGGGGCCGGCGGCGGCACCGTGCTGACCGCCGGTGCCGCCGGGCTCCTGGCGGGCGCCCTCTCCATGGCGGCCGGCGAATACGTCTCGGTGCGTTCGCAGCGCGAGATGTACGAATATCAGATCGCGCTGGAGCGCGAGGAGCTCGCCGAATACCCGCAGGAAGAGGCAGAAGAACTGGCGCTCATCTACCAGGCGCGCGGCGTCGAGCAGGAGCAGGCGCGGGCCGTCAGCCGGGCGCTGCTGGCGAACCCGCAGGCCGCCCTCGATGTGCTGGCGCGGGAAGAGCTGGGACTGAACCCCGACGATCTCGGTAATCCGTGGCAGGCCGCCGGCGTATCGTTCGTCGCCTTCGCGCTCGGCGCACTCGTGCCGCTGCTGCCGTACCTGGCGGGCCTGCGCGGCGCCCGGGCGACGCTGCTGGCCGCACTCGTGACGCTCCTCGCCCTGTTCCTGGTGGGTCTGGGTCTGTCGCTGTTCACCGGCCGGCACGCGCTGCGCGGCGCGCTGCGCATGGTGCTGATCGGTGGCGGGGCCGGTGCGGTCAGCTTCCTCGTGGGGAAGGCGCTCGGCGTCGCCATCGGCTGAGGCGGGAGGCGACAAGCTATTGAAAAAACAGCGCCCGGCCCCACGCTGGCGGGTGTAGGGCCGTAACGGTACAGTGCCACCCGGCCCCCGGATTGACCCTATAACAACCCTCTTTGCAGTGCAGGCATCGCCGTCATGAAACGCATCGTGCTGTTCCTCGCGACCAACCTCGCCGTGTTGCTGGTGCTCTCGATCGTCGCGCACCTGCTGGGCCTGGACACCTATCTCGCCATGCACGGCGGCAGCATGTCGGGTCTTTTGGCCTTTGCGGCGCTGTTCGGCTTCGGCGGCTCCTTCATCTCGCTGCTGCTGTCGAAGACCCTGGCCAAAATGTCCATGGGCGTGCGCATCATCGGGCAGTCCCCCGACCCGACCGAGCAGTGGCTCGTGTCGGTGGTGCAGCAGCACGCGCAGCGGGTGGGGGTTGGCATGCCGGACGTCGGCATCTTCAACTCCCCGCAGCCGAATGCGTTTGCCACCGGTGCCAGCCGCAACCATGCCCTCGTAGCGGTTAGCAGCGGGCTGCTGCAGGGCATGAACCGCCAGGAGATCGAGGCGGTCCTCGGCCACGAAATGACGCACGTCGCCAACGGCGACATGGTGACGCTCGCCCTGCTGCAGGGCGTGGTCAACACCTTCGTGATCTTCCTGTCGCGCGTCATCGGCAACATCATCGACCGCGCGGTATTCCGCTCCGACGACGGGCGCGGTATCGCCTCCTTCGTCACCGTGATCGTGCTGCAGCTGGTGCTCGGCATCCTCGCCAACATGATCGTCATGTGGTACTCGCGGCGCCGCGAGTTCCGCGCCGACCGTGGCGGGGCGGAGCTCAGCGGCACCGGCAACATGATCGCCGCGCTGCAGGAGCTCAAGCGCGTGTCCGAGCCGCTGCCCTCGCAGCAGTTCGCCGCCTTCGGCATCGCCGACGGCTCGGCCGCCGGCGGCCTGAAGCGTCTGTTCATGAGTCACCCGCCGCTGGATGAACGCATCGCGGCATTGCGCGCACTCGCTACCCATTGACGTCGTCGGCGCCGCAGCTGCGCGCCCGGCTAGGCGAGGTCCTCGGCGCGGACGGACTTCTCACGGCGGCGGCGGACTGCGCGCCGTTCCTGAGCGATCATCGCAAGCTGTACCACGGGCAGGCCCTCGCGGTGGCGCTGCCGCACTCGCCCGAGGAAGTCTCGCGCCTGCTGGCGCTGTGTCATGAGGCGCGCATCGCCGTGGTGCCCCACGGCGGCAACACCAGCTACTGCGGGGGCGCAACACCGGACGATTCCGGTCAGCAGCTCGTGGTTTCGCTGCGGCGTCTGAACCGCATCCGCCGCATCGACCCCGACAACTATTCGCTGGTGGCCGAGGCCGGCTGTCTGCTCGCACAGGTGCAGCAGGCGGCCGATGTGGCCGGGCGCCTGTTTCCGCTCAGTCTCGGTTCGGAAGGCAGCTGCCAGATCGGCGGCAACCTTTCCACCAACGCCGGCGGCACCAGCGTGCTGCGCTACGGCATGATGCGCGAGCTGGTGCTCGGGCTGGAGGTGGTGCTGCCCGACGGCCGGCTGCTGGCGGCGCTGTCCGACCTGCGCAAGGACAACACCGGCTACGACATCAAGTCATTGTGGCTCGGCGCCGAGGGCACGCTCGGCATCATCACGGCCGCCACCCTCAAGCTGTATCCGAAGATCCGCGCCACCGCGACTGCGCTGGTCGCCGTCGCCGACGTGCATGCCGCCGTGACGCTGCTGGGTGAGCTGCGCGAGGCCAGCGGCGACCGCGTCAGCTCCTTCGAACTGATTCCGCGCATAGCCGTGGAGCTCACGGCGCGCCACATCGAGGGCGTGCGCGATCCGCTGCCGGGCCCGCACGACTGGTACGTGCTGTGCGAGCTGAGCTCGCCGCGAGCCGCGGAACCGCTCGCCGAGGTGCTGCAGGAGGCCCTCGGTGGTGCGCTCGCGCGCGGCCAGGTGCTCGATGCGGTGCTGACGCACAGCGAGCGCGAGCGCGCCGCGCTGTGGAAACTGCGTGACAGCATTCCCGAGGCGCAGCGCCGCGAGGGCGCAGGGCTCAAGCACGATATTTCGCTGCCCGCCGGCGCACTGGCAGACTTCGTGGCGAGCGCCACCACCTGGCTTCGCGCCAACGTGCCCGATGGCACACTGGTCGCCTACGGGCACGTCGGCGATGGCAACCTGCACTTCAACCTGACGCAGAGCCCGGGGGCGGATGCACAGGCGTTTCTGGCACGTGGCGCGCACGTGCAGCGTGCGCTGCACGACCTGGTGCGTGAATACGGCGGCAGCTTCAGTGCCGAGCACGGCATCGGGCAGCTGAAGGTCGCGGAACTGGAGCGTTATGCCGACCCGGTCGAGCTCGCTGTGATGCGCGCCGTAAAGCACGCACTCGATCCGCACGGCATCATGAACCCCGGCAAGGTATTGCGCGCTTAGGCAGTAGGAGCATTTGCATGGTTTACGGGCGCCGGATCTGCTGCGGACTACTGCTCGTAGGGCTCACTGCCTGCGGTTCACATCCGCCGCCACCGGCTGGCTCTGCAGCACCCGCCGCCGCGCCGCCGGCAGCTGCGGCAACGCCCGGGACGCCGGCCGATCCGGGCGAGGGCCCGCGGCTCACGCTGTCGCCGGACAACGTGCACATCGAGTATCACCTCTACGGTCACGGCGATCCGGCCGTCGTGCTGGTGCACGGCTGGGCAGCCGATGCCAACTACTGGAACGCACAGCTGCCGCTGCTCAAAGCCAGCTACACGGTTGTGGCGGTGAACCTTGCCGGTCACGGCGCCTCCGCCAGCAATCGCAGCGACTGGTCGATCGCCAACTACGCCCAGGACGTGGTCGCGGTGGCGCGCGACATCCCGAACCGGCAGCTGATCCTGGTCGGGCACTCTATGGGCGCGGCCGTGGCGCTGATGGCGACCCCGCTGCTCGGCACGCGCGTCATCGGCGTCATCGCGGTCGAGGCACTGCGCTCGGTGGGTGAGGCGCCGCTGGCGAAGCGCGAGATAGAGCAACGCGTCGCGCCTTTCTCCGCCGACTTCATCGGCGAGACGCGCAAGCTCGTGACCACCTCGCTGTTTGCCAAGGACGGCAATGCGGCACTGGCGCAGAAGATTGCCTACGACATGGCGCTCGAGCCGCCCGCGGTCGCGATCCCGAGCCTGCGGGCGCTGCTGGGCACCGACCTGAGCACCGTGTTGCCGGCGATCCACGTGCCGGTCTACGCCATCAACTCCGACCTGCTGCCCACGGATGGGGCACGCATCCGCAAATCAATCCCGGACTTCACTCTCGATGTCCTGCCGCACAGCGGCCATTTCCTCATGATGGAGGATCCGGCGCGCTTCAATCCGCTGCTGCTGAAGGACATCACCGCCATCACGCAGCACGCGGCTCACTGAGCGAGTTCGTCCGAATCAGGGGCGATCGAGCCGCAGCGTATTGCCAGCCAGCCCAGATCGAGCACGATCTGCTGCGCATCCATCTGCGCCCAGGCGGTGGCGAGCGGGCTGTCCGCGCCCGCCTCCTGCAAGGACAGCAGCAAGGCGTCGCGATCCACCGCGAACGGCCAGTCGCGCCCGTGCAGTGTCAGCTGCAGCATGCGGCCATCGGGGGTGACGAAGTGGCCGCGGCCGCCCTCTTCGTACAGATCGAGCGTCACGAGCGGGTGCCGGTCGCGTGCGCTGCCTGATGCCGACCAGGCAATGCGGCAGGCGTACAGGCGCGCCTCATCCGGCTCGAAGCGGTTGAACCCGATGACCTCCTGCTGCAGCTCGCCGTCGCTCTGCCGTAGCACGCGGCGGCGGTACCAGTACAGGTCCTCGCTGATCACCATCTGCAGGTCGAGGTAACGCGCCACTCCGGCACGCACATCGGTGCAGTGTCTTCCCTCGGTGCCGCCGCGGAACTGGTCGGCCGAGCGCGCCAGCAGCAGATCGCAGCCGCTGGCGGGTACGACGTCCTGCGCCTGCAGGGTCGCGGCGAGTGCCGGCCGGTAATTGAGATGCAGCCAGTGCTGCGGTGCCACGAGCGTGTACAGATGCACGCGCACCGTGTGGGCGGCCTCGCTCGCGCTCTCCAGCTGCATGAGCACCTGTCGCCGCGGCTGCTGCGGTTCGTCCTCCAGGAACTCCTCGAGGTACAGCACGTGCCCGCCGAGCCAGGTCACGCGCACGGGAGCGACGATGGTACGCACGCGCCGGTCGCTGCTCTGCGGCCACAGCTGTGCGCCGCGGTCCACGCTCATCACGACCTGTTCGCTGGAGTCGCGCGTGCCCGGCCACAGGCGTTCCAGCGCGCCGACGTCGCCTGCATCGGCGGCGGCTGCCGCGGCCAGAACTGCTAGAAGCGCCACCATGGGCCTGTGGGCGCCGTGGGCTAGGTGTCCTTGCGCGTGCGCACCAGGCCTTCCTGGGCCGCGCTCGCCACCAGCCGGCCGTCGCGCGCAAATACGCTGGCGCGGGCAAAGCCGCGGGCCCCGGAGGCGCTCGGACTGTCGATGGCGTACAGCAGCCAGTCATCGACGCGCAGGGGACGGTGGAACCACATGGCGTGATCGATGCTCGCCATGACGATGCTCGGTCGCAGGAGCGAGGTGCCGTGCGGCAGCGTCGCCGTGTCGAGCAGAAAGAAATCCGACACATAGGCCAGCAGGCGCCGATGCAGCATCTCATCGTCCGGCAGAGCCGCCACGGCGCGGAACCAGATCTCGCGCGCCGGCGCCGCGCGGCGCGGCTGCAGGTAGTCGATCGGCTGCACGGCACGGAATTCGAACGGCCGCGGCTGCTCGAAAAAGCGCCGCACACGCTCAGGCAGACGCGCCAGCATCTGCGGCGGCGGGCCGCTCGACTCGGGCAGGCTCTCCGGGGGCGGCACCTGCGGCATGCCGATCTGGTGATCGAAGCCGCTTTCGGCCACCTGGAACGAGGCGGTCATGTTGAAGATCTGCGCGCCGTGCTGGATGGCGACGACGCGACGATTGGAGAAGTGGTGGCCGTCGAGGCTGCGATCAACCTCGTAGACGATCGGCGCGGTGCAGTCGCCGCGCCGCAGGAAGTAGGCGTGCATGGAGTGCACCACGCGATCGACCACCGTGGCGGCGGCCGCCGACAGCGCCTGGCCCAGCACCTGGCCGCCGAAAACCTGCGGGCTGCCGATGTCACGGCTCTCACCGCGGAACAGGTTGTCCTCCAGCTGCTCCAGCTCGAGCAGCTGGAGGAGGTCGGCCAGGCGCTGATCCATGAACTAGGACGGCGGGCCGCCGAACTTGAACGTGCCGTGCATCAGCGCGTTGTGGCCGGGAAAGGTGCACAGGAACTTGTAGTCACCCCCTTCCTTCAGGCCGGCAGTCGGGAACGTCACGCTGTCGGACTCGCCGCCGCCGACGAGTTTCGTGTGTGCGAGCACGCGCTTGTCGCCGGCCGGTACATAGTCGCTCGCAGCTCCCGCGCCCATGCCGGCGTTGGCGACCGCGGGCAGGTCCGGACCGTTGACCAGCACCCAGTTATGGCCCATGGCGGCCTTGGGCAGCTTGCCGGAATGGTGCAGCGTGAGCGTGACCGACTTACAGGCGGAGGACACCCACAGCGTCTGCTTGTCGTACATCATCTGATCGCTGCCGGTAATCTCGAGTTTACAGCTGTCGTCAGCATGCGCGCGCAGCGGCAGGCAGCAAGCTGCGGCCAGGGCGGCCACGGCGAGCGTGTGGCGTAGCATCGTCATCGTCATCGTCCTCTCCTCGTGGTGTGCAGGCGGTCAATCCGGGACACCCAGCCGCTGGTGCATGACCGGGCTGGTGGTGGTGTATTGCAGGAACTGCTTCTTCTGCGGAAAGAGGTGGTGCTGGATGGCGAAGGACGCCAGCGCCGCCTCGTGAAAACCGGACAGGATCAGCTTCTTCTTGCCCGGGTAGGTGTTGATGTCGCCGACCGCGAACACGCCCGGCAGACTCGTCTGGAACTTCTCGGTGTCGACGCGCAGCGCCTTTTTCTCCAGCGCCAGTCCCCATTCGGCGATCGGCCCGAGCTTCGGATGCAGACCGAAGAACACCAGCAGCTGCTGCGCCGGCAGCGCGTGGATGACGCCGTCGGGGGCCTTGATGTTGACGCCCCGCAGCGTGCCCTGCTCCACCTGCAGCGAGTGCGGCAGCGCCTCGAAGCAGCGCATGCGTCCCGCGCTGACGTGCTCTTGCATGCGTGCCACCGAGGCAGGCGCCGCGCGGAAATCGTGCCGCCGGTGCACCAGTGTCATGGAGGCCGCGCGCGGCAGCAGTTCCAGCGTCCAGTCGAGCGCGGAATCACCGCCGCCGAAGATCACCAGGTGCTTGCCGGCCAGGTCCGCAGCGGCCTTGACGCGATACTGGATCGCGCCGCCTTCCCACGCATCGGCACCCTCGATACCGATGCGCCGCGGCTGGAACGAGCCGACGCCCGCGGCGATGACCACGGTGCCGGCATCGAAGGTCACGCCGCCCGCGGTGGCCAGGTGAAAGCGCCCGTCCGGGCGCTGGGCGAACTCGGTCACTTCGTGGCCGAGGTGCAGCTGCGGGTTGAAGGGCTTGATCTGCTGCAGCAGGCGATCGACCAGTTCCTGTGCGCCGCACACGGGCAGCGCCGGAATGTCGTAGATCGGCTTGTCCGGATAGAGCTCGGCGCACTGACCGCCCGGGTGCGACAGCGAATCGACCAGGTGCGCGCTGATGCCCAGCAGGCCGAGTTCGAAGACCTGGAACAGGCCGCAGGGGCCCGCGCCGACGATGACGCATTCGGCGCTGAGCGGTGCCGCGCCGCCGGCGTTTGAGGAAGCTTGGTTCAAGGCAGATACTTTCGCAGAATCATGTTGTCCCGACATTGTAGAGCGTCTATCGAGCCCTCGCATCGCGCCCGCCCGCCGTAAGATGCGCGCGGCTTGCCGCCGGCCGTATAGTAGTCAGCTAAAGACAGCGCTTCGGTGCCGGTAGCTCATTGATCAAACTCAACCTCAACGGCCGTGACACCGCGGTCGACGTGTCACGGTGCACCTGGACGGCCAGCCGATCCGTTCCTGCGTCACGCCCGTCAGCGCCATCGGCAGGCGCCGCGTTACCACCATCGAAGGTCTCTCCAGCGACCGCAGCCATCCGCTGCAGCGGGCCTGGATCGAGCTCGACGTGCCGCAGTGTGGCTACTGCCAGTGCGGTCAGATCATGTCGGCAGCGGCGCTGCTGGCGCAGACGCCGCACCCTAGCGACGCCGATATCGACGCCGCGCTGTCCGACAACATTCTGCCGCTGCGGCACCTATCAGCGCATCCGCGCTGCGATTCACCGTGCCGCCACGCTCAATAGCAACGCCTGAAAGGATATGACGTGAAGAAGTCGAACGCTGATCTGCAAGCCCGTCGCCAGCAGGCGGTACCGCGCGGGGTGAGCAACTCGCTCGCGGTGTACGCCGAGCGCGCCAGCAACGCCGAGCTGTGGGATGTCGAGGGCAAGCGCTACATCGATTTCGGCAGCGGCATCTCGGTCCTCAATACCGGTCACGTGCACCCGAAGGTCGCCCAGGCGATCGCCCAGCAGCTGGAGAAGCTCACGCACACCTGCTTCCAGGTCACCCCGTACGAGAGCTACATCGCGCTGGCGGAAGCCCTCAACGAGCTCGCCCCCGGCAAGGGACCGAAAAAAACCATCTTCCTCACGACCGGCGCGGAAGCGGTCGAGAACGCCATCAAGATCGCGCGCTACCACACCAAGCGCTCGGCGGTGATCGCCTTCCAGGCCGGCTTCCATGGCCGCACCCTCGCCTGCATCAGCCTCACCGGCAAGGTACAGCCGTACAAGGCCGGCTTCGGCCCGATGCTGCCGGAGATCTATCACCTGCCCTACCCCATGCCCAACCACGGCGTGACGGTGGAGCACTCGCTGACGGCGCTCGAACAACTGTTCAAGGCCGACGTCGATCCGGCGCGCGTCGCCGCCATCATCATCGAGCCGGTGCTCGGTGAGGGTGGCTTCTACGCCGCGCCCGCGGAGCTGCTGCGGCGGCTGCGCAGCGTGTGCGACGCGCACGGCATCGTGCTCATCGCGGACGAGATCCAGTCTGGCTTCGGCCGTACCGGGCGCATGTTCGCCATCGAGCACTCCGGCGTCGAGCCGGACCTGATCACCATCGCCAAGAGCGTGGCCGGCGGTGTACCGCTGTCCGCGGTGACCGGCAAGGCGGAGATCATGGACTCGCCACCGCCGGGGGGCCTGGGCGGCACCTTTGCCGGCTCGCCGCTCGCCTGCGCGGCAGGACTTGCCGTGCTGGAGGTGATGCGCGATGAGCGGCTGCTGGCCCGTGCGCAGGAGATCGGACGCTTCATGAGTTCGCGTCTGAAGGGCCTGCAGGTGCGCTTCCCGTGTGTGGGCGACGTGCGTGCACTCGGGGCAATGGTGGCGGTGGAGCTGGTAAAGAACGGCCGCGCCGATGCCCCGGACGCGGAGCTCACCCGTGCGCTGGTGCAGGCGGCCGGCCGGCATGGGCTCATCATCCTGTCGTGCGGTCAGTATGCGAACGTGGTCCGCTTCCTCGCGCCGCTCACCATTCCCGACGCGCTGCTCAAGGAAGGTTTCCGCCTGTTCGAGCTGGCGCTGGACGAGGTGGCAGGCGGAGCGCTGCAGCCGGTGCAGGCCGCCAGCTAAGCCCCCGCCCGATCCTCAGGCGCGGCCGGCGTTGGCGTCGGTCGGCGTGTGAAAGTACTCGCTTTCGGATGCGAGCTGCTCGAGCAGGCGGTTCAGCTCAGCCATGCGCCCCTGAGCGGTGCTGATCGGCATGCAGTCCTGACAGCGCGGATCGCCGCACGGCTGGCGCGAATACAGCCAGTACTGGATAGCACCGGCCAGCAGCCCGTCGGCGATGTCCCAAAGATCCGCGTCCTTGTCCTTATCCGCAATGCGGTTTCCCAGATCGACGGCCTTGGAAAAGGCCGCGTCGAACGTGTCGGCGAGCTCAGTCATGCTTTCGGGCGCCCTTCATCTTTGCCCCTAGTATAGGGCAAAAGCAGCGCCAACCCGGGCGCCACCGCCACCGCCGGGACTCGAGCCGGACCCTGCACGGCGCGCTGCAAAAGACGCGTACTGCATCACGGCCGCCACCCCGTTATGCGATGCCTGCCACGGAAGCGTGGCAGCAGCTGCGCGCATCATGCCGCAGGACTCCGCCGGTTAACGGATAACTGAGAAACCCTCGCGTCTGCGGCGGCTTATGTCGCATGCAAAGAACCCATGACTGAAGCCAGCGCATCGGATCCCACCGCCTCGCCCGCGCGGCCCCAGCGCCGCGCGCGCCGCTGGCGCGGTCCGCGCTTCGGCATCGGCTGGCGGTTGCTGGTGGGGTTTGCCGCGGTGGCAGGCGTGCTGGTCGCCGGCGAAGACCTGGCTACCCGCACGACACGCACGACGCTGACGACGCTGCGCAGCATGCAGCTCGAACACGAGCCGCTGGCACGCAGCGCCAGCGCGGTGCTGGCGCAGCTGGTCGCCTTCGACCGCACCATCGGCGAGTACGTGCAGTCGCGCGATGCCGGTGACTTCAGCAGCGTGACCGCGGCAGGCGATGCGCTCGAGACTGCGGTCACGAACTACTTCGCTCTCGCCCCGCTCACGAGCACCATCCCTGGTGCGCCGGACCTGCGCGCCCAGCTGACGCGGCACATTGCCACCGCGCGAGAGCTCGCGAGCCGCGTCACGCAGCGTGCCCAGTGGGCGAGCGAGCGCCAGGCCGCGCTCAACCGCGTCTACCAGCGCGTGGCCGGCGCCGGCGGCACGGGACTGGCCATCAACGGTACCCAGGTCGTCGCGAGCCGCTCGCTGGCCGAGCTGCAAACGGCCATCAACGCGGTACGCGGCAGCGTCGACAGCGACACCATCCTCGCCCGGCGCGAACGCGATTTTCTGGCAGTCCTCGATGCCCATGTCGCCGACTTCGAGGCCTCGCCGGGACGCTCCTGGCTCGGGCTGGTGCGCGAGGACTTCCGCGACGCGGCCCGCCTGCGCCTTGAGATCCAGCGCTACGACGCACAGAGCGCGCCCGAGTGGCACCGTCTGTTTGAGGACAGCGCCGCGCTGACCGCCGGGGTGCAGCAGCAGCTGCAGCAGCCGGCGGACCGCGGCCTGCTGGACGCAGCGCAGCAGGCCGCGGGCGCTGCCGAGCAGGTCGAGCAGACGCTGCGCAACACCGGCGCCGCCATGCTGGCGGTCCTGCTGGTCATCTCGGCGCTGCTCGCCGCGAGCATCAGCCTGCCGGTGCGGCGCCTGACCGCTGCCACCCGCCAGTTCGCTGGCGGCGACCGCGCCGCGCGCGCCCGCCGCGGCGGCTCGGCCGAGATCGACGAGCTGGCGGAATCGTTCAACACCATGGCGGATCGCATCGCGGCCGCCGAAG
>Ga0302326_10015423_pt1 | contig 16074 bp, 11 predicted proteins | sample Palsa_T0_3_FD_202264 | JGI IMG/M metagenome (GOLD analysis project Ga0302326, IMG submission 202264) | Peat permafrost microbial communities from Stordalen Mire near Abisko, Sweden - Palsa_T0_3 | ecosystem: Environmental > Terrestrial > Soil > Palsa > Peat permafrost | place: Sweden: Abisko... | reverse complement strand
TGAGGGTGAAAACTACGCTGGCTTTCCTCACCTGTGCCATCGCAACCCCGATGTCTACAAAGCCATGTTCGATTACGCCCGTCTGATGATTGAGGAACTGGGCTTCGACGGCTTCCGATTCGACTTCGTCAAGGGCTTCGGCGCATGGATGATCGGCGTTCTCTCCAAATATCGCTACGTTAAGGATGGCAACGAGTTCACTCCGTACGTCGTCGCGGAAATGTGGTCCGGCCCGCAGGACATCGAGAAATGGATCGACCGGGTTAACAGCATGACCGATAACCAGATTGCAGCCTTTGACTTTCCTCTACGCTACAAGCTCAAGGATGTCTGCGACACGCTTAACTACGATCTGCGCAATCTCACCGACGGCGGCGCTGTGGTGATGAAACGCCCAATGCACGCCGCGACTTTCGTCGACAACCATGACATGGGCGACAACGCCATCGTCAACGACAAGATGCTGGCTTACTCCTTCATCCTTGTTCACGAAGGCTACCCGTGCATCTTCTGGTACGACTACTACAACAACGGGTTGGGCCGCGGCGGCACGCCCAATGGTATTGACGCGCTCATCCAGGTGCATCACCACTATGCTGGCGGAGACTCGCAGATTCTCCATGCCGACCCGGATCTCTACATCATGCAGCGCGTCGGTTACAAGAACGACGAAGTGGACCAGCCCGGCCTCATCTATGTCCTGAACAACCTCGGCGATAAGTGGAGCGGCACAAGCGTCAAGACCAGATGGCCGAATCAGAAATTCCGCCCTGCGGCGTGGGATGGCCACGACACGGCGCATCCCGATGAGCGCACGACGGACGGAGAGGGAAATGCTGAATTTCCAGCGCCTCCGCGCGGATTCGCTGTGTATGTGCCGGTGTTTGAATGACTCAGCGTCTCAATCGACTGGGGATATGCGTGCAGCCTCAGTTCTCACAATGCCACCAGAAGGAGTCTGAATAAACTCCGATTACGCCAACACCGGCAACTCGGCCGAAAGAATATTCATTGGCGTAAGCCCGCGCTGCCGCAGAGCGCGCAAGCTCAACGCATCATACCGCTTGGCCAACCGCTGGCCGTTGTGATCCGCGACCAGCGTACAGTGATACCAGTTTGGCGCGGCATGACCCAAGGCTCGCAGCAGCAGAATCTGGCGTGCTGTTGATTTGAGCAGATCGGCTCCGCGAACCACTTCGGTGATTGCCATTGCTGCGTCGTCCACGGCGCAGGCCAGTTGATAGCTGGGCTGGTTGTCTTTGCGCCAGACCAGAAAATCTCCGAAGTCCACCCCGGCGACAAACCGCTGACGGCCCAGGTGGTGATCGTGAAACTCAACGATGGCGCCATCCGGCACGCGAAATCGCCAGTTGGCCGTCTCTGGCCCGAATCGGCTGGCGGTTGGCCCCGGAAGTTGCGCTGTTTCTCCGGTCAAATGGCGGCAGGTTCCGGGGTAAATCGGCTCGTCCTCAGGATTCTGCTGCGCACCCTCATGTGGGGCGGAGGCCAGCGCCGCAAGTTCCTTGCGCGTGCATCGGCAGGGATAGAGGAAGCCGCGGCGCACAAGCTTGCGCCATGCAAGTTCATACAGGTTGTGCCGTTTGCTTTGCAGGTATGGCCCGTACGGCCCGCCGTTGCCTGATTTGTCGGGTCCAGTCGCTCCGGGACCCTCCTGCCAGCGTATCCCCAGCCAGCGCAGGTCTTCGAGGGCTGCTTCGGCGTATTCGCTGCGGCTGCGATCCGGGTCGAGATCGTCCATGCGCATCACCAGCGTGCCGCCGGCGTCGCGCGCGCGTTGGTAGGCCGTCCAGAAAGTCCGCGCATGGCCGACATGCAACATGCCCGTCGGCGAGGGCGCAAGACGGCCGCGATAAGGCTCCGCGCCAGTCTTGAACGCCTGGGACTCCGGGTTATCTGAGCCGGCCTCCAATGCTCTGATGGAAAAGACCGGCGGCATTCGCTCTGTGCCCACCTTGTAAGTCTACGCAGGCACAGGGGCGCGCGAAATGGATAACTTGGTTCCGCATCTGGTTGCGCATCGGTTTCCAACGCAGCTTTGCCATTATTCCGATTCCTTTTCAGCCATCGTCGCGTTATCGGGATCGGGCTGATCCTTTGCGCGGCCATGCGGATGGCGGAAATGACCCATATCGTCGTCGATGTGATCGGGATCGACGGATACCTGCACCACATCCATCTCGTGGCCATCCAAATCAACTACCAAAAGCCCCATGCGATCGCCGTCCGGCTTTACGTAGATCAGGGTCTGATCGCTTCCCTTCCGGCTCGTCTCGCGAATCATCCGCTGCCAGCCCCTGCCGACGCGCTGCTCGACGAGCGCGTTCAATTCTGCGCCATCGACGGGCCCTTCGAGATTCTCAATTGTAGCGACGTGCAGACCGCGCACTCCACCATGCGTTGAGAGCCCGGCAATGCCGCTGATCAGGGCCATGAAGGGAATCCGCGTAGCGCGTGCATGGTAACGCGACTCAATGCCATGAACGACCGCGTCAAAGCCGCCACCGTTGCCGCTCGCGGCGAGCAGGATCATTGGGGCCATGACTACGGCCAGACCAACCGGAATCAGAAGCGCATACCATCGGTTGTCCTTCATTTGCCCGCCTCCTTCTGTGCCTTCTTTACTGACTTCACGGCGTCTTTGGGAATCCCAAAACTTCCGCCCAGGCTGCCGATCTTGTCCATGTCGACGGGGCCCAGAATCAGGACCAGCGCCAGTTCTCGTGGCTCCGCATCGAGCACAAACAAACCCTGCACCTGCCCATCGACCAGCTTCAGGTAAACGTCCGTTCCCTCGGCGGCTCCTTTGGTTCTCTCATGCACCATGGGCGACCACTCAGAGCCCTGGATGTACTTGCGCAATCCTTCCAGCTCTTCGGCCGTATAGGAGTGATCCTTGTCGAACTCGTAGTCGCGAACGTAGACGCCTTTAAGGTTTTGCACCATCTGCTTTATGGCCTGATCGTCCTTGTCCTTGTCGCCGTCCTTGTCCTTGTCCATGAACTTCGCTGCAAAGGCGAGCATATTCTTGTCCAGCGTCACCTCGGTCACATGCGTGGCGCGATCGGCCAGTGTCTTTTCAATCGGCGACGGCGCAGGCAGCGAATCCTGCGCGTATACGCTGACCGCAACCACAGCCGCAATTCCCAATGCCAGCAAGCCGGCCCAAACTCCATTTCTCGACATCGTGTCCCGCTTTCTTCCCCGCAGGGAAACTACCTGAATGTTTGAAATCCCAAATTGGACCGGCTGCCTTGCGTTAAGCGTTCATTCACGCGGTCAAGGGTCTTGTCTGTAATCCTCAAGGCGGTCAATATCTGCTCGCGTGCCTGCTGGCCCTTTTTCCTTTCGAGACTTCGCTCTTCCACCTGCCTGTAGACCGCAAAACCGCCAAAGACCGCGGCCAGCAGAGCGGAGGCCGCGATCCTTTGCAGCATCCACCAGCGGCCGTGCTGCGCCTGCCGACGTTCCCGCGCTCTTGCCAGCACGCGCTGCTTCATTCCGAGCGGCGCATCGCGATGCTGCAGTGCAATCCGCAGCTTGCGTTCAAAATCCGCCAGTTCCTGTTCGCTCAAATCCCTATGTTCCACGGACATACTCCTTCAGCGTCTGGCTCGCTTGCATCCGCAACAGCTTCAGGCCGCGCTGCAACTGGCTCTTTACTGTCGCCACGGGAGCCTTCAACGTTACCGCAATCTCTTCCGGCGTCAGATCCTCCTGGTAGCGAAGAACCAGCGCCGCGCGTTGCGACTCCGGCAAACCGGCCAGCAGTTCTTCGATGCGCCGTCCCAGCGGAGACTCGTCGTCTATATCCCGAGGTTCTACCAGCACGTGCCGTTCCTCAAGTTCCACCCACAAATCTGTACCCAGACTCGCAGCCTTTGCCTGCTTTCGGCGCAACGCATCCGCAGAACGATGCACCGTCACCTGCCGCAGCCAGAAGCGGGCGTGGTCGGCTGACTTCATCTTGCCAAGGTTCCGGTCCAATTCGAGCAGAACATCCTGCGCCAGCTCCTCGGCCAATCCGCGATCTCCGGTCATCCGCCACGCAAGCGAAAAAACCATGGACTGGTGCTCTTCAACGAGTTGTTCAAACTCTGGCTGCCAGTTCAACGGCTTCCTCATTGCGCTTCTACTCTCTAATCCGCAAAATTCGTGACGGCGGGATGCAGAGCCTTACGCTTTTTTCGAGAAAGATGTTTCAAAACGCACGGACGAATGCGCCCAAAGGCCTCAAGTTTGAGAACGGGGTTCACAAAATGGCAAGGCGCTCATACCACATGACCTTAGTTACTATTTCCACACAAACCACAACATATAGATGTTGACCCGGCTCCAGGCTCACGATATAGTCAATTCTGCTTTCGGTGGTGAATCGCAGGTTCACCTGAAAAGGGAATCCGGTTAAACTCCGGAACTGCCCCGCAGCGGTAAGCAGGAACGAACGCTCCAACACAGGCACTGGTCGAGCAACCGTCCAGCCGTGGACGATTTCGAGACCGGGAAGCTGGAGCAAGTAGGCAGCCCGCAAGTCCGAAGACCTGCCGAGAGACATGCCTGACAGGGCATGACAAAAACACACGCCTCCGAGGGGAAGGCCGGGTGATGCAGGACGTCGTTTCCTTCTGAGACGCCTCTTTTCCCGTTCCCGACTTTCGCGGCTCAAGATTCGCTTCACCTCAGCCGACAAGGCTTTCGAAAGGACCATCCCCATGGCCACGTTCCAGTCCACCCTTACCGACCTAGACCCGAATTTTCCGCTCGCCGAAGCCGCACCCCAGATGCAGGTCCGCAAGCGCAACGGTGGCCTCGAACCCGTGGACGTCAACAAGATCGTCCGCGCGGTCGAGCGCTGCTGCCACGGACTGCCGCACGTGGACCCCATTCGCGTCGCCAGCAAGACCATCGGCGGCCTCTTTGACGGCGCGAGTACGCGGGAACTTGACTCCATCTCGATCCAGACCGCGGCCTCGCTGATCGCCGAAGAGCCGGAGTATTCACGCCTCGCCGCGCGGCTGCTGCTTGCAACCATCGCCAAGGAAGTCGCCGGCCAGAACATTTACTCCTTTTCGCAGTCCATCGAGATCGGTAATCGCGAAGGCGTTGTCTCCGCTGATGCCGCGGCGTTTGTGCAGGCCAACGCCCGCAAGCTCAACTCTGCCATCGACGACCGCTTCTCCGACCGCTTCGAATACTTCGGCCTACGTACCGTGTACGATCGCTATCTGCTGCGCCATCCGATTACACGCCTGGTCACTGAAACGCCGCAATACTTCTTCATGCGCGTGGCTGCGGGACTCTCCAATCCCGAGACGGGGCGCGTCAATGAGACCATCGATTTCTACAACCTGCTGGCTTCGCACGACTATCTGCCCAGTTCGCCGACGCTGTTCAACAGCGGGACGAAGCACTCGCAGATGTCCTCGTGCTACCTGATCGATTCGCCGCTTGATTCACTGGACTCGATCTACGACGCCTACAAGCAGATCGCGCTGCTGTCGAAGTTCTCGGGCGGCATCGGTCTGGCCTTCCATCGCATCCGCAGCGAAGGTTCGCTGATTCGCGCGACCAATGGACTGTCGAACGGCATCGTTCCCTGGCTGCGGACGCTCGATGCTTCGGTTGCGGCGGTCAACCAGGGCGGCAAGCGCAAGGGAGCGTGCTGCGTCTACCTTGAGCCCTGGCATGCCGATGTTGAATCGTTCCTCGAAATGCGCGACAACACCGGCGATCAGGCCCGCCGGACCTACAATCTGAATCTCGCCAACTGGATTCCCGACCTCTTCATGCGCCGCGCCGACGAGGACGGCCTCTGGTCGCTCTTTGATCCGAAGGATGTGCCCACTCTCACCGACCTTTACGGCGAAGCCTTCGAAAAAGCCTATGTCGAAGCAGAAGCCCAGAAGCTCTACAAGCGCCAGATCAAGGCGCGCGACCTCTACGCGCGCATGATGCGGACCCTCGCCGAAACCGGCAATGGCTGGATGGTCTTCAAAGACGCCTGCAACGTGAAGTGCAATCAGACTGGCGAACCGGGCAACACAGTCCATCTTTCGAACCTCTGCACCGAGATCACCGAGGTCACTTCGCACCAGGAGACCGCCGTCTGCAACCTCGGCAGCATCAACCTTGGCCGTCACCTGACGGACTGTAAGTTTGATTTCGAAAAGCTCGCGGCCACAGTTCGCCACGCCGTTCCGATGCTCGACCGGGTGATCGATATCAACTACTACCCTGTTTCGCAGGCTGCCGGGTCGAATTCGCGCTGGCGCCCGGTGGGCCTCGGTGTCATGGGCCTGCAGGATGTCTTCTTCCAGCTTCGCTGGGCCTTCGATTCACCGGAGGCGCGCGAGTTGTCGGCCAAGATTCAGGAAGAGATTTACTTCCATGCCTTGTCCGCGTCCTGCGATCTGGCCGAGAAGAACGGCCCACACGCTGCATTTCAGGAGACGCGAGCTGCCAGGGGCGAATTTCAGTTCGATCTATGGGGTATTACGCCGCGCGACACGGCGCGCTGGGAAGCCCTGCGTGAGCGAATGAAGACGGTCGGCCTGCGCAACTCGCTTCTGATCGCGATTGCTCCGACGGCGACGATTGCGTCGATTGTCGGCTGCTACGAGTGCATTGAGCCGCAGATTTCGAATCTCTTCAAGCGCGAAACGCTCTCCGGCGAGTTCATGCAGATCAACAAGTACCTCGTGATTGAGTTGAAAGCTCTCGGCCTCTGGTCCGAAGAGATGCGCACGCGCATCAAAATGGCAGAAGGGTCGATCCAGAAGATCAACGAAATCCCGGACGAACTGAAGCTGATCTACCGTACCGTCTGGGAGGTTCCGATGCGCTCGCTGATCGACATGGCTGCTGATCGCGGAGCCTATATCGACCAGAGCCAGTCGCTCAATCTATTCAGCGAGTCGCCGAATATTGGACGGCTCAGCTCCATGTATATGTACGCGTGGAAGCGCGGAATCAAGACCACCTATTACCTGCGCTCGCGCCCAGCCACCAAGATCGCGAAGACCACGGTTGCCGTTGCCAACCGGGCTGTCGAGCAGATTCAGGCTGTGGCCTGCTCACTCGATAATCCCGAGTCCTGCGAAGCCTGCCAATAGCCTCCGCCGATTGAACAGAAATGCGGGTGCCCCACGTCTTGTCTATAAGACGTGGGGCATTCCCGGCCCGAACAGAAATTTGGAGTCATTATGTCTACGAAAGCCCCTTTAAGCATCCTCGATCCAGGCCTGTCGTTAACTCTCAGGCCCATGCGGTATCCCGTCTTCTTTGACATGTTCAAGGACGGCATCAAGAACACCTGGACGGTCGAAGAAGTTGATTTTTCGACGGACCTCGTCGACCTGCGCTCCCGCCTGACGCCCGCCGAGATTCACCTCATCCAGCGGCTGGTTGCATTCTTCGCGACCGGCGATTCGATCGTCTCGAACAATCTTGTTCTGAACCTGTACAAGCACATCAACTCCCCCGAAGCGCGGCTTTACCTTTCTCGCCAGCTCTTCGAGGAGGCCGTGCATGTGCAGTTTTACCTGACGCTGCTGGACAACTACGTGCCTGACCCGGAAGCGCGTGCCGCTGCCTTCGCCGCAGTCGAAAACATCCCGAGCATCAGCAAGAAGGCCGATTTCTGCATGAAGTGGATGGACTCCATCCAGAAGCTGGACGAACTCCGCACGCCGGAAGAGCAGAAGCAGTTTCTGTTGAATCTGGTCTGCTTCGCCGGGTGCATTGAGGGCCTGTTCTTCTTCGCGGCGTTTGCGTATGTCTACTTCCTTCGGTCACGCGGTCTGTTGAATGGCCTCGCTGCAGGCACCAACTGGGTCTTCCGCGACGAAAGCTGCCATCTTGAGTTCGCTTTTGAAGTGGTCAACATCGTCCGCAGCCAGCATCCGGATCTCTTCGACGCGCAGCTTGAGGCCGACATCGTCACCATGATGCGCGAAGCCGTCGATTGCGAACTGCAGTTTGCCGAAGACCTGCTCTCGGGTGGCGTGGCCGGTCTATCGGTCCGCGAGATGCGGCAGTATCTCGAATACGTAGCCGACTCCCGGGTCGTTCGCCTGGGGATGGAGCCCATCTTCGGCAGCAAAAACCCCTTCAGCTTCATGGAGTTGCAGGACGTGCAGGAGTTGACCAACTTCTTCGAGCGCCGCGTTTCGGCTTACCAGGTTGCGGTAGCCGGTGAGGTCGCCTTCCACGAGGACTTCTAGAAATCAACCAATCACGGTAGCCCAGGCTTCGGTTCCGCGACCTGGGCCTTCCTTCAGAACAAGTCTGGAATCGAATGGAATGCGATCCGCGTGGGCGCAGCCTTGAGCGCCGTCAGCATCGTCGCCGGAGCAAGCGTGCTCAATCCATACTTGTGATTGAGCGCGTCCATGGTCTGCGCCAGCCGGCCTCGTTCTTCGCTGCCATCCTGTGCGTCGAATAGGCTCAGCGAATGGAGCGAATCCGGCACGAGGGCGCCCAGCACAACCGACACGAAAAACGGCTCCTCGAACTTCGGCCCCTGTGGCCGCGTCTCCCAAAGCTTGCGAAGCGCCAGGATCAGCGTCCCGTTGTCCTGGCACTCGGTCAGCTTCAGCTCCGTGGACCATGCCTCTGACTTGCTGGGACCAAAGACCGTGGAGCCGCGCACCGGACTATGCCCGACAAAAGCCAGCGAGACGCCAATCCGGCTCGCCCAGAGTCCCTCGCCGCGCATGCGCATCGCCGCTTTGTGCAACAGCTTATGTGCGACGGCCCACGCTGAGTCGATGTTGCGCAACTCCGGAGCAAGCACATGCTGGTGGCTCATCGATTTCGTGTGCTCCGTATCGGCCATGTCGAAGTCATCGCCGCGCAGCCAGTGCCACAGCCGCTCGCCCCAGACAGAACCCCAGAGTTCGCCGGTCTGCTCCCGGCCCAGTTCTCCGTCCATGAGCGCCAGCAGGTCGGCCATCGAGCAAATGCCTTTGTCGTTGAGCCGCTTCTCGGTCCTCGCTCCGATCCCCGGCAGGTCGCGCAACTCCAGCGTCGCCAGCGCCGGGCGAAGAATATCCTGGGTCAAAGCCACCAGCCCGTCCGGCTTTTCCATATCGCTGGCAATCTTAGCCAGGTAGCGATTCGGAGCCAGGCCAACGGAACATCGCAGCGTACTGCCCACCTGCAGCTTCACCGCATCCTTTACCTGCTGGGCGAGGCGCATGGCAGCAAGCAGCGGCCGCTCCCGGCCAATCAGACGGCATGCCATCTCATCGATCGAAAGCACAGCAGTCACCGGCAGACAACTTTCCACAGCTTTCACAATGCGGTGGTGATAGTCCACGTAGATCTCGTGGCGCGCCTTGACGAAGACGATCTCCGGGCACATCTGCCGCGCATCCTTGACCATCGTGCCGGTCTTGACGCCCACCGCTTTGGCTTCGTAGCTGGCTGCGATGCAAACCGTGGTGTCCGTTTCCACTGCCACCACCCCGATGGGACGGTTGCGCAGCTCCGGGCGCACCTCCTGCTCCACCGAAGCGAAGTAGGAATTCAAATCCAGAAAAAGCCAATTAACACTTGGCGCGAGACCCGCCGATAATGGATTTGAGACCGGATTGGAGGCATTGGCCATGGGTGACACCCCATCTACCCATTTTCGCTCTTCATTCGCCTAAATGCAACTGCAACTTTCGTTGCACCGTCTAAATATGCAGTACCTGGAATCCAGTGCTACACTTGACGCATCGGCGATTCCGTGACAAATTGTTCATCTCCGCGTCAGTCTAAGGGACGGCCGGAAGTTAAGTGTCGGTTTGCTTGAAACGGGTCCGTTCAATAAGGTTCGCACTATGCATTCGTTGGCACATTCCTTATTTTCGGTTGGAGTTCTACTCGCGGTGCTCATCACCGCCGGCGTCGCCGTGCTGCTCTTTTGCTGCCTCAGTTGCTCCAATTGTGGCTGCAAGGAGAAGGACGAACTTTTTCGACGCAAATCCGCCTGAGACGGTTCCGTAGCCGGATGAGGAAGTTCCCGCTTCCATCCAAATGGGATTCCAATCGCTGACCGCAAATTTTCGGCGACTTCTGGCCGGCGTTTTATTTTGAGATTTAGACAGGGTTGAAAGCCGGATTCAGGGTCTCGAATCGCTCGCCTTTCGCCGCTTCCAAAAGGTGCTCATCCGAGCTCACAAAGACGATCTCCAATCCCTGGAACATCTCCCGTGCAACCACCGCAGCGCCCAACTGCAGCGCCTCCGCGGATCGCAGTTCGTGCCGATCCAAGAGCTGCCGCGCCGCTTCCAGCACTGCGGGATTGAGAGGTTGCTGCACCATCCGCGCGGCTTCGACGCGCAAAATACCACGGGCGGCCTCGCTATCCTGCTGTGCGATGCCACCCGTCCGCTCGCGCCGCTTGAGAGCCGCATACACCTCCAGCGGAGTGCCAGCCGAGATCAATTTCTTGTTATCCTCGGTGGCTTCCATCAAGCGGATGATCGCGTCGGTTCCTGCCTCCTGCACAAAGAGCTTCATAAATGCAGTGGAGTCAAGAAAATAGCAGCTCACAGGTTCCCCCGGTCGTCGTCCAGGGCTACGCTCAGTAGATCGCCCTGTACCGCCACCGGGCGAAAACGCTGCGCCTCTTCCGGCACACCCGCTTCCGCTCGATTGAGCCGAATCGTGGTTGTCGGATACGCTGGCGTCTTCGGATTGGGAATCTTGCTGGTCAACACGACTCCGCGCAAGATCGCCTCCGCCAAAATCATCTGCCGCGATTCCGGATTCTGATTCCAACTGAAGGCCTTGCGCGGCAGGAAAGAGTCCCGGAACCACTTCAGCGCGATAAATGCGTGGCCGCCGCGTTCGGCTTCGGCCAGCGTCGCGCATAACTCCTTGATGCGGTCGTCAATGTCCGCCGGCAGCGCTCCGTTACTCTCCTCAATGTTGCCTTCTTCGAAAATCGCCGTGACGGGCCTGGGACTTCGCACTCGTGCTGGCGGTGCATGGCGTTCTTCTGCCCGGTTCTCATCGTCCTCAGATTCTCCGCCGGCCCGTTCAAAATAGATTCGCACTTCGTCCTCTTCGGGATTCCAAGAGGCGGCGCTGGCGTTGCGCCGCTTGCTGCGGCCGTTTTCTCCGCATAACTCCACAATCGCCTGGTATCCCGGAGGAGCCAGAAATCGCAGCGCCCGTACTAGCCCAGGATCGGTCGAAAATCCAAGCTCTTCGAGAGCTTCTTCAATAATTTCTTCAGCCTCGGGGATGGTGAGGTTGTCTATCTCATCGCGCAGGTGGGTATTTTGTATCGCTTTCATCGTTCTCTCCACATTTCCAACTCTTCGGCTCTTCCATTTCCTCTAAATTTGCTCTTGCTTGAGCTTTGATCATCGAGGCTATGTTGGGAGGAACGCCGACCGAGTCGGGTATTAGTTTTACCTTGTTCTTCATTTCTTGCATTTTTGCGATTCGTTCATTGAGCCCTAGGGGGAATATATTTCCCGCTTACAACGTTAAGCGTATTTCCTAAGTGAAATACGTCATCTTTCTACAGATGGTTTCTTTTTTTTGAATCCGACAATCCCCGTCTTTTGTTGCTACCCTGAATTTATCCTCGTGTGAATCGTGGAGGGATCGCCACTAAGCTGCAACATAATGCGAAAGTGACCGAATCTGAGAATGAGCGGTCCATCGAATTCGGATTTCGCCGAACCAATATGCTCTACTACTCTGATTGTTTCGGCAGAATCTTATAATTGTAGCAAGATCATTAACGTACCGCGAGCCATATCTCCCGAGTTCCAGCGTAGCGAAGAAATTGGAATATATCTGCGCAATATGAAACGCGATTCGACAAAATTTGACGTCATGCGATCAATCGCAAGAATTCCTTCCCGATGCGACTTGCAATCTCCTCTGCCGCGCGACGGGTTCGGCCCGGCAACCATACACGGACAGAGCAGCATCCGTACAATGGAAGCCATGCGCCGTTATGTTTCTACCCATGTGCCCGCATTGCTCCCAGTCGTTCTCCTCCTTCTGGCGGCCGCAACGACATGTGTTGGGGAGTCGGCAGCCTTTGACCTGATCGGTCCTAAAGTAGACGTCCATGTCCAGCGCGACGGCATCACTCTACCGATTGCCGAGGTGCCCAATCTTCTGCCCGGGGACCGCCTCTGGATCCATCCCGATCTGCCTGAAAGCCAATCGGCACACTACATCCTAATCGTAGCTTTCCTGCGCGGGGCTACCAATCCGCCGCCGCCTGAGTGGTTCAAACGGGTCGAGACCTGGAATCGCGAGGTCCGCGAGGAGGGAGTTTTTGTTGTCGTTCCGGCTGAGGCCCAGCAGGCGCTGCTGTTTCTGGCTCCGGAAACCGGCGGCGACTTCGCCACTCTGCGTAAGTCGGTCCACGACCGCCCCGGCGCCTTTGTCCGCGCCGGTCAGGACCTCCAGCAGGCCAGCTGGGACCGTTTGCGGCTGGATGCTTATCTGGCCGAGGTTAAGGCGATCTCTCCCAACGATCCCAAGGTTCTCAAGGACAAGACCGAGCTCGCCGCCCGGTCGCTCGGTATCCACATTGACCAGCAGTGCTTCGACAAGCCCACGGAACAGCAGGCGCCGTGCCTCGTCCAACACACGGACGGGCTGGTTCTCGACGACTCCAATGCCCAATCCGTCGTCAACCAGATGGCCAACGGATCGGCTGCCGACATGATGAACCAGCTTAGTTATGCCCCGATGGCAGGCGCAGGAGCCTTGAGTCCCTATGTCGGAGCGATCGTCGATATGGCCAAGATCCTGAGCAGCATGCACACGGCGAAGTATCAGTACATTCCGGCGCTGGCGCTGCCTCAGAAGGAACAAGAGGATACGCTGAATCTCCGCCTGAATGTGCCGCCATCCTTTCGCGATCCTAAGTCGGTCATTGTCATAGCGCTGCCTCCGGTCGGTCCGAGCCATCCGCCGCAACTGCATTCCGCGGAGCCAGTTCAGGCCGCGGCCTCGACTTCAGCGGCCGTTCCTGCTTCGATTCCGATCCCGTCGTACTGCGCCACCAAGCCCCGGCTGAGCTTCTCTGCCGAGGGCGCACCGCTGGTCTTTGCTACTGCGATGGCCCATGACCTCGTTCTACATCTTGAAACGAAGGCTGTCCTCGCGAACTCCGGCTCCCTGCATCCGGATCTGCTCGAGTCCATCTCACCGACTCCCTCCAAGCCGTCTGAACAGAGATCTGAACAGGGATCTGAACTGGGCATCGACATTCCCATGGAACCGAGTCCCTCCGACGGAGGCTTTGTTCCCGTGAAACCGCTGCCCGCGCTACCCGAAGCAGAGGTAGTCGCGGAGCTGCGCGGCAAATGGGGCTTCGATGCCTGGGAGAGCATGAAGTTTCATCTGCGCTCGCCTCGGGAAGGCGGCTGGATCGTTCCCGCCTCAGACCGCAACGCGCTTATTACCGGTCGCGAGGATACGCTTCACATCGAGGGCGCGAGCACGATCTGTGTCGAGGATGTCGAGGCGAGCTTGCCCAGGTCTTCCGGTCAGGCCGCAGAAGCCAAGCCGGTCAAGCTCACTTGGAAATCCCCGAAACCGGAATTGCTCGATGTCACGGTCCCGCTCAAGGACGCCGGGCCGGGCCGCGTTACAGTCTCGATACACCAATACGGCATGGCCAAGACGGAAGAACTGCCCCTCAAGGCCTATGCTGAAGCCGCCTCCATCGAGCACCTCACCCTCAGTGCCGGGGACAAAGTCGCCGAGCTCAAGGGCAAGCGTCTGGATGAAGTGGATTCCGCCGATCTGGCCGGAATCACCTTCACTCCAACCGCGCTTAACCGGGTTCAGGACTTCGATCACCTGGAGTTGTCGGCCACCGGCGTCACGGATACACTTCGGCCAGGGAGTGACTACTCGGCAAACGTGACCTTGCACGACGGCCGCACGCTGCACGTTCCCGCAACAGTCGGCGCGCCCCGCCCTCAGGTCGATGTTGTCAGCAAGGGCATACAACATGCCGAATCCGAGGGTGACCCGGGAAGTCAACCGCCCGTGCACCTGGGCAGCCCCAATGATCTGCCCCTGCAGCGAAACCTGGTCTTCTTCCTGCGCTCTCGTGTACCCAGCGCATTCCCTCGGAAGGAAAAGATAGAACTGGCCGCCGTTGACGGCAGCTTTCAGACCACGCTGTCTCTTTCAGACGGGAGCCTGATGCTCGAAGACGCGCACACCGCGGTCGCCGTCGTCGATCCATTGGCGCGCTTCGGCGCGTCTGCCTTCGGGCCAATTCAACTACGCGCCGTTTCAGCGGACGGCGTCACCGGAGACTGGGTGCCGCTTGGTACGCTGGTCCGTCTTCCAGGATTTACCGCGGGTGCCGGATCGAAGGACCTGCGCTGCCCTCGCAACCCCAATAAACCGTGTCAATTGAGTGGAAATAATCTATTTCTGATTACCGAGGTCGCAACCACGCCGGATATGGCCAACGCCGTCGAGGTTCCAGCCGACTTCACCGGAAGCTCCGTGACCATTCCGAATATCGCCCGGTCCGGCGCGAATGGAGGAAGCGGGACGCTCTACCTTCGTCTGCGGGACGATCCCGACACCGTCCAGACGCTCAATCTGCCTATCAGCACTCCAGGAAGTCCCATCTCCGCTGCGAGCGACTCTGCATCTGCAGCGAATGCGGTGACAACCGCAGCCCCCAGGCCGGATGCGGCAGGTCCCGCAGCTCCGGCAGACGCAACGACGACAACCCCAACGCCGGAGACGAACGGCGACCCAGTGCCAACCTCCGCCCCAGCGACAGCACCGAATATTTAGTGTCCCAGGGGAAGTTCAGGAGGTCAGTGCGAGTCCTTCTCTTTACCGGTGAGCGTGGCAAACAGGATGCACCCCAGAAAGACCACCGCCAGCAGCGGCACAACAAAAAACGGCGAAGTAATATCCATGACGCACTCCCTCGGCTCTAGCCTAGCACGATCAACAAATGAAAGTCCCAGGGTCTCCATGAGAGACCCAGGGACCCGCTAAAAAGAAACTACGACTTCCCCGGATAGTCCACCCGGACCGTCAGAATTTCAAACGGCTTGATGGGAGTCTTGACCACATCGCCGCTGACCGCAAGCGCATCCCCCTCGGGCGTCTCCATCATGTTGGTAACGGTCGCTCCGGTCGCCCCCGGCGGCACGTGGAACTCGACCGTGGCAGACTTGCCCGCCCACTCGTAGACGCGGAAGATGAGCGAGTTGGTATCCTCAGCCTTCTTCATGGCGGTCAGGACGACGTTGTCCGGTGATACGGAAGCGAAGGAGTGCGAAGCCGGCAGCTCGCCGGGATGAGCGGTGGTTACGACGCCCGTCAGGGGATAGTTGTATTCGAAGCCGTGGCGGACGGTCATCGCCTGCTGCCATGTTCCGGCGTGGGGATAGAGCGCGTAGCGGAAGTGGTGGTGACCCCTGTCCGCCTCTGGGTCAGGCCACTTGGGGGAGCGCAGCAGAGTCAGCCGCAGTACATTCCCGGCCGCGTCATAGCCAAACTTGCTCTCGTTGATGACGCTCAAACCGTGCTGGCCATCGCCCAGGTCTGCCCACTGCTGCGCTGGAACTTCGAATTGCGCCTTCTCCCAGCTATTGGTGCGTTTCGTCGTGCGCTCAATCGTGCCGTAGGGGATCTCGTAGGTTGCATGATCGCTTTGGACAGCCAACGGGAAGGCAGCTTTCAGCAGGACGTGGGTTTCGTGCCAGTCGATCTCGTTGTCGATATCTACCTGGCCGTCGGCTGGAGCAAGGCTGATCGTCTGAACGAATTTGGAGTTCTGCCAGCTTCGAACGACCCGGATCGCCGGGCGCGGAGCTTTCGAGTTGACGAGCTCAACCGAATCGACCTTATTGAGTAGCGTTGGGGGCACATCCAATGTGCCTGGGTCGATATTCCACGCGTCATAGTCCTTCGGAGTGTCTTTGAAGGCTTGCAACTCATTGCCGCAGGCTCCGGAGGCCAGCGCCTCGACGCCAGACTCTTTGAGGCTTGTGATGCAGCCTGTCTGCTTACTGACGGTTACACGCAATTTCTCAGAGGTAA
>Ga0302326_10015420_pt1 | contig 16076 bp, 12 predicted proteins | sample Palsa_T0_3_FD_202264 | JGI IMG/M metagenome (GOLD analysis project Ga0302326, IMG submission 202264) | Peat permafrost microbial communities from Stordalen Mire near Abisko, Sweden - Palsa_T0_3 | ecosystem: Environmental > Terrestrial > Soil > Palsa > Peat permafrost | place: Sweden: Abisko... | reverse complement strand
CCGAGCAGAAGGCGCGCCACCTCCCGGCGATTCTCAAGGGAGATGAGGTCTGGGTCCAAATGCTGTCAGAACCTGGTGGCGGCTCGGACGTGGCTGGCGCCACGACCAGCGCGGTGCGCGATGGTGGCGCGTGGGTGCTCAACGGCTCCAAAGTGTGGACCTCGCGCGCCTGGTGGGCCGACTGGGGCCTGATCCTTACGCGGACCAACTGGAACGTCCCAAAGCATCAGGGACTGACGGTCTTCATCCTACCGTTGCGGCAGCCCAGTGTCGAAATCCGTCGCATCGAGCGGCTCAATGGCGAATCGGAGGCGTGCCAGGAATTCCTCACCGACGTGCGCGTCCCCGATAGCGACCGCGTCGGCGAACTCGACGCAGGCTGGACCATCGGCACGCGCTGGATGTACCACGAACGCAGCGGCAGCAATTCGCCTTACGTCACCCGGCCGATCGGCCTGCGGAACGAGTCGGCCGAAGAGCCCACGGTGGTCGATATTGCGCGTAAGGCAGGACGACTGGCCGATCCCCTCGCTCATGACCTAATTGGTGAGTCGCGCGCTCTCGACATCGTCACGCACGCGCTGCGGGGGCGCGTGGCAACGGCGGCGGCCTCAGGTCAGGCCGATCACTCGGCGATCGATCGGCTGTTTACTGGCATGGCACGAGTCCGCCAGGCGACTATTGCCTTTGATCTTGCCGGTTCCGCTGCTGGCGCCTGGACTGAAGCGGAGGAGGGCGAAATGGGTGCACCGGGTATGGAGTTCCTGCTGCGGCAGACCTCCTGTATCGGTGGTGGTACCACCGAAATCGCTCGTAACGTCATCAGTGAGCGGGTGCTCGGTATGCCTCGGGAGCCCACGGGTGATCGCAACATCCCATTTCGCGACGTGCCGCGGGGTCCCAAGCGCGTATAGGGCTTTATCAAAGTTGCGTCCAGGGCTGCTCGCGACTAACGTACGAAGTAGCCACGCCTGCCGGGGGGCGACGGAGCGGAAATGGAGCAGCCCTTCATCATTCAGTTTTAAGTAAGAACTATTTGAGCGGGAAAGGAGTCAGCATCAAAGTTCTCCGGAGACCGGCCGAGACAGTGGACTTGGATCAACTCTCCTTGGCCGGACTTCATTGCCAAGTTACTCGCGCTCAGCAGGAGCGATATTGATCCACCGTCGGAACAAGTGCAGTGGCATCGATTGTTGATCTCTGCCCAGCCGATAAGCCGAAAAACTCGTCCGCTCAGACTGATTTTAGTACAGCGCTGGAGTGAATGCGAATGAGTGATCCGAAGGCACCGGCCCTTGCGTCCAATGGGCGCATGCCGCGCTTGCCGGCGGCGTGGCGCCAACCGGTCTCGTTCGCCGGTGTGTTCGTTGCAGGTCTTGCCAGCTTCGCGTTGCCGATCTTCGGCGCGCACTACCCGCTTCCGGTGCTGCCGAGTGGTATCGCCGTTGCCGCGAGTCAACGCTGGGGCGTTTGGATGTGGCCGGCTATTCTGCTTGCTGGCGTGGCAATCGATCTGTCCACGCGACAGCCGCTAGCCGCCAGCATCGGCGTGGGTATTGGGCTGGCCGCGAGCACGGTGGTTTGCACCTGGCTTCTGCAGCGTTACCGCTTTGATGCGATCTTTGCCCGCACCAAAGATGTACGACTCTTTATGCTGACCGCCGCGACGGGCATGACGCTCGCGCCGACTTTCGGCATGCTGGGCTTTAAGTTAGCGGGCGTCCCCTTTACGGCGTCTGACCCGGTTCAATGGATTAGTTGGTGGGCTAATTCGACTCTTGGCGTGCTCCTCGTGAGTCCCATTTTCATGGGGAATCGCCGGGACGATCTGTTGCGTTTGAACGAGCGGCGCAAAATGGCCGCGCTCTGGCTCGGGGGCGTCCTCGCTTGCTGCGTCGGGATGCTGATCGGAAGTCCGCTCATAGGCAGGCCGCTCACTGTGGTGGTGGCCCTGTTCGTTACAGTAGTCGGCACGATGCGCTTTGGACTTGCCGTTGCGGCACTTGGAACTCTGGCAATTTGCGCCTTGGCTGGATTGAGCCTAAGTTTCGACGTGGGAGTGTTTGCGGAGCTGCCCGCATTGCCGGCTCACGTGACGTTATGGTCGTTGGGTGCCGCTCTCACCGGATTGAATTTCATCACGGCAGCGCTCCTCGCGGAGCGTGACGCAGCGGCGCGGCACCGACTTCGCGCAGAGCAACGGTATTCCCACGTGTTCGATGGCAGTCCGCAACCTATGTGGGTCTACGATCAATTCTCCCGGCAATTTCTTTTGGTAAATGCAGCCGCCGTGCGGCAATATGGTTGGAGCCAAGAAGAATTTCTTGCCAACCGGGTGGATATATTGGCGCCACCGGACGAACCTCGCGTGGTACCGGAACCCGAGGATCGGCTTGAAGACAGTTTCCCAGAGCCGCTTGAAACGCGCCATCGCACTTCGCAAGGACGTGTACTCGATGTAGAAGTGTGGACACGCACGATCGAGTTCGACGGTAGGCCAGCGGAACTCACCTTTGCCGTAGATGTCACTGAACGTCGCGCCTTCGGGCAGTCCTTGATGGAAGCGGTCGCTGCGGAGCAGCGCAGGATCGGTCAGGAGATGCATGACGGACTCGGCCAAGAACTCACGGGACTTTCGCTGTCGCTACGTGCGCTTGCGAACGTCGCGCATCGCGACCGCGATGTCATCGCAGCGGATCTTGATGACTTGGCGCGACTGGCGACCACCTGCATTGCGGAGACTCAGCGCATTGTTCTCGGACTTTCACCGCTGGGCCAAGACGATGATGGATTGGATTCAGCGCTTGAAGAACTGGCGAATCGAAGTTCTTTGAGCGGGACCAAGGTACGTTTCATCGGTCACCATCAGGGCGTGCTCGTCGGAGAATTAAAGGTTCGACACCATTTGTACCGAATTGCTCAGGAAGCCGTGCAAAACGCGCTCAAGCATTCGGGTGCGAAATCAATTGAGATCGAATTGTTCGCGGACGATAGCGGCATCAGGCTGTCCATCTCCGATGATGGGCATGGTTTCGCACACACCCCGGCCTTGGGTCTCGGCCTCGGCATGCGCACCATGCGCTTTCGAGCCAGCGCGATCGGGGGCAAGTTGTCGATCAATCAGACGTCCGGCAAAAACACCGTCATCTGCGAAGTGCGGCGCAGGCCCCGGGCCGCACCGACGGCACCGGGGAAAATTACGCATGCGCTTTCAGACCCCGACTGAAATGAGAGCCTCCTGACACGCTCATGCATCCCGCATCAGTCGGAGCACTTAGCATCGACCTAGCGCGTTAGTGCCTGCCTCGTCAAGTCGTCCAAAGGGAAGAACGTTTCGGGCTCCAACTCCTGCAGGGTGACATCGATCGCTGAACCAAAGATGGTTGTGGTGCTGATGAAACTCAATGCACCAAAGGGGCTGCGAAGCTTAAAAGGCACGGCGATGCCCATGTGTTCGCCGTGCAAATACTCTCCCGGTGCATTCTGCGGAGGTGCCAATTTGCTGATTAAACGCGATGTTGTGCGAGCCGTGGTGCTCAACGTGAGCGACCGCGTGCTGCTTTTTCATACCCGCGATCTCGGTAGTCCTGCATTCGGTATCTTATGGAACTTCCGGCGCTTCTGCCGCGCTTCCTCGCAGGTGAGGAGATTGAAGAGCCCTTTGAGTTTTGGCCTTAACGGTGTAAACAGTTGAATAATACCCGCACAAGAGAAACATCGAATGAAGGTAGAAATGGAAACGCGACAATTTGGTTCGGCATCACGGCAGGTATCTGAGATAGGCCAAGGCACATGGAATATCGAACACGCACCGGTTGCCACGGCAGTGGCGACGCTGCGCCGGGGAATCGACTTAGGGTTGACTCATATCGATACCGCGGAGATGTATGGGTCGGGGAAAGCCGAGCAGGTGATTGCGAAGGCAATCGAAGGGCACCGGGATGAGACTTTCTTGGTCTCCAAGGTGCTCCCGTCGAATGCCTCGAGAAAGGGAGTCGTGAGGGCCTGCGAAGCTACCCTCGCGCGTCTAAAAACAGATCGGCTGGATTGCTATTTGTTGCATTGGCGCGGCACAATTCCGCTCCAGGAAACAGTGGCGGCCTTCGAGCAGTTGATCAATGAAGGAAAGATTTTGTCCTGGGGCGTGAGTAACTTCGATGTGGATGACCTTGAGGAGGCTCACGGTCTGTCAACCTCGCACCCACCGACGTGCAACCAAGTGCTCTACCATCTAAAAGAGAGAGCAATCGAACATGCTGTGATTCCCTGGTGCTCGACTCATGGAATCGCGGTGGTAGCCTACAGTCCGTTCGGGAGCCAATCGGGGTTCCCGGCTCCGCGGTCGGCTGGCGGCAAAGTCCTGCAAGAAATTGCCGACGTGCATGGGGCCACCCCACGCCAGGTGGCGCTTCGGTTCTTGTTGCGAAATCCGTGCGTTTTCGCAATTCCTAAGGCGTCGACGCCTGAACATGTTGTCGACAATGCTCAGGCCGGCCAGCTTGAACTCAGCAGTACCGAGTTGGCCCGAATCGATGAGGCGTTTCCGCGCGGGCCGCGTCCCCGCTCACTGCCGATGATTTAGGCTGCCAATGGCGGTTCGCTAAGCGCCGTCGCTGGAACCAGTCTTTCCTGTCCACACACTCCCAAATGGGAGTGGGCAGACCACTGAGCCCCGCATACGCTTGCCTCAATCAGCGGGAGAAAGCGATGCGTTGGACATGGCGTTCAGCTCTTAAGGAAATTTTTCACTTTATCGCCGGTTTAGCGATCGCGCTCGCCATTGTCACTGCCGTTCTCGAATGGCACGTCCGAAATTAAACGGCGATGTCTAAAGCCCACCCCCTTATGGGGGGATGGGCCGCGGTCTCACCCGTTTTACAATCCTCCGCCATTGCCAGAGTCGAACTGGGAGAGAGGCCATGTTGAAGTCCACACGCCGCGCCGCATGGATCTTAGGATCACTCGTCATTCTGGCGTTGGGGGCCGCAGTTCTCGCACCCGCAAAGCTGAGTGATCCCGACTACATCGACCCGGCGCCGTTGGCGGCGGCCACGCAGCGAGGCCCGCATTTCACCCTCGAGCAGAACCGCGCCCTGCTGCGGCAGGTCCGGACGCAGCAACATCCCTTGTGGCGGACGCTGCCGCCGATCGTTCGATTGCAACGCGCTGCGCGAATCGCGCTCAAGACGCTCAGCAGCTCCACGCCCACCACCCCGCCGAGCGCGAACTTCATCGGCAACAACTCGCTGGTGATGAACACCTCCGGCACGTTCCTCGGCCTGCAGCGTGAGACCGATTGCTCGTTGACGCTGTTCGATGGCAATGCCACGTTCACCACCAGCACCGCCTATCCGACGTTCCAGATCGAGCAGTCGACATTGCATTATGAGCAGGTGCTGCACGCCGCCGCGGGCCTCACGACGACGCCCGACAGCGTCACCACCTGCACGGATGCGACGCTCGGCCTCGGATCGCGCCGCGGCGCCTACCTTGGCAAGACCAGCAACGGCAACAATTTGCTGGCGTGGACGGCCTTCAACTCGTTTCAAAGCGGCAACGCGCTCTACTCCACCATGATCAATACGGCCTCAGCCCAAGTACAGCCGTCGAATGCTGATTTCAGCGCGCTCAACATGTTCCAGCTTACCTTCGGCGACTTGAATGGAGATGGCATCGCCGACGTGGTCGGACTCGCTGAGGGCGACACCACCTTGCATGTCTGGCTGGCGAACGCGAACGGCACGCTCGGAGCTGCGACAACGTATTCCCTGCCTGGCTCGACCACCGAAGCTGCAGTCGTTGCCGACGTCAATGGGGATGGGAAGGCGGACGTAGTCGTGGCTACGCGCGACGCGACCAACCAGGAGACCATCTCCATTCTGACAGGCACCGGAACGGGCACCTTGAATGCGCCGCAGTCGTTCACCGTCGCGACGCCCGCTGCCGACAACGGCGCAGCGAGCTATCTTGTAACGCTCGTGGCCGCCGATTTCCGCGGCAATCATAGCGTCGACCTGATCGGCTCCAACGGCATCGTGCTGCTCAACAACGGCAGCGGAACATTCACGCTCGGAACGCCGGCATTCCCGGCCATTCTAGCCACCTCAAGTTTCGGGCCCAACCTGGCCGCGGGCGATTTCAACAAGGATGGTAAGCTCGACCTTGCGGTGAACGACGGCGTGGCAACTTATCTCTATCTCGGCAACGGCGATGGAACCTTCACGGCGGGTGCCGCGTATGCCTCCGACACATCGGTCGGGTATCTGGCGGCGAGTGATCTCGACAGCGACGGCAACCCTGATCTTTGGATCGGCAGCGGCGACGGCGGTGTATTCCTCGGTGACCAATTCGGAATAAATGAAGGCTATGCATTGATGGGCAACGGCGATGGGACCTTTCAGGGGGCGCCCGTACTGCCATTCACGTATTCCGGATCGAATCTCGTGGACCTGAACGGGGACAAGATTTTGGATGCAGTCGGCGCAAATGCCAACGGCTCATTCACCTCGTATCTCGGCGATGGCAAGGGCGGATTCAAGAGCCACTCAACGTTGATTACCTACCCATCTTCATCGGGTGTACAGCAGTTTTTGGACATCGATACCTTCGGGCTCGGCGACATCAACGGCGACGGCAAGGCCGACCTGTTGTTCATCACCGGTAACAGCCTTGCCGTGGGCGCTTCCAACGGCACCCCGGGGATTTATTATGCGCTCGGTGACGGCGCCGGCGGCTTCGGTACGCCGAGCTTCTATACCGTGCCGAGCACGCTCGGCGCGAGCGACACGAATATCAACTGGTCTATCTACAATCTGCACGCGGCCGATGTCAACGGCGACGGCAAGGCCGATATCATTTACAACTATTCGACGACGAGCTCGACCAGCAACACTATTTATTTCGGCACCGTCGTGCAGCTCAGCACTGGCGACGGCACGTTCGGTGCGCCGCAGGTCATACCCTACCGTTCCGAGGCCTATTCGAGCGTCACGAACCCCACCGAAACTTCCTACGTCGCGCAGATCGTCGATCTTAACAACGACGGCAAGCCGGATTTGATATTCCTGGCCCAGTCCGCAACGATCGACCAGACGCTGTCGACATATGTGAGCGGCATCCAGGTAGCGCTCGGCCATGGCGACGGTACATTCTCCACTCCCGCGCCCGTCACGGGTCCGTATGAGATGGTCCAACTCTTCACCGACCAGGTCGCGCCGTCCATCGCGGTGGCTGACATGAATGGCGACGGCATTCCCGACATCGTGGCCCTTGGCTCATCGAGCGCTTATAACGGCGAGATCGCCATTGCGCTCGGCAATGGCGACGGCACGTTCAAGGCACCGATCCTCACCGATTACGCCGCCCAGTACCTCAACAATGATCAGGGTATTGCGGTCGGCGACTTCAATGGAGATGGTAAGCTCGATGTGCTGGTCACCGATCCCTACCAGCCGTCCGGAGCCGGCATATTCCTGGGCAACGGCGATGGCACGTTGCAGTCGACCGGCTCCGGCAGCACCGCGCTGCCAAGCCTTGCGCTCAATGTGACAGTGGGCGGAGTGGCCGTGGGCCTAAATCTATCGGGCACCGGCAGCGCCGATGCCATTGCGGGAAATGTCGAGCTGCTGAGCCAGACGCAGACGACCACGACGGCGCCTGCGGGGTTCTCCCTCAGCGCCTCGAGCACCTCCGGGACAGTGGCGCCCGGCCAATCTGCGACGAGTACCGTGACCCTGACGCCGAGCGGTGGCCTCACCGGCAGCGTCGCGCTCTCCTGCACGGGCTTGCCGACGGGCGCGACCTGCGCATTCTCGCCAAGCTCAGTCACGCTCGGCGCCAGCGCCGGGTCCTCGACGTTGACCGTCACAACGGCCGGGCAAACGGCTGCGCTCAATGGAATTCCCTGGGCGCCCGGTGGCATTGTCCTGGCCGGATTGCTGATTCCGTTTGCGCGCAGCCGACGCGTGAATGCTCAGATGCGAGTGTTGGCGTGGGCCGCGTTACTGGCCATCGGAACCTGCGGACTGCATGGCTGCGGTGGTAGTGACAACTCAGGCTCCTCGAGCGGGGGTGGATCGGGCGGCGGCTCGGGAGGCACGCCCGCCGGCACGTACACGATCGTGATCACGGCAACAGCGGGAACAACATCGCACACCGTGAACTACACGTTGACGGTAACTTGAGCCCTTGAGGATCGCTCGCGCCGCGGGGCTGGCGATGATGTTGGCGTTCGCGTTCGCGCTGGCGTCGTGTGCCACTCGGCGCAATGCCGCCCCGCCGTCACTTGCGGGGACAGGCGCCCCCGACGGCGTTGCGGCCACGGTACGTTACTGGGCCGGCGATTCCCGAGGCATCGGGCGCTCCAGCGAGCTGTGGCAGCGGCTCAAGCGCGCGTCGGAGCACGCGACGATCACAACCCTTGCGCTATCGACTGGCGGCGTGGGCGGCACGTTTGGCGCCGGTGTGTTGGTTGGACTGGCGGAGGCTCATCGTCTGCCGAGTTACACGCTCGTGACGGGTGTAAGCAGCGGTGCACTGCTGGCGCCGTTTGCGTTTCTGGGCCCAAGTTGGTGCGCCCGCCTTCCAGCAGCGATCGACAACATCCCCAATCTTCCCCTACGGCAAATCTCACCGCTGCGCTGGCTGATACACCAGAGCCTCGTGAGCAATCGACCGCTCGTTGCAGCGATCAACCGGTTGTATACGGATGACATGATCGCCGCGATTGCCGCGGAATCGGCGCGCGGCCGCACACTGCTGGTAGGTACGTTCGATCTCGACGCCGAGGAATTCGTGATCTGGGACATGGGGGCAATTGCCGAACGAGGTGACGATGCCGCGCGAAACCTCTTTCGCACTGTGCTGCTCGCGTCGGCGAGCCTTCCTGGGTTTCTGCCGCCTGTCCTGATTCCGGTCGACGCCGACGGTGAGCGTTACGACGAGATGCACGTCGACGGTGGACTGACAGCCCCGTTCTTCGTCGCCCTACCGGATGAGGATTCCGCCGGGGACAGGGCAGAGCTGCTGCCGGAGATGGACATATCACTGATTTTCAATCGCAAACTCGATGTTCGCGTGCAGAGCGTTCCGCAGCGGATGATGCCGGTCCTGATTCGCAGCATCTCGTTCCGCAACCGACAATTCAATCGCGGTGCGCTTGAGGCGCTCAACGTGCAGGCGCGAACGCTGGGTTTGGGGCTGCGCGTCACTAACATTCCCCTCGATTATCCACTGCAGCCGCTCGATTTTTCGGCGCCGAAGCTCCACGAGCTCTTCGATTACGGGAGGCGCTGCGCGAGGACAGATCGAGTATGGCGCCGCGCGGAGGATGCCCTGGCACACGAATCGAGCGGCCGGGTTGAGGATATTCAGGACGTGGATTGTCCGGGGGCAAAGGGATTGTCCCGCTGAACCCATTGGCTCCGCCATGTTGGCGCCTCGAAGGGATCCGCGAAATACTGCGTCTCGTGCACGACCTTATCATTGCGAAACTCCATGATGCTCACTGTGTATGCTGATCGGCCCTCGTAGCTAATCATGTATTCCGTGATCCACAGATCCCCTTTTCCGAGAATTCGTTTGACGTTGAAACCCGACGGCTTGCCCGGATGGTGACTTCGCAGTGCCTGCAAATTGCTTCGCCCAAGAATGCGTTCGCCTGACTGGGGATAATCACAAATAGCATCGTCATCGTAAATGTCGTGCTCCGCGTCCGCGTCGCCGGCAGCGGAGGCGCGCCAATGCCTATTCAGCGCTTCGCGTATTTGATCTTCTTTCACGGTCAGCTCCAGGTGCGGTTCGGATCCGCCCCGCCAAATATGCCATCCCTGCGTCGGTTTGCGGTTTATTTCAGTATTGACGTGATCGGGCAGTTGACCGATCGTATCCCCGCCGGCGCTACCCAATCAACATGCCCGGCTCGTTAAAGGAGGCTCAGCGATGAATAAAATGCTTCGGTCGATGTCCGCGGTTTTCGTCCTTGCCAGTGTCAGCGCAGGCGTGGCTCGCGCCGATAGCTATGACGATACGATTCACACGTTTAAGGAGGCCGGTAAAAGCGGCACCTTTTTCGCAAAGGCGTATGGGTACGCCGTGTTTCCGACCGTTGGTGGTGCCGGGTTCATCGTCGGCGGTGCTCATGGAAAGGGTCGCGTTTACGCGCAAGGTGTGCTCACGGGCGACACGACCATGAATCTTCTCAGCGCGGGCTTTCAGGCAGGTGCGAAGGCCTACAGCGAGATCATTTTCTTCCAGGACAAACGCGCGCTCGATGAGTTCGAGAGCGGACACTTCGCTTTCGGTGCGGACGCGAGCGCAGTTGCCATCACCGCCGGCGCCGAGGCGGGCGCTGGGACCAGCGGCGTCAGCTCCGAAGCCAGTGCGGATTCGTCGAACGCCGGCACGAGTGGCGGCTATTACAACGGTATGGCGGTATTTACAGTGGCCAAAGGCGGCCTGATGTATGCCGCGACGATCTCGGGTCAACAATTCACCTACACGCCGCGGGGCGGAAACTAGGGTAATCTTCGCCGCTTCTGGGCCAACGTGGTTCAAAGACCGGAAAGGCGCTAAGTGCTCGCCCTCACGAGTCGCTGAATCTCTGGGGCTCTAAGGCCGTCGGAGCGGTTCTGAAAATATCTTTCGTTCGCCTCGGCAGACGTGAAGTGCTCGATGTGAGCGAATCCCGCCTCTCGCAGCATCGCCGTCATTTCGGCGGGCGTGAAATGCGACAGGGCATCAACACCGTTTGCCGCCATCGAGGACTTCAGACTTTCGACCTGGGCGTTGGTCTCGAGAAACGTCAGCACGATTTCAGATCCTGCAGGACGACCGGCCGCCCAACGCAGGGTCTCGCAAACGGCCAAACGCGTCAAATACTGCGTCACGCCCAGCCACGAGATGAAGCTCGGCTCGTTGTCCTCGAAACCGCTTTCTGCAAGCGCCTCGCGGAGCGACGTCCTTTCAAAATCGCAGGGCACGAAGCGCAGTTGCTGTGGCAGAGTCAGGCCTAGCACCTCTATCCGCTTCCGCTTCCACGATTGAAACATGGGATCGTCGACTTCGAATACGATCAGCCGACCGAGTTGATTCCCCATGCGCAGTGCGTAGGAATCAAGGCCGGCCCCCAAAATGACATACTGAACGATCCGCTCGCGGGCAATCGCCAGACATTCCTCCGTGAAACGACTGCGCAAGATGCAAGTGGACGCGCTGGCGGCTGGCACCCTGGTCGCCAGGGCGATGACTTCATCTTCCGTCATGTCGGTCAGAGGCAAAGCAAATTCATCGCTAAAAATCTTGGGCTCGGCGCCATGAAGTGAATGTGCAGCCCGCAGCGCGGCTGCAGCGAACGCGGTTCGATGAACGGCAGACAACTCGCCTTTAGAGCCTGAAGGCATTGTTTGTTTCCTTGTTCAACGACTAGCATTACATAAAACGCCTGCGCATTGCCTATTCGCCAAAATCGGAGAATTGGCGCGCCGGACAGCGACAAAACAGCATTCGTTGGACTTGGTGTAAGCCCATGCAATATCACCTGGTCGATTGCAAGGTTATCTTGTCAAATCCCAATGCGGGGCCGTATAGTGATGCAATGATCGATGAAGCGGGTGCGCGTCCCACGCTCTCGAAACCAACTCGCACGGTGCCTTCGCCCATAGGAGAAAACAATGATCGGGGTCAGGGTTCGAAATCTTCGTGACGATTTATCATTTGGCGCAGTCGTTGAGGGAGTGAACTGGGCTACGGTTCTCGACGAAGGCGTGCGAGCGGAGCTCAATGCAGTTTTTGAAGATCGCGGTGTAATCGTCTTCAAGGATGTGGAACAAACCGCAAAGATGCACGTGGCACTTAGCAAGGTGTTCGGACCACTAAAGGATCACCCGACAAAGACAACAGCGCGCACCGCAGAGGACGAGGCCAAGGGCGTGATCGACATGCACCACGTGCCGAGTGCCGATCCATTAAATGTCGATGCGCTGGTGGAAATCAACGGTCAACGGCTGGCACGCTTTTCTCCCTGGCATTTCGACCACTGCTACAATGACGAGCTGAATCGAGCCGGTATCCTGCGCTCGCCCGTTGTCGCTCCGGTTGGAGGTAGGACGGGGTTCATGGACGGGATAGCACTTTACCGGCAATTTCCGGCGGACCTTCGCGAGAAGATCGAGGGCCGCAATATCATCTATACGCTCGATACCCGGCTCACGAAGATGCGTTTTGGCGTGAACTTCAAGCCGCTTGCGGATCATCCCCTGGAAAAGGAGATGCTCAAAGAGGTCGCGATCTTTCCACGTGCCATGCATCCTGCGGTTTGGACGAGGCCAAGAGGCGAGCCTGTATTTCATGTCGGTCCCTTCATGGCGGTCGGTGTGGAGCATCATGAAGATCCAGAAGGCGACTCCCTGCTCGATACAGTTTGCCATTACGTTAACCGCTTGGGCGAAGGAACGAGTGCCTACTGGCACGATTGGACGACAAGCGATATGGTCATTTGGGACAACTGGCGCATGTTGCATGCCGTGGAGGGCTGCGACTCAAAATTCGAGCGCCGGACGATGCGCAGCACCATCAAGGGCGATTATGGTCTCGGCTATTTCGAGGACGGCAAGAAAATCGGCGAAGTTCATCGCGAGGTCGCGGCCTAAGGGATTCGGATGCCAAGTGTCTCGAGCCAGTCGAGAAAGTAATGTTGCAAAAGCAAGTCGGCGAATTTGAACAGCTCGCGAAAGGCCTTTATTTGGAAGGATTGACTGTCGACTATTCGCGCCGGATAGTGTGGTACAGCGATGTGATCGCGGGCGGAGTGTATGGCGTGGACGCCAATGGCGGGGCGATCACCCTTAATGCGGACCGTATGTGGATCGGTGGCCTTATGATGAACGAGGACGGCTCCGTGTTGTCTTCCGGCAAGGGCGGCATCATGTGGAACAACCCCGACACCGGCAAATCGGGCTGGCTGATCAGCGAAATTGACGGTACACCAATCAATGGCATCAACGAGATGATGCCCGACGGCACCGGCGGCATTTATTTCGGCACGATCGACCTTGAGAACATCATCAACGGGAAGCCGACCAGGCCTGCCTCCCTGTACCGGTTGACATCAAGCGGCGAAACAGCGCTCGTCGCGGATGGGCTCGGCCTCGTTAATGGGATCATGCTGAGTGCCGACAAGAAGCATCTCTACTGTAATGAGACGTTTGACGCGACATACGTGTACGACGTAATGACGGACCTGTCGTTGAGGGATCGCCGTGTGCTACTTAAGAAAGAAGACTGCGACGGTATGGCACTCGACGTCGATACCAATTTGTGGATTACCGGCTTCCGCTCAAGTGACCTGACTCGCGCCAAGCACGATGGCTCTACTCTTCCCCCAGTTCGCACCCCGGCAGGCGCGATCACGCAAATTCGATTCGGGGGAGTGGATATGCGCGATTTCTATTTGACTTGCGTTCCCGCCGATGGCGGCGATGGGTTGGCCGTGGGCGTGCGCCCAACCGAACAACGTTCGTTTCTCTATCGCGGCCGATCGGACGTGGCCGGACTGCCCATTGTACCGGCGCGTTTCACATTGCGATAACACAGCATGTCTCGGATAAATTTAGATGGTGTGTCAATATCCTATGAGCTGCTGGGCAGTGGCGACAAGGCCATTACCGTTACTCCGGGAGGCCGCTTTTCCAAGGATCAGCTTGGGGTGCGCGAGCTGGCACAGGAACTCGCCTCGGCCGGATACCGGGTGTTGATCTGGGACCGTCCTAATTGCGGTGAATCCGACATCTGCTTCTCCGGACAATGCGAATCGTTCCAGAACGCCGATGCGTTGGCTGGAATGATCCGAACATTAAACCTGGGGCCTGCACTAATCTTCGGCGCATCGGGCGGCGCGCGCGAGGCGCTACTGACGGCAATCAGGCATCCGCAGGAGGTTAGCGGCGTATTTGTGCAATGGCTGAGCGGGGGAGCCATCGGCATTGCAACGTTGCCCATAGTGTATTGCGCTGACTCCGCAATTGCCGCCGCGACAGGCGGCATGGCGGCAGTTGCGGAATTGCCGGGCTGGCAGGAACAACTGGCCCGCAATCCTGGCAATCGTGAACGGCTGCTGGCGCTGGATCCGGATGCATTCGTCGCGGCCATGCGCAATTGGGCGGAGTATTTTATGCCGCAACCCGGTGTGCCGATCCCCTGCGTAAGCGCCAAAGATCTCGCGGGCATCCGCGTGCCCACCACGATCTTGCGCAGCGGCAAATCTGACTTGCATCACACCAGGGCTACCAGTGAGGCGGTTGCGGCAATGATCCCCGCTGCCAGGCTCGAGGAGCCGCCGTGGGGTGACACTGAGTGGATGAATCAGCTCGCCCTGTCTCTGAAAGGAGGACCGGGGCTATTCAGCCGCTTGCCGCTGGTGGCACCGCAGTTACTCGCTTTTGCACGTTCCTACGGCTATCGCTGACCGCGCGGCAACGCGTGTCATACGGCAGAGAAAACAATATGTAGGTCTGACAGGCTGCGGAAACTGTAGGTGGGCTCGAAGCGATAATGGCGTGCACCCGTAGGTCCATGGTGAGCATCTGATATGCGGATATCCGCGGTTCTCGCAAGCAGGCGCTCAATCGCTACCCGCGCCTCGAGCCGGGCAAGTGGGGCACCGGGGCAAGCATGCGGCCCTCGGCTGAAAGCCAAATTGTCTCGGATGCGTGGGCGGTCGATGTCGAAATGGGTCGGATTTTCAAAATGGCTGGAATCATTGTTCGCGGCGGTCAGACAGAGGGTGATCACCGTTCCCGCCGGCACCTCAATGCCGCCGATCGTCGTTTTTTTCTGAGCCAGTCGATAAACGACTTTCACTGGGCCATCGTAGCGCAGAACCTCTTCGAGAAAGTCGGAAATGCGTGAGGGATCAGCCCTCAATCGAGCTTGCAATTCCCCGTCGTCACCAAAGGTCAGAACTGCCATGGCGATTAACCGGGAGGTCGTGTCCTGTCCTGCGCCAAACAAGAAACGCGCCAGAAGGGACAGCATTTCAGGCGCAGGCGCAGAACCGTCCTTGAAACGGGAAGCGACCAGTTCCGACATCAAATCCGTGCCGGAAGAATTCAAGCGTTCCCGGATATAGCCGTCGAAGCGCTCCTTGAGAAAAATCAGGGGATCGGGACCGAGTTTATGCTGGGCGTCCCCCGTGACCTGGCTTGGAGGGGCGCCAATCAGTTCAAGCAATTCGGCACGATCTTCATACGGAATACCCATGAGATCCGAAATCGCGTAGGTGCTGGTCGCATGCGCGTAATCGGTGACGACATTGCACTGCCCCTTGCCTATAAAGCCATCAATGAGCTCATCGGTGAGACGCGTCAAATATTCCTCGTTCTGCTTGAGTCGCGTATAGGTCAGAAGGCGCGTCACGAACGCCCGATGATCGGCATGCTTCTTGCCGTCGAAGCAGACAAGATGTGCAGACCATGGAATCTCATCGCGGTGAGCATCGAGTTGCTCGCTGATGTCGTCGCCCTCAGGCGTGAACGGCAGCGGGGGTATGGGCCCTATTGTGGAGACCACGGACGAAAAGGTATCGTCTTTGGAGGCCAACACTTCCATGACCGCATCAAAACTCGTCACCATCAGCGAACCATGATAGGTCTCACGCATCACGGGGCATCTGGATCGTACGCGGTCAAAGTAACTCTTCGGATCATCAATGATCGTTCGATCGCTGAAGAAGTCCGGTTCAATGTAGTCCATGGTCTGTCAGTGCATTCCTGAATTTAAGGCCCTTGGCGAAGCATGCACAGTTAAGCATGTGTACAGCAAACCACGCAAGCGCCCACTGTCTCAACGAGCTCGGCTATCGCGGCACCTCGTTGCGCACGTTGGTTTTTCGGAACGCGCGATGAAGAGTGCAGACCAAGAAGGGAAGACAGGTCTCGAGAAGCTTCAACTCTAGATTAAGTATCAAGTTGAAAACACCTGCGGTCCTGACGGTCCGACAATCGAATCGATCGCACCCATAAGACGGCGCGAACGGCTACGAGGGTACGTCAATCGATGAGATCATGCGTGAATGCGGCCTG
>Ga0302326_10015418_pt1 | contig 16082 bp, 8 predicted proteins | sample Palsa_T0_3_FD_202264 | JGI IMG/M metagenome (GOLD analysis project Ga0302326, IMG submission 202264) | Peat permafrost microbial communities from Stordalen Mire near Abisko, Sweden - Palsa_T0_3 | ecosystem: Environmental > Terrestrial > Soil > Palsa > Peat permafrost | place: Sweden: Abisko... | reverse complement strand
GCGCGTCGTTACCACGCCCAATCCGGACGGCGGGGTCACCTACCTGTTCGACGACGTGACCGAGCGACTCGATCTCGAGCGGCGTTTCCAGGAATTGATCCGCGTTCAGGGGGAAACGCTCGACAACCTCGCCGAAGGCGTCGCCGTGTTCGCCAGTGACGGCCGGGTCCGGCTGCACAATTCCGCTTTCGCCCGCATGTGGGGGTTGTCGCCGCAAATGCTGGCCGAGCGCCCGCACATCGAAACGATCTCGGCCCAGTGTCAGCCATTGCACGGTGACGATCCCACCTGGCAGGCGCTGCGTCAGGTGGTGACCGCGATCGACAGCCGCGAGGCGATTGCCGGCCGGCTCGAGCGGCGCGACGGCAGCGTCATCGATTGCACGACCGTGCCGCTGCCGGCCGGCGCCACGCTGGTGACGTTCCACGACGTGACCGACTCGGTGAATGTCGAACGCGCGCTGCGCGAACGCAACGAGGCGCTCGAGGACGCCGACAAGATCAAGATCGATTTCGTCCACCACGTATCCTACGAGCTGCGCTCTCCGCTCACCAACATCATTGGCTTCGTTCACCTGCTCGGCGATCCGAGTACCGGCGCGCTGGCGGTAAAGCAGCGGGAGTATCTCGATTACATCACAGTCTCCACCAACACGCTGCTGGCGCTGATCAACAACATCCTCGATCTCGCGACCATCGACGCCGGCCGCATGCAGCTCAATCTCGGGCCCGTCGATATCCTGCAAACCATCGGCGCCGCCGCCGAAGGCGTGCAGGACCGCCTGGTCGGCGCCGGCCTGGTGCTGGACATGCAAGCCGCCCACGACATCGGCTCTTTCGTCGCCGACGAGCGGCGCGTGCGGCAAATCCTCTTCAACCTCCTGGCCAATGCCGTGAGCTTCTCGCCTCCCGGCGGGACCGTGACTTTGCTCGCGGAACGGCGAGCCGACGCCTTGGTCTTCGCCGTCACCGATCGCGGCCCGGGCATTCCCCAGGAGGTGCTGGAAAAGGTCTTTGACTGGTTCGAGACCCACTCGCTTGGCTCGCAGCATCGCGGCACCGGAATTGGCCTGTCGCTGGTGCGCTCGTTCGTCGAGCTGCATGGCGGCACGGTCGAAATTTCCTCCGTGGTCGGGGAAGGCACCACGGTGACGTGCGTCTTCCCGCTCGGCGCGGCGGTCAAGCTGACGGCGGCTTAACCCCTATGTTTCCGACGGCCGCCGGCGGCGCAAGCTTCAACGTAACGCTTCCCGACGAGCCGGCGACGGCGCGCTTTGCCGTCGACATCGCCGCCGCGCTGGAGCCCAGCGATCTGGTGACGCTTTCGGGCGACCTCGGTGCCGGCAAGACCGCCTTCGCGCGCACGCTCATCCGCCATCTCGCAGCCGATGAGACGATCGAAGTGCCGAGCCCGACCTTCACGCTGATCCAAAGCTACGAGCTGCCGCGCTTCCCGTTGGTGCACGCCGATTTCTACAGGCTCTCCGGCGCGGCCGAGCTCGCCGAACTCGGATTCGACGACCTGCCGGAACGCTCGGTGGTGCTGCTGGAATGGCCCGACCGTGCGGCTGGCTTCCTGCCGGCCGATCGCCTCGACATAACCTTCACGCTGGCGCCGCAGCTTGGCCCGGAAGGCCGCAACGCGCGCGTCATCGGCTATGGCGCGCTCGGCGCGCGCGTCGAGCGCATGATGGAGCTGCGCACTTTCCTCGAGGAATGCGGATTTGGCGAAGCAAGGCGCCGGCGCATTGTGGGCGACGCCTCAACGCGCATCTTCGAGCGGCTCACGCTCGAAGATGAGACGGCCGTCCTGATGAACGCGCCGCGCCGTCCGGACGGCCCGCCGGTGCGCGACGGCAAGCCCTATAGCGCGATCGCTCATCTGGCCGAGGATGTCGTTTCCTACGTCGCCGTCGCCACGGGCTTACGCGATCGCAACCTGTCGGCGCCGACGATTATGCACGCCGATCTCGATCGCGGGCTGATCATCATGGAGGATCTCGGCAACGAACTTATCGTCGAGGGCGATCCTCCGGCGCCGATCGAGGCACGCTACGAAACCGCCGTCGATCTCTTGGTGTCCCTGCATCGGCGTAAATTGCCGGAAAGCCTGCCGGTGGCGCCGCATCTCGACTACCGCCTCGCGCACTACGACATGGAGGCGTTCCTGATCGAAGCCGAGCTGCTGCTTGACTGGTATCTGCCGGTCGCCGGCGCGGCCGCGACCGAGGCGGAACGCGGAGCGTTCGTTGCCTTGTGGCGCGAAGCGCTCGAGCCGGCGATCAGCGCTCCCGCCACCTGGGTGCTGCGCGATTATCATTCACCCAATCTGTTGTGGCTGCCCGATCGCGAAAGCGTTGCCCGAATTGGCGTGCTTGATTTCCAGGATGCTTTGATCGGTCCGGCCGCATACGACGTCGCTTCGCTGTTGCAGGACGCGCGGGTCGACGTCCCGGAGGCTTTGGAGGTCGCGCTGCTCGGCCGCTATGTCACCGCCCGCCGTACCGACGATCGGCGTTTCGACGCGGCGTTCTTCGCCAGGCTTTACGCGACTTTGGCGGCCCAGCGGGCGACCAAGATCCTCGGCATCTTTGCCCGGCTCGACCGGCGCGATGGCAAGCCGCAATACCTCCGTCATTTCCCCCGCTTATTGGGCTATTTGCGGCGATCGTTGGCGCATCCCGCGCTCGTGCTCTTGAAGGCCTGGTACGTCGCCCACGCGCTGCCGCGGGATGGTTTATGATAAGCCGAATCGGCGGATGTTGAGGCCGGGCAGGGAACGTTATGATGCCGACGCGGGCGATTATACTGGCTGCCGGCCTCGGCACGCGGATGCGGCCGTATAACGGCCACGTCCCCAAGCCGCTGGTGCAGATCGGCGGCAAGTCGCTGATCGACTACTCGCTCGACCGCCTCGCCGATGCCGGCGTCGAGCGCGCCGTGGTCAACGTGCATCATCTCGCCGACGCCGTGGAGCGCCATCTCGCCTCGCGCCGGCGCCCGCACATCGTCATCTCCGATGAGCGCCCGGGTTTGCTCGGCACCGGCGGCGGTATCGCCAAGGCGCTGCCGCAACTGGGCGACGCGCCGTTCTTCCTGGTCAATTCCGATACGGTGTGGCTCGATGGCGTCAAGCCCAACTTCACCCGGCTTGCCGAAGCCTTCGATGCACAAGCGATGGACGCGCTGTTGCTCTTGGCGCCGACCACTGACAGCATCGGCTATGCCGGCCGCGGCGATTTCGCCATGGCGGCCGACGGCCGTCTGCGGCGGCGCGCCGAAGCCGAGGTGGTGCCGTTCGTCTATGCCGGCGCGGCGATCCTCGCGCCCGCGCTGTTTGCCGATGCGCCCGCCGGCGCCTTCCCGCTCACGGCGCTGTTCGATCGTTCCGGCGCCAAGGGTCGCCTGTTTGGGTTGCGCCTTGAAGGCGTTTGGATGCATGTGGGCACGCCGGAAGCGGTCGCCGCAGCGGAGGCGGCGCTCGCCGCCGCGCATTAGAATCGGCTACGCAATTCGGTCATGCCGCCTTGTATGGCCCGCGCATTCGCGGGACGTCGGCAAAATGCGAATTGATCCTCGATATGCCCACGCGCGTCTTCACCATCCCGCCATCGGCGCCGTTTCTGCCGACGCTGATCAAGGCGCTGACCAGCGGCCAGCTCGGCTTTCGCCTGCCCGACGATCCGCTTGCGCTTGCCGCCGTCACGCTTTATCTGCCGACGCGCCGCGCCTGCCGTCTGGCGCGCGATGCGTTTCTGCAAGCGCTGAATATCGACGCTGCGATTCTCCCGCGTATCGTCGCGCTTGGCGATATCGACGAGGACGAGATCGCGTTTGCCGAGGCCGCACCGGGCGCCGTCGCCGCCGATGTGCTGGCGCTGCCGCCGCCGCTCGGCGGCCTCGAACGGCGCCTGCTGCTGGCTCAATTGATCCGCAAATGGGCGAGCGCGCCGGAGGTTCGCGGCGCCAGCGGTGCTCCGCTGGTCGCGCAAACCCCGGCGGCGGCCTGCGCGCTCGCCGACGATCTGGCGCGGTTGATCGATGACATGACGACGCGCAACGTGTCATGGGATCGCCTCGACGACCTCGTACCCGACATGTTCGACCGGTACTGGCAGCTAACGCTCAGGTTTTTGGCGCTTGCGCGCAATAACTGGCCCGAGATCCTGCGTGAGCGCGGGCTCATCGAGCCGGCAAAGCGTCGCGATGCGCTGATCAAGGCCGAAGCCGCGCGGCTGGCGCGCCAGACCGAGGGTCCCGTGATCGCCGCGGGCTCGACCGGATCGATCCCGGCGACGGCTGAACTGATTGCAACGATCGCGCAGCTGCCGCGCGGCGCCGTGGTGCTCCCGGGACTCGATACCGATCTCGACGAGGAATCCTGGCGGCTGATTTCCGGCGATGCGGACATGGGCATTGCGCCGGCGCCAGGCCATCCGCAATTCGCGATGCAGGCGCTGCTCGCGCGCATCGGCATCGCGCGCGGTGCGGTCGCTAGGCTCAGCGATGCGAGCGGCCGGGAAGGCGTGATTTCAGAGGCGCTTCGCCCGGCAGCCACAGCGGATGCATGGACAAAGCTCGCGGCCGATCGGCAATTCAGCGCAAAGGCCGATGCCGCGCTCGAGAACGTCAGCGTGATCGAAGCGGCAAATGCCGAGGAGGAATCGCTGGCGATCGCCGTGGCGCTGCGCGAAGCGGTGCGCGACGACAAGACTGCCGCACTGGTCACGCCGGACCGCGCGCTCGGGCGTCGCGTCAACGCCGCGCTTAAGCGCTGGAACATCGAGGTGGAGGATTCCGGCGGGGAATCGCTCACTGAAACGCCGGCCGGTGTCTTTGCCCGGCTCGCGGCCGAGGCGGCGCTCGGGGGGCTGGCTCCGGTGGCGTTGCTCGCTTTGCTCAAGCATCCGCTGCTGCGGCTCGATGCGGGCAGTACGGAGAACTCCGTTGCTGCGCTGGAACGCGCGATCCTGCGTGGTCCGCGTCCGCGTTCCGGCAGTGCCGGACTTGCGAACGCGCTGCATACTTTCCGCGGTCAACTCGAGAAATTCCGCCGCGGCGAGGCCACCGATCTTCATGCTTCCGAGCCGCGCATTGCGCTGACCGACACTGAGCTTACCGCCGCCGCCGGTTTGGTCGCCCTGCTGGCGGAGGCGCTGGCGGCACTGGAAGGCGTCGGCCGGGAACCGCGCACGCTCAGCGAGCTTGCCGCACGCCATCGCGATCTGCTCGGCGCATTGTCGCGGGACGGCGAAAGCGAGCGCGCCTTTGCCGGTCCCGACGGCGCTAAGCTCGCCGACGCGCTCGAAGAATTGGCGACGAGCGCAGCCGCGGCGGCGCTGGAGATCGCGCCGTCCGATTATGTCGAACTCTTTGCCGCCGTCCTTGCCGGCCGGGTGGTGCGGCCGTCGCCGCGGCTTGGCGCGCGCGTGCGCATCTTGGGATTGCTCGAAGCCCGCCTCACCGAAAGCGACCGCGTCGTGCTCGGCGGGCTGGTTGAAGGCGCATGGCCGCCGGAAAGCCGAACCGATGCCTGGCTCAGCCGCCCGATGCGCCAACAGCTCGGTCTCGATCTGCCGGAACGCAGGATCGGTCTTTCCGCGCACGATTTCGCGCAAATGCTCGGTGCCCGCGAGGTCATCCTCACGCGCGCCGCTAAGATCGCCGGCGCGCCGACTTCTCCCTCGCGTTTCGTCCAGCGCCTTGCCGCCGTTGCCGGCGAGCAGCGATGGCAGGCGGCGCTCGATCGCGGCAACACCTATCTGTCATGGGCGCACGAACTTGACCGGCCCGCAAAGGTAACGCCGCTGCCGCAGCCCGCTCCGAAACCTCCCCGCGCGGCGCGGCCGAAAGGTCTTTCGGTTACCGACATCGAAAACTGGCTGCGCGATCCCTATACGATCTACGCCAAGTACATCTTGCGCCTGATGCCGCTTGATCCCGTCGATCTCGCGCCCGGCGCCGCCGAGCGTGGATCGCTGATCCACCGCGCCATCGGCGAATTCACCCAGCTTTACGCCGAACGCCTTCCGGCGGAACCGGCGCGCGATCTCATCGAGATCGGCCGGCCGCGTTTTGCCGCGCTCGATGATTTTCCGGAAGCGCGCGCGTTCTGGTGGCCGCGCTTCGAACGCATCGCGCGCTGGTTCGCGGATTGGGAGTTGCGGCGGCGCCCCACCATAACGTGGCTTGCCGCAGAGTTTCGCGGCGAGATCGAGATTCCTCTTACCGAGGGCATCTTCAAGCTGCGTGGTATTGCCGACCGGATCGAGCGCCACGCCGACGGCACCTACGTCGTCCTCGATTACAAAACCGGATCGGCGCGCACCGAAAGGCAGGTGCGGACCGGGCTTGCGCCGCAGCTCACGCTCGAAGCGGCGATCCTGCGTAAGGGCGGCTTTCCGGCGATTGCCGCCGGCGCCTCGGTCGCGCAGATCGGTTACGTGCTGCTCAAAGGCGGGGCGCGGCCCGGCGAGCCGAAACTCATCGATTTCATCAAGGGCACAGCCGACACCCAGGCCGATCATGCGTTGGCAAAACTCACCGCGCTCGCCAGCAGCTTCGCGGACGAGAGCGAGCCCTATCGCTCGCTCGTCCATCCGATGTGGACGACGCATTACGGCGACTACGACCATCTCGCGCGCGTCAAGGAATGGTCGGCGACGGGCGGCGAAATCGACGACATCTGGGGCGGCGAATGAGAACGCCGGTCGGCATCCCAAGCGAGGTGCGGCGGAAGCAGAGCGAGGCTTCCGATCCGGACGTGTCGGCGTGGGTTGCCGCCAACGCCGGCTCCGGCAAGACCTATGTGCTGGCGCAGCGCGTGATCAATCTGCTGCTTAACGGCTGCGAGCCGGGAAAAATCCTCTGCATCACGTTCACCAAGGCGGCCGCGGCCAATATGTCGAAGCAGGTGTTCGACAGTCTGGCCGCATGGATCACGCTCGACGATGCAGCGCTCGATAACGCCATTCGCGAGCATTGCAACATGGCGCCCGACCCGCGGCGCCGGGCGATGGCGCGGCGGTTGTTCGCGCGCGCACTGGAAACGCCGGGCGGCCTTAAAGTGCAGACCATCCACGCTTTCTGCACGCAACTGCTGCACCAATTCCCGTTCGAAGCCGATGTCGCCGCCCGCTTCAGCGTGCTCGACGAGGCCGAGCAATCGCAGCTTCTGGAGCGGCTGACGCTCAACGTGCTGCTCGATGGCGCCGCCACCCCCGATAGCCCGCTCGCCGGCGCGCTCAACGCGGCGATGACGATCGCCGCCGATCAGACCTTCCGCGACGTCGTGCGCGAGGCCATCGACAAGCGCGATGCGCTCAACGGCTGGGTGACGGGTGCAGGCAGCGTGGAAGCAGCGATTGTCAATCTGTCGAATACGCTCGGCGTCGAGCCGTCGGATAACGCCGATAAAATCGAGGCGGAATATTTCTCCAGCCCGGTGATCGCGCCGTCGGAATGGCCCGCGCTGGCAAAAGTTTTGGCGAAGGGGGGCAAGAGCGATCGCGAGCAAGCGGATCGCCTCCTGAGCCTCGCGACGCTCGCAGGCTCCGAACGTGTCGACACGTATCTCGATATTTTTTGCACGAGCAGCGCACGCACCCCACGTAAATCAATCGTGTCGAAGGCAATCGACGACTCCTCTTTGGTCGCGCGGCTCGGCGCGGAGCAGCAGCGTGTCTGTGAGCTTCTGCAGCGCCGTCGCGCCGTTGCCAGCCGCGATCGCAGCGCCGCACTGCTCACCGTCGCCTATGAGGTGCTGACGCGCTATGCAAACGAGAAGGAACGGCGCGGTCTTCTCGATTACGACGACCTGATCGAAAAGACGGTCGCGCTTCTCGGCAATGTCGAAGCGGCCTGGGTGCATTACAAGCTCGATCTCGGCATCGATCATGTGCTGGTCGACGAGGCGCAGGATACCAGCCACAAGCAGTGGGCTATCGTGCGCCGGCTCACCGACGAGTTCACCGCCGGCGCCGGCGCGCGCCAGACCAGGCGCACGATGTTCGCGGTGGGCGATGAAAAGCAGTCCATTTATTCGTTCCAGGATGCGGCGCCGAAGGAATTCGCCGAGATGCTGCGCTATTTCAAAGGCGCGCACGAGAATGCCGGCCAAAAGTTCGTCGTCAGCAAATTCGAGCACTCGTTCCGTTCCGGCGAAGCCATCCTGGGCGCGGTGGACGAGGTGTTCAAAGCCCAAGCCGTCGCACTGAGCGTCACTTCCGATCAGGACGGTTTTCCGCCGCACATTGCCTTGCCGGACGCCGCACCCGGCTTGGTCGAAATCTGGGAACCGACCAAGCCGGACGATCGCAGGGAAATGGAAGGATGGGATGCGCCGTTCGACACCGTGAGCGAAACCAGCCCGCGCGTAAAACTCGCGCGCCGCATTGCGCGCACGGTGCGCAAGATGATCGACGATCGCACGGCGCGCTGCGGCGACATTCTGATCCTGGTGCGCCAGCGCGGCGAGTTGTTCGAGGCGATCATCCGCGCGCTCAAGAGGATGGATGTTCAGGTTGCCGGCGCCGACCGCCTCGTGCTCACCGAACACATCGCGGTCATGGACCTCATGGCGCTGGCCGAGGCGCTGCTGTTGCCGCACGACGATCTGGCGCTGGCGACCGTGTTGCGCAGCCCGCTGTTCGGGTTCGAGGACCAGGATTTGTACGACATCGCCTGGAACCGCGGCCGCGCGTCGCTGCGCGCGACCCTTTCGGCCAAGGCCGGCGAGCGAGCGATATTCGCCGACGCAGTGGCGCGCCTCGATGAACTTGCGCAAGCGGCGCGGCGGGAGACGCCGTTTGCGTTTTATGCGCTGCTGCTGGGCGAAGGCGGCGGCCGGCGGCACTTCCTCGCCCGGCTCGGTGCGGAAGCCAACGATGCGCTCGACGAATTCCTCAATCTCGCGCTGGAGTATGAGCGGCGGGAGGCGCCATCCCTGCAAGGCTTTTTGACCTGGCTGCGCGATGCGCGCGCCGAGGTCAAACGCGACATGGAGATTGCGCGCGACGAGGTGCGCGTCATGACCGTGCACGGCGCCAAGGGGCTGGAAGCGCCGGTCGTGATCCTCGCCGACACGATGACGCCGCCTGGCGGCCCGCGGCCGCCGCGGCTTCTCGAACTGGCCGATGGCGCCCTGGTCTGGGCCGGACGCAAGGATGATGACGTGGAGCCGGTCGCGGCCGCTCGCCTGGCGGTATTGGCCGAAGCGGAGAACGAATATCGCCGGCTTCTTTATGTGGCGATGACGCGCGCCGCAGACCGGCTGATTGTCTGCGGCGCCGACGGTATCAACCGGCGGCCGCGGGGCTGCTGGTACGATCTCATCTGCGAGCCGCTGAAGCCGCTCCTCGTCGAGGAAGAAGACGGCGGCGAAAAAGTCTGGCGCTACCGCAAGCCGGCGTCCGCCGAGGCCGCCGCTGCCGCGCCGGCGCCGTTACCGGCGGAAGCGGCGAATGTAGAACGGCGCGACCCTCCGCGCTGGTTGCACGAGCCGGCTCCGCCGGAAACGCCACGCTTTGTGCTGATCTCACCGTCCACGGCATTCGACGACGAGATCGGCCGGACGTTCGCGCGTGCGGGCTCCGCCACCGAGCGTCGCAAGGCGCTCGCCCGCGGCCGCATCGTGCACCGGTTGATGCAGTCGGTGCCCGACATCCCGGAAGCCGGGCGCAAAGCTGCCATCGAGCGCTATCTCAAAGGCGCTGTCGCGGATTTCGCCCCCGCCGAGCAGGCGGAGATCGCGCAACAGATCCTCGCCATCCTCAACGATTTGATCTTTGCCGAAGTGTTCGCGCCGGGGAGCCGTGCCGAAGTGCCGATCGTCGGCCGCATCGCCCGCGCCGGCGCCCCCCCGATCGCGGTGTCGGGACAGGTGGACCGGCTGGCGGTAACAGCCGACGCCGTCATGATCGCCGACTACAAGACCGATCGTGCGGTCCCGCGCCAGTTGGCGGAGGTACGGCCCTATGTCGCACAACTCGCGCTCTATCGCGCGGTGCTGGCGCGCATTTACCCGGAAAAAACGATTCGCGCGGCACTCCTCTTTACCACCGGGCCGAACGTCATCGATGTTCCCAGCGCGGCGATGGAGGCGGAATTGGCCAAAATCATGTGCCGAAATCATGGGGAAGCTCACGCTCCAGTGAAGCTCCCTTGACGCTTAAGGACGCCATTCATAGGTTCGATGCCCTGCCCAGATTCCCCGGAACAGCGAGGTCTTCCATGGTCGACAAGGTGACGGACGCAACGTTCGATCAGGACGTGCTCAAGGCCAGCGGGCCGGTTGTGGTGGATTTCTGGGCGGAATGGTGCGGTCCCTGCCGCATGATCAGTCCGGCGCTGGAGGAGATTTCCAATTCGCTCAACGGCAAGGTCAAGATCGTCAAGCTCAACGTCGACGAGAACCCGGCGACCACGACGAAATACGGCATCATGTCGATCCCGACCCTGATGCTGTTCAAGAACGGCGAGCTTGCCTCCCGCCAGGTCGGCGCCGCGCCCAAGCAGAAGCTTGAACAGTGGATCACGGGCTCGGTGTGAGGCTGCCTGCTAATTCCCAACGGTTTAATGCCGGAAATGCCGGATGCCGGTGAAGACCATGGCGATGCCGTGGTCGTTCGCGGCCTTGATCACTTCGTCGTCGTGCACTGACGCGCCGGGCTGAATCACCGCGGTGGCGCCGGCCTCGATGGCGACAAGGAGGCCGTCGGCGAATGGAAAGAATGCATCGGACGCCACCACCGATCCCCGGGTCGCGGGCTCTTTGCGGCCGGACTCTTTGGCCGCGTCCTCGGCTTTGCGCGCGGCGATGTGCGCTGCATCGACCCGGCTCATTTGCCCGGCGCCGATGCCGACGGTCGCGGAACCCCTAGCATAGACGATCGTATTCGACTTGACGTGCTTGGCGACGCGGAAGGCGAAGCGCAGGTCGCGTAATTCGGCATTGCTCGGCGCGCGCTTGGTCACCGTTTTCAATTCCATGTCGTCGACCACCGTGTTGTCGCGCGACTGCACGAGCAGCCCGCCGGCCACGGTCTTTGCCACGAGCCCCTTGGCGCGCGGATCGGGCAATCCGCCGGCGATCAGGAGCCGCAAATTCTTCTTGCCGCCGACGATGGCGATCGCTTCCTCGGTCGCGTCCGGCGCAATGATGACTTCGGTGAAAATCTCGGTGATGGCGCGCGCCGCCTCGGCGTCGAGCCGCCGGTTGAGCGCGACAATGCCGCCAAACGCCGAGACCGGATCGCAAGCCAGCGCCCTGCGGTAGGCGCCGGTGAGGCTCCCACCCTCGGCGACGCCGCACGGATTGGCGTGCTTGACGATGGCGCAAGCCGCGGTGCGCGCCGGATCGAACTCGGCGACGCATTCATAGGCCGCGTCGGTGTCGTTGAGGTTGTTGTAGGAGAGCTGCTTGCCCTGCGCCTGCCGCGCGGTCGCGACGCCGAAGCGCACATCGCCCGTGCGATAGAACGCCGCGGATTGGTGCGGGTTTTCCCCGTAACGCAGTTCCTCGATCAGCCGCCCGCCGACGGCACGGTAGTCGGTTGCGACCACCCCGAGCTCGTTGGCGAACCAGTTGGCGATCGCCGCATCGTAGGCGGCCGTGCGCGCGAAGGCCTTGGCGGCGAGCCGGCGGCGCAGCTCAAGCGTCGTCATCCCGCCGTGTTGGGCGAATTCGTCAAGCACTAAGGCGTATTCGGCCGGCTCGACCACGACAGCGACGTCGGCGTGGTTCTTGGCGGCGGCGCGGATCATGGCCGGGCCGCCGACATCGATGTTCTCGACGCAATCGTCGAAGAGCGCACCGCGCGCCGCGGTTTTCTCGAACGGGTAGAGATTGACCACCAGGAGATCGATGGGACGGATGCCGTGCGCGCGCAGCGCCTCGGAATGCGCGGGATTGCCGCGGATGGCGAGCAGTCCGCCATGCACGGCCGGGTGCAGAGTCTTGACCCGGCCATCCATCATTTCCGGAAATCCGGTGAGATCGGACACGTCGAGCACCGTGAGGCCGGCTTCGTCCAGCACCGCGCGCGTGCCGCCGGTCGAAACGAGCTCGATGCCATAGCCGGAAAGCGCGCGGGCGAATTCCACGACCCCCGTTTTATCGGAGACAGAGATGAGGGCGCGCGATGCGCGGCGCAGATGCTCGGTCATGGCCTCTCTTTACTCCCTCGCTCGCCGGTCGGGGAGGCAGGAAATGAATCTCACAGCGGCAGCCTCGGCTCTTCCTCGCGCGCGCGCCGGGCCGCGCCGGCGGCCGCTTCAGCACGCGAATTGGCCTGCTGGAAGCTCCAGATCACGCGCGGTGCCTCTCGCGCGTGGCCGTGGATCACCACTTGCGCCGCGCGGCGCGGACCATCGTTGCCGGCCAGGTAGACGCTGTCTTCGATTTGCGCGTGATTCTCGCCGGCGCTGAACGTCCACACCTCCTTGTTCGGCATCAGCAGCAGAACGCCGTGGCCGTCGCCGAGCCGCGTTGCCTTGACCAAAGGGTGCAGATGGAAGCGCACCGCGTAGCGGTCCTCGCTGGAGCGCACCCGCGACCCGCCATCGGCGGCAAGGAACAAATCCTCGCCTTCGAGGCGCGTCCCGTCGGCGGAGAGCGTCACGATACGCTCATGCACCAGGCCGTAGCTCGGGGCGTAGCCATCGTGGCTGGCGCGCAACACGATCGCATTTGGGCGCTCCTCGCGCGACACGGAGACATGGCTCGGTCCGCCGAGCATGGGCGAGCCGCCCAGCACGCGCCGGAATGGCGGCGCTTCCGCGAATTGCGCCGATGAAGCCTCGTTGAGCGTCGCTGTCGAATGCGCCGCGGTGGCCCGCGCCAATGGCCGCCACTCACCGCGCGCATTTGCCGGCATGCCGCAATTGACGACAATGAGGTTTTGCCTGGCGGAAGAGAATTCGAACGACAGGCAGCCGGCATGCGCTTCCAGGCTCATCTCGATCGGCGGCGCCTTGCCTGTGTCCATGATCAGCACGCCACCGCCGGCTTCGAGGCGCTGATAGGCGGAATAAGACGCGTTCGACAGCGGCGCACCGTGCGTCTCGTCATAGGCGAGCAGCGTGAGCAGAAGTTCGGCCGGCGTCGCGCCCATGCCGTTGAAATGCGCGAACGTCCCCTCGGAATGGCGGAAGAAGCGCAGCATCGGCATCATGCGCTCGATGGCGTGGAGCAGCGCCTGCGGCGGCGCGATGTTGCGCGAGGTGAACGCCTGGCGCAGCGGCAGGAACTCAATCAATATTTCGATGATCGCACCGGGATCGCGGCTGACATGGCCGCCGTCGGGAAGGATCTGCCGCTCGATCTCGCTTTTGAGCCGGGCGGTGGTGGACTTGATGTGACGGGCTTGGCCGGCGATGCAGAGTGCGGCGTAGCTGAGCGCGATCGTGGCCTGCATGCGGGAGACGCCGCGGTGAGCGTCGCCGGCGGTATGGCGCAGGTACCGCACCTGACGGACGAGGCTGCGCACGAAGCGCCGATAGAAGCGCATGTCCGCGTCTTGCAGGACCAGAGGCGCCTGGCTGAGCCAGGAGATGATGCGCCGCGACAGTACGTCGGGGCGCCAGGCCAGCGGATGCCAAGCGCCTTGCAGCGCGATCCATTCATCGACCAGCGCGCGCGCATTGGCGCGGGTGATGCCGGAATCGGCGGCGCGTAGGTGGCGCAGCCAGCCGAAGCCGAGCAGTGCCGTCGCCCATTCGTCGGATGGCGGCTCCATTTCGAAGACCGACCGGCCGTCGCAGACCACGACTTTGCCGCCGAAGGCGAAGCGGCCCGAGTAGATCTCCGTGGCGCGGGTAACGTCGGCGGTACGCAGATCCTGCGGCGCGATCATCAACCGATCGGCCTTGCGCGGAAGGAGCGGCCAGCGCAGCACCGGGTGGCCGTTGACGCGGCCGGCGAGCTGCCGCAGCCCGCCGCGCAGCAGAAGCCAGGACAGCTTCGCTTGGTTCGCGACTGATACGCGCGCCATCGCCGCGCCCGCCCCTCCTTCGGCGGAAGCGACTGATCCCGCCGATTCGGAATCATAACGGAATGGGGGAGCGCCGGCCAACGGGCGGCGTTTTTTAAGCAAAAACGCTATCGTTTTACCAGCCGTGCGGCATAGAAGCCGTCGAGACCGGAAAGCCGCGAATCGGCATCAGGGAGATGACAGGGCAGCGTCCGCAGGTCGCCGTCTTTGGTGATGAACTCGTCGCGGCCGAAAACCTCGGCGGCGGCGATCGGCGCTCGCCGCACGCCGTCCTCGTGAGCGAGAAGGTCGGCAATAATGCTCTCGCCTTCCTCGGCTTCGAGCGAACAGGTGCAATAAACGATCGTGCCGCCGGCTTTGGTCAGCGCTATGGCGCGCGCGATCAATCGGCGTTGCAGCGCGGCGAGCGCGGGAATGTCGGCTGCCTGCTTGAGCCACGGCACATCGGGATGGCGGCGGATGGTGCCGGTCGAGGAGCAGGGCGGGTCGAGCAGGACGGCGTCGAACGGCTCGGCCTCCCACTCCGCCACATCGGCGCAAACGAACTCGGCGGCAAACGCCAGCCGGTGCAGATTTTCGCGCAGGCGGGCGAGCCGCGTCGGCGCGCGATCGACCGCGGTGAGGCGAGCGCCGGCGGCCGCAAGTTGCGCGGCCTTGCCGCCGGGCGCCGCGCAAAGATCGGCGACGCGCAGTCCGGCGAGGGCGCCGAGCAGGCGTGCAGGCAGCGCCGCCGCGGCGTCCTGTACCCACCACGCGCCCTCGGCAAAGCCCGGCAGCGCGGTCACGGCGCCGTGCGCGATAAGCCGCACCGATCCGGTCGGCATAACGCGCCCGCCAAGCTGCATGGCCCATTGTTCGGGATCGCCTTTCACCGTCAGATCGAGCGCCGGTTCCCGGCTATTGGCGATAGCGATGGCGCGCGCCGTAGTCTCGCCGTAAGTCGCGATCCATCGCGCCAGCAGCCATTGCGGTGTGTCGAGAATGGCCACATCGAGCCCGGCAAGCCGCTTGGCGCCTTCGCGCGCAACACGCCGCAGCACCGCGTTGACCAGACCGGTAAAGTGCGCCGCCTGCTTGTCCGCCCGCGCGAGCTGGACCGCGAGGTCGACGGCGGCGTGGTCGGGGACGTTGAGAAACAGGATCTGCGCGGCGCCGAGTAGGAGCGCGGTCTCGACGCGCGGCGCCTGCGCCGGCGGGCCTTGCTCGAGAAAAAGACCGATGAGATGGCGCAGCGTACCGAGCCGGCGCAGCACGGTAGCGACCAGCGCCCGCGTCAGTGCGCGATCGCGTTCCTCAAGGCCGGCAAGGCCCGCTTGCGCGTGACCTTCGAGTTCATCGTCGAGCGAGCGGCGGCGGCGCAGCACGCCGTCAAGGATGTCGGCGGCAAGCCGCCGCGTGGCGAGCCCCGGCGCGTCGGCGGTGCTCCCTCGACGGGCCGGCTGCTCACGCCTGCTCTTCACTGCGAAAATTCCTCCTTGCAGCAGGCGCAGGGCTACGCCAAGTCAAGGGCGATGCCAATCGACCCCACCCCATCGACACCGCCCGCAAGCGATGCCGCGGAGGATGGCGCAAGCAAAAAGCGCCGGCGGAGCGAGGCCGCCCAACGCGCGCTTGCCGAGGCGGCTACGCGCCGCGCCGCGGCCGATCAAAAAGCCGCGGCTGCGCCCAAGGAAATCCAGGGCCGCGACGGGCCCGAGCCGACCCGCTACGGCGACTGGGAGATTAACGGCCTGACGTCGGATTTTTAGCGGGCGGGCTTCAAGCGATCTTGGACGCTACAAATGCCGAAGGTAATGGCGGCAGCCGCAGCTTCGCCGAAGGGAATTGCTGTTCTAACGCCCGATCCTAGCAACCCCCTGCCAGAGGCAGCGGCCCTCGCACGGGCTCTAACAGCGGCAAAAATTCCGTTCGATTTGAAGCCCGGTGTCAATTCTTTCCACATGTCTTTTGGGGGGGGCGTTCAACCCCCTATGGCGGCCATGCTAATTACAGCCCGATCCTCGCTCTAGTCGCGGCGACCTGCGCGGGCGCGATCTTTGCGCTTTTCCGGTGAGGGCTTCGCCTTTGCTATCGTCCGCAGGGCATCCTGAAA
>Ga0302326_10015416_pt1 | contig 16082 bp, 7 predicted proteins | sample Palsa_T0_3_FD_202264 | JGI IMG/M metagenome (GOLD analysis project Ga0302326, IMG submission 202264) | Peat permafrost microbial communities from Stordalen Mire near Abisko, Sweden - Palsa_T0_3 | ecosystem: Environmental > Terrestrial > Soil > Palsa > Peat permafrost | place: Sweden: Abisko... | reverse complement strand
GTCTTCGAGCGCGAAATTCGGCAGCAGGGATGTATCCACCGACAGGCCGCGGTGTTCGAACAGGGTAGCTCGCACGAGCCGGGCTTCACCCGGATCGGCGGACTGCGGGATCGATTTCAGTTTCTCCCGGTATCCGCGCTGCTCCAGCGCAAACCGAACCAGATTGGCCGCCAGCAGTGTTTCCATATCGCCAGGCTTCACGTTGTGCCGCAACAGGAAATCGCGCGCGAACCGCAGCCGCTCGTTCTCAACGGGATGCGCCAGCAGCGCGGCCGCCGCGTGCACACGGGCGCGCGGCGCCGCGATGAGCTCCCCGCTGGGAGTGATGGCGCTCTCGGCCGCCTCCACGCGCGGCAATTGCGTGAACGAGGTCCCATACAGGATCAGGTTGCCGATGGAATCCTCCACCCCCCGGTCGATGCGGGCGCGCACGGCGCGATCCTCGGACCGGACCCAGACGTCCCACTGGGCGGCGTCCTCAGTGCGCGCGAAGGCCGTCAGGGTTTCCTGGGCCTCGGTAAAAAGCAGGAACCGCACTTCGCCGGCGGGGCGCGCCATCGCGCAAACTGCCCAAGCCGCTATCGACCACCGTAGTCCCACTGGCACCCTCGCCTCGGCCGGCGAAACCGGCTGCACATCAAAAACCTGCGGCTAACGCCGGCTTATAACAGATCCGCCGCACCCTTCTGTCTCGCGTAAGTTTTTTTTGATATTTTTGTTGCGCGTTGCCCGAACCGGTATTATACTACTGCTAATTAACGGAACTTTAACATAACTCCAGCGCTCACTGGGAGCGCGAGTAACAGGTGGAAAACGGGGAACACGCCTATATTGACGCCCGGGCGTCAGGCGTGTGTTATGTCTGGACCGCGGTGTGAAGCGGCCAGCCCTGCCGACGAATATAAGACACCCACGACGGTGAGGTTCTAACCCGGCCCGATACCGGTCCGGCCGATGTGTCTCTTTAGAGACAAAGGGGGATACTTCGTATGTTCACATATCGAGCACAGGTGAAGTGTGCCTTGGCGACGGCGCTGTTTTGCGCCTTTCTGGCGATCGCGCTGACAGGCAGCGCGGACGCGCAAACGGTGCAAGGTGTCGTAACCGGCACGGTGACGGATGTGTCGGGGGCGGTTCTACCCGCCGCCGACCTGACGCTGACCAACGACGGCACTGGCGTATCGCAGCAGGAGAAGAGCTTAAGCAACGGAGAGTACCGGTTCGGGCTGGTGCCTCCGGGTACCTACACGCTGACCACCAAAGCGCAAGGGTTCACGACAAAGGAGATCAAGCAGATCATTGTGGATGCCAGCATCACTGTGCCCGTCAATGTGACTCTGTCGGTGGCGACGGCTCAGACAGTGGTCGAGATCACCGCCCAGGAGAGCATCGTGCAGACGGCCAGCTCGGACCTAGCCACCACTATCGACCAAAGGTTCATTCAGAGCATGCCTCTGCTGACACGCAACGTCTTCGACTTGACCTTTGCCGCGCCGGCGGTTTCGCAAGGTATGAACTTCAATGCCGCGTCGGGCGGGTCGCGCGAGTCCGGCACTACGAACATGCTGAACGGCGCCGATAACAACGACAACTTCAGCGAAGGCTCTTATAACATCCAACCGCCGCTCGAATCCGTCGCCGAGTTCACCGTGCTCACCAACAACATGAGCGCGCAGTACGGACACGCTTCCGGGGCCCTGGTGAGCACCATACAGAAATCCGGAACCAACAACTTTCACGGCGCGGTGTACGAGTTCAATAGAAACACGGACTTCAACGCCTCCGACTTCTTCGCCAACCGCGATGGCAGTCCCAAGCCCGAATACATCCGCAACCAGTTCGGCGGCGAGGTCGACGGGCCCATCGTCAAAAACAAGACGTTCTTCACTTTCGCCTATGACCGGCTGGTGATCGCGCAGGGCACCACTACCGTCCAGACGGTTCCCACGCCAAGCGAACTGACCGCCATGAGCACGAACGCCGGGCCCCTGGCGCAGAAGTATTTGAGCTTGTATTCGCCGCTGACTTCGAACACCTTGTGTCCCGCCGAGGCACAGAACGACCCGGATGCCGTGGGTCACATGGGTTGTGTCTCGCTGTTCGACCCGCAACCCACGCATCAGAACGCATACGTCGGCAGAATCGACGAGAACTTCAGCGTCCGCGACCGGCTCAGCTTCACAGCCAATTTTTCGTTATATAACTACACCGACAAGTATGGCGGCGGTTTTCCCACCGCCGCGACGCCGATTCCCTACACCGATAACGAGCACTACCATAACTTGTCCCTGATCGAAACCCACATCTTCAATGCCAGTGTGCTGAACGAGTTGACCATCGCGCACAATCGCCACTACTCCGACAATCTGGAAAACAATGGTGCGAGCAACGGGGCCTCGATCTATATCGACGCCGCAAACTACGACGGTATTACCGGTCCGAACGATAACAGTCTAGGATACGGACCCTACGAGGGCGGGCTGATCGAGGGGTTCGTCCAGGACCGCTGGCAGCTTCAAGATAATCTGGGTTGGACAAAAGGCAAACACTCGTTCAAGTTCGGCGGCGGCGGGCAATACGGCATCCTGTACCGCAACTGGGACTTAGGCAGCCCCGGATATTACGAATTCGCCAACACCATCGGCCCCACGCCGTCGTCCACTGGCAACCTCCTGGCCAGCAACACGATCGGCAATTACGTCAACTATCCGGATAGCAATTTCCAGAACGATTTTCCGTACTATTCGGAGCTCTCCATCAACCCAGCAACCGGCGGGGCGGGTGTCGCCTATCGCCACTACATCATGAAGGACACCAACATTTTCGCCAACGACGACTGGAAGGTGAGCAAGCGGCTGACCCTGAACCTGGGCTTGCGGTGGGAGCGCTATGGCGCGCCGACCGAGGCCAACAACCTCATCGCGCAGTTCACCAACCTGGACGGCTACGCTCCGGCCCAGGTGGCGGCCGCCCGCGTCAATCCGGTAACCAGCATGTGGACTACCCCGAACCACGACTTTGGGCCCCGCGTCGGCTTCGCGTGGGATTTGCTCGGCGATGGCAAAATGTCCGTGCGCAGCGGTTTCGGTATCTCCTTCGACCGGCTGTTCGATAACATCTGGTCCAACGGCGCATGGAATCCGCCGTTCTATGCACTGCTGGATCACGACGCCACGGCCGGCGACAACATCTACTACTCGGATCCTCCAACCACCGGCGGTTTCTATGTTCCGAACTCCATCCCCGCTCCGGGCGCGCGCGTCTCGGTCCGCACCATGGATGTACACATGCGGGACTCTTCGGTCCAGAACTACTACTTCGGGGTCGAGAGGCAGCTCTATCACGATTTTCTGCTGCGGGTCAATTACCAGGGATCCATGGGACGGCATTTGTCCCAGTTGATGAACCTGAACCGTTACGATGGCCAGGACTACGTTGCTGGTCTAGACGGCGTCAGGCCGAATGAGCTTTATTCAGGCTTCAATTACCGCGCCAACAATCTGAACTCGGAGTACAACTCCCTGGTCACGGAAGTCCAAAAGCGCTTCTCCCATGGCCTGCAGTTCCAGTTCAGTTTCGTGTGGTCGAAACTCATGGACGATGGCTCGGATCTGTTCTCGGGATCGACCACCAGCGGCCAGTACAGCCAGCCGTATTACTTCGAAAGCAACTCAGCCCCCGCTCTGGAGCGCGGCCCGGGGGCATTTGACCACCAAAAGAACTTCAAGGGCCTCTTCACTTATGAACTGCCGTTCCTGAAAAACCAGCATGGTTTCGCCGGGCGCGTTTTGGGCGGCTGGCAGGTATCCTCGTTCTACCAGGGTTACTCTGGCCATCCCATCGAGGTCTATAACGGCCGCACACGTTATGCTGGAGACGCGCTGGATGCCAATGGAATTGTGGAAAACATTGGCGGAGACTACAATCTGGACGGCGTGGCCAACGATCGCCCGAACTTTGTGGGCTCCAGCGTCGCCGCCGCTTACTCCCATAACAACCCGGCTAACGGCATCTTCACCGACAACAATTTGATCGGCTGCGGCTACGCCGGCGCCCAATCCAGCCAGGCAGCCATTGCCGCTTGCAACGCCGCCTACGGCGTGAACACGCCGAACTCGCTGTTCGTCAATCCGTCGGGCACGGGACCCCGCTACGGCACATTGGGGCGGAATGTGTTCCGCGGTCCCTGGTTCAACGGTTGGGATGCATCGTTGCTGAAGAACTTCAAGGTCACCGAAGTGGTGAAGCTGCAGCTCCGCTTTGAAGCGCTCAACGTGGACAACCATTCGAACTTCGATGGCATCGACACCAATTTGAACGACGGCAATTTCGGCAAGGCGCAAATTCTGATAGGCAACGCCATTTCGCGGCGCCTGCAACTGGGCGGACGCATCACGTTCTGACCGGGTCCTGCATTAGGATAGTGGGGCAGGCCCTTGGCCGGGGCGGCCTGGGAGGCCGCCGCAGGCCGCGGGCCAGCCCCACAACACGTGTTAAGGTAACCATAAGTTGTCCCGTTTCGCATATCTTGCGCTGGCGGCGCTCGTGTGTCGGATCGCCTACGCGCAGCCTTCCACGCCAGTCATTCTGATCTCGGTGGATACACTGCGGGCCGATCGTCTGGGCTGCTACCAAGCGGGCAGACGGCAGACGCCGCACATCGACGCGCTGGCGAAGAGCGGCACGCTATTCGCTGAAGTCAACAGCCCGTTTCCCCTCACTCTGCCATCTCACGTGGCGCTGTTCACTTCCACGTATCCGTTCGCCAACGGGGTTCAGGATAATGGGGTGCCGCTCAAGCCGGCCTTGGCTACGCTTGCCACCGTCTTGAAAGGCGCGGGATACCGGACCGCTGCTTTTGTGAGCAGTTTCGTTTTGGACCGGCGCTTCGGATTGAACCGGGGATTCGATGTGTACCAAGGCCCCATCGATCTGCATAACAAAACCGCCAGCGGAGCGAGCGAGCGGAAGCTTTCGGGAGCCCAGGTGGTGGATGCCGCCACACACTGGCTGGAGCACAATTCCACTGCGCCATTTTTTCTTTTTCTGCATTTGTACGACCTGCACCTGCCCTATGACCTTCCGCAGGATCCCAGCCAGCGACACGGTGAGACTGGCTATGCAGCCGAACTGGCCTACGAGGATCGGGTGCTGGGGGATTTTCTGGCGTTCCTGGAACATCGCGGGCTGTTGCAAAAGACTCTGATCGTATTCACCTCCGACCACGGCGAGGGCCTCGGAGAGCACGGCGAGAGCACCCACGGCTATTTCATTTACCAGAGCACCCTGCATGTGCCCCTGATCGTGCATTGGCCGGCCGGCGCCCGGCGCATTCCGCAAGAGCGCGTGGATGAAGCCGCCAGCCTGCTGGACGTCGCGCCTACCATCCTGGAGGCGATCGGAGTGCCGCGTCCGGCCGGGATGCGGGGCCGCAGTCTGATAGGGGCCGGCGGCACACGGGAAATCTATTCGGAAAGCCTGTATGCGCGCAACCATTTCGGGTGCGCTACCATTCGCAGTCTACGGGTAGGACAGTACAAATACATCGAAGCTCCCAAGCCCGAGTTGTACGATCTCTCGAGCGACCCGAACGAGTTGCGCAACCTTTATGAGCAGCAGCGGCCGAAGGCCGCCGCCATGGGTGCGCGGGTCGCCGCGGTGCGCGCCGGTTCTCCAGCCGGCCCCGCCGGCAAGGCCGCCTCGCCCACACCCGACACCATGAAGGCGCTGCGCTCCCTCGGCTACCTGAGCGGGTCCACCAGCGGCCGCGAATCCCGCGTGGATCCGAAAGATCGCATCGCGGAATTTGAACGTTATAGCAGCGCCCTGTCCCTCTCGTCCGCGGGCGAGCTGGGGGAAGCCGACGGCGTTTTCGAGAGCCTGCGCGATAAGTTGCCCGATGTGGTGGATATCCGGATCAGCCTGGGATTGAATCTACAGCGGCTCGGCGACTACGCGCAGGCGGCGCGTGAATTCAAGCTCGCGGCGGAGCAGGCTCCCTCGGACGCACAAGCGCATTTTGAACTAGGGTTCTGTTACTTCCACCTCCGCCAGCGCGACGACGCTATCCGGGCGCTTAAAGCCGCGCTGGCGCTGGAGCCATGGTACACGCGAGCCGACGAGGCGCTCGCCGATATTTATCTGCAAGGCAAGGATTACGTGCAGGCCCGCGCGCATCTGAATCATTTGCTCTCGATCGATCCCCAAAGCTACACGGCGCACTACAACCTGGGCATCCTGGCGGCGCTCGGCCAAAACTGGAGCGAGGCCCAGCGGCACATGCTCTCCGCACTGGACGCCGATCCCGGCTCGGCCGAGGCCCACAACACCTTGGGCAGCATCTACGTGCAGCGAGGCGAACTGGAACGGGCGCGCCGGCAATTCGAGGAGACCATCCGCTTGCAGCCGAATCTGGCTTCGGCGCACTACAATCTTGGCTTGATTCTTCAGAAACAAGGCAAGACCGAAGAGGCCGCGCAAGAGTTCCGTGCGGCCCAGGAAGCCGATCGGTAGCCGTCCCGCCCCTCTCATAGCCGTATTACGCCTGTAGGGCATCCGCCGGCACGTTGGTGTGTTCTCCGAGAGCCCGCCAAGGCATTTTGCTAAGAGATTATAAAAATTAACGATTTTTTGATTGCTTGTGGCCAGGATAGGCAGTATACTGAGCCAACTGGCATATTAAGTACATTCCCAGCGTCGGCGGAAAGTGCGCCGCGCAATTGGAACAAACGGGGAATGCGAGGTGCAACCCGGGCTTCGGGGGTCGAGGTTCTCATTTTAGCGTTTGTCGCCTGAGCGCTTCAGCCGCCGCTGTCGGCGTGTACCTATATTCTTAGGGGACAAAGTATGTCCACATTCAAATAGGGTGAAGTGTGCCGTTGTAAAGGCTTGCCGGCGCCGGTTGCAGCGCGTCGCGCTTTACGGTGGTTCCAAAGGAGATATTATGATGGATCGTCTTTTTCGCGGCGAGTGGCTGGTTCTGCTCGCCTTTTGCTTCGCTTTTTCTTCAGGAACCGCACGTGCGCAAGCCATCAGCGGCAACTTGACTGGCACGGTTTTCGACTCCAGCGGCGCCTCGATTCCGAATGCGACGGTGGTGGCATTGAGCGATGACACGGGGGTGAAAACAACCGCGCAAACTAATGATGGCGGCGTATACCGGTTCACGAACCTGCCGATCGGCCGCTACACATTAACCGCTTCGGCGCCCGGCTTCACCAGCGACGAACTGAAAAACGTCGATGTGACCCTCAATAACACGGTAACAGCCAATCTGAATCTGGCCGTTGGAAAAGTGGGTACGACGGTGGAGATTAGCGCCAGCGCCGCGGGAATCGATACCACCACCGCCCAACTCCAGACCACGTTCGAAGCCCGAGAAGTGCTGGAGCTGCCCACGACTGCTTCGGGTTCGGGCGTGTACAACCTGGCGCTGCTGGGCGCCGGCGTATCCACGTCGGGCGGCGTCGGCCAGGGTTTTGGTCCGGCGGTCGCCGGCCAACGCCCGGACAACAATTCGTTCTTCCTGGATGGCGTCAGCAACAACAACTACTACGACCCGGCGCCGCTGGTGTATGTGTCGAACGAAGCGGTCGGCGAATTCACGTTGCTGCAGAACCAATTCGCGCCGGAGTTTGGCGGCGGATCGGGCGGCATCTTTAACGCGCTGGTGAGGAGCGGCACCAACCAGATGCACGGGTCCATCTACGAATACCTGCAGAACCGCAACCTGAACGCAGTGAACGCGCTTGACGCGGTGGCGGGGTATACGTCAAATCCCCGCTTCGACAACAACAGGCTGGGCGCCACCATCGGGGGACCGATCATCAAGAACAAGCTCTTTTATTTCGGGAACTTCGAGTATAACCCCATCGGGTTTTCGGCGGTGCCTGGATCGCCGCTCGCCGCTCCCACGGCGGCGGGCTACACCATGCTGGGCAGCCTGCCGGGAATCAGCGCGACCAATCTCGCACAATTTCAAAAGTACGTTCCCGCCGCGGCCCAGAACGATCAAGGCACCATCACCGTGCAAGGCCAGGCGATTCCTGTTGGCTCTATCGCATTCAACAATCCCGCCTTCACCAACAATTATGACGCGCTGGTGTCGATCGATTACAACATAAGCGACAAAGACCAGATACGCGGGCGATGGATCTACAACAAGCAGTCGTCGATTGCGACAGCGGAAGTGCCGGCGTTCAACGAGAACGCACCGAATAACAACTACGCATTCAATCTGTCGGAGTTTCACAACTTTGCACCCACGCTGCAAAACGAGTTTCGTCTGTCGTACAGCCGCAACGTGAACGCGCTGGCAGCCACTTCGTTGAAGTTCCCCGGTCTGGACGCGTACCCGGTGATCACCATCGATGAGCTGGCCGGCTTGACCTGGGGACCGGTAGGCCCCTCCGGTTCCACCCAAGGCCTCTTTCAGGCCACCGACAACGTGACTAAGATATGGGGCAAAAACACGTTCAAGTTCGGCGGCGATTTCATCGACATGATTGCGGCCAACTACTTCATCCAGCGAGTAACCGGCAACTACGAGTATTCGACGCTCGACCTGTACTTGACTGATCAAGCCCCGGACGTGCTGGGAGAGCGCAGCGCGGGCGCCACCAGCTATCCGGTGGGCTTCCTGCAATACTCCGGCTACGCGAACGACGACATCCGTATTACGCACAATCTCACCATCAATCTCGGATTGCGTTACGAGTACGTCACCGTGCCAGTGGCTTCGCGCTATCAGGAGTACAGCTCGCCGGCGAGCGTCCCCGGCCTGCTCACGGTTGGCCTGCCCAAGTACGATCCTACGAACTTTGCGCCCAGAATCGGGTTTGCCTATTCACCGGGTAAAGAAGGTAACTGGGTCATTCGTGGGGGTTTCAGCCAGGCTTATGACTTGCCCTATTCGAACTTGACGGCGAATGCGGCGCCACCCTATTTCCAACAGACCAACGATTGTCCGGGTGTGAACTGCGCGCCCACCGGTTTCCTGGCCAACGGCGGCTTGCCGGGAAGTGCGCAACCCCTGCCGACGGATCAGGCAGGCGCCCTCTCGGTGCTCAGTTCGTATACTTATGGCGGCAAGCGCCCATACGGCCTCGACTGGACCCTGGGCGTGCAGCACGTTTTCAAAAAGAATTACACGTTTGAAGCTCGCTATGTGGGCACCAGGGGCGTGCACCTATGGAACCAAACGCGCCAAAACATCTTCGCGCTGGTGTCGCCCAGCAACTACATTCCGACCTTCTTCACCATGCCCAGTGCGTCCACTTTCGCTTCGCTGACTAAGACATTGGCAAACGTAGAGTCGTACATCGTACCTGGTGGCACCGCAGACAATCCGAGGAACGATCTCGCCATATATGGCTCGGATGCGAACATTGTGGGTTACTCTCCCCAGGCGTCCTCGACTTATCACGGACTCGCGCTGCAGTTGAATCGGCGCTTCTCGAACGGGCTGACTTTCATTGGCGCCTACACCTGGAGCCATCTGGAGGACGACGCCACCGCGACCAATTTCTCTACCTATTTGTCGCCGCGCCGCGCTCAGGATTTCCAGGATCTCAAGGCGGACTGGGGACCTTCGGCCCTTGACCGGCGCCAACGCTTCACGTTCACGCCAATCTATGAATTCAGGCCCTTCAAGAACGGCAACTGGCTCTTGAAAAATGGCGTTGGGAACTGGAACATTTCCGGCACTTACACTTTCGAATCGCCGGAATACGCCACCGTGCAGAGCGGTCTCGATTCGAACCTGAACGGCGACAGCGCCGGCGACCGGTCCATCGTCAATCCAGCCGGCCAGGCCAACGTGGGTACTGGCGTAACCGGCTACGACGCGTCGGGCAACGTCGCCACATCGAGTGGGTCGATTGTCGCCTATGTGGCCAATAATTCGAATGCGCGCTACGTCACCGCCGGTTCCGGCGCGTTGGCCGACAGCGGACGGAATACGTTTCCGCTCCACCGGATCGATAACATCGACATGTCGCTGAAGAAACGGCTTAGTTTCGGCGAGCGCTACTCGTTCGATGTTGGCGCGCAAGTGTACAACATCTTCAATCACCCGCAGTTTACCGGCGGCTCGAACGACGACGTTGGGGTGAACGGCTTTACCGGCGCGCGTAACGACCTGGTTCCCAGCGATCCCTTATTCGGGCGATTCGATCAGTTCTACAGCAGCAATTCCCGAACCGTACAAGTGTTCGCGCATATCGTCTTCTAATCGCAGTGGTGTTCGGTTACCTCCGAGTGGGGCAGCTCCTTGAGCTGCGGCGGGCTCCCAGCCCGCCCGGGCGGCGTGGGACGCCGCCGCAGCGCAAGGCGCTGCCCCACGGCTATGTGAACAGCATTGCTTCTGTGGCCGTCTCGCCCATGGGACGGCCAATCCCACCTCCGCACATTCTCCGCCTCCGTTCCCACGAGAATCCTGCATCTTAGCGCGGAACCGAAGTTGCTCAACTTCGCGCCGGAGGTGGGTCCGATGTCCAAGCTGCAGAGGGTACGAGAGGTGCCGTCCGGTCCGATCACGCCGGATTATGTGAGCCAGAAAGCTAAGGACGGCTGGAGGCTGACGGCGGTCGAGTGGGAGCGGGAAGTGGAGGAACCGGCCGGCCAACCCGGCTCTTTAAGCGAAGAAGTCCCCTATGGGCTGCGCGTCTCCGCCGACTGCAGCCACCTGGAAGAAAATACCTCCGAGAAGCAGGCGTTGATCCTGATGATGGACCTGATCGTTCAGGACGCCGCGCTTTCACTGGTCGCCGAAGAGCTGAACCGCAAGGGATTCCGCACGCGCGCCGGCGCCAACTGGACTCCCGGATCGGTGTTCGACATGCTGCCGCGGCTGATCCAAGTCGGACCCCGCATCTTTTCGAGCACCGAGTGGACGGCCCGCACGCGGCATCTGTTCCGCATGGCGTGACTCCTCAAGCGAACCCGAACCGGTAGATCCGCCCGGCCGCCACGCTCAGCTTTACGGCGCCCTCGGCATCGCGCTGGAGGGTGGCCGTGCGGCCGTCCTGCGTTACCTCGGCGATCCGCCGGCGCGCACGGAACAAGTGCTCGCCGTCGCGCGCGGCGCGCACCACCGCTTCTTTCGGCTGGCCGCCCGACCACTTGAGATCGACCGTCAGGCCCGTGCGCGCGCGCAGCCCGGTGACGCTTCCCTCGCTCCAGGCCGCCGGCAGCGCCGGCAGAAAGTCGATGCCGCCATCGTGGCTTTGCAGCAGCATCTCGGCCACGGCGGCCGTCCCGCCGAAGTTGCCGTCGATCTGAAAGATCCACGACTGGCCGGCCGGGTGAGTATCGAACAGATTGGGGCCGGTGCTGTGCTTCAACAGCATGGCCAGCGACTCCCAGGCTTTTTCGCCGTCGAGCAGCCGCGCCCAGAAATTGATTGCCCAGGCGCGGCTCCAGCCCGTGTAAGCGCCGCCGGCAGCCAATCTGCGCTCCAGCGACACGCGCGCCGCCTTCCAGAATTCCGGCTGGCGGCGCGAGGTGAATTCGCTGCCCGGGTACAGCGGGTACATGTGCGACATGTGGCGCTGCCCCGGCGTGCTCTCGTCGAAATCGTGCGACCATTCCTGCAACTGGCCGTGCTTGCCCACCTGGTACGGGACCAGCCGCGCGCGAGCCTGCTTCAGACGCGCCGCGAATTCCGCATCGATGTTGAGGACACGGCACGCCTGCATGCAATTGCCGAACAGTTCGGAGATGAGCGCCATGTCCATGGTGCAGCCATCGCTGGTCTCGGCGGTGCGGCCGTCGGGCGCGATGAAATTGTTCTCAGTGGACAGCGAAGGGCAAGTGGTGAGCCGGCCGTCCTTCCTCTCGATCAGCCAGTCGAGGCAGAACTCGGCCGCGGATTTCATCGGCGGATAAGCCTTCGCGCGCAGGAATTCGGCATCGCCGCTGAACGCATAATGCTCCCACAAGTGACCGCAGAGCCACGCCGCGCTCATCTCCCAGTTGGCCCAGGTGGGCGATCCGCCACCGTAATTGCCGACCGGAGCCGATTGCCGCCACAGGTCCACGTTGTGATGCGACACCCAACCCCGGCAGCCATAATTCACCGCCGCGGTTTTCGCTCCCGTCTGGCTCAAGCCCTCGATCAGATCGAAAAGCGGCGCATGGCATTCTTGCAGGCCGCACGTCTCGGCAGGCCAGTAGTTCATCTGCACGTTGATGTTCGCGGTCCAATTGGAGCTCCATGGCGGCCGCAACTGGCCGTTCCAAATGCCTTGCAGATTTGCCGGCTGCGTGCCCGGCCGCGAGCTTGCGATCAGCAGGTAGCGGCCGTATTGGAAATAGAGCGCCACCAAGTCGGGGTCGGGCCGATCGGCAAACGCGCGCAACCGTTCGTCGGTGGGCATGTCGGCGGATGCGAGATTAGGCAGGGACAAACTGACGCGCCGGAACAGCATCTGATGATCGGCGACATGGGCGTTGCGCAGATCGGCGTAGGATTTGGCGCGCGCGGTTTTGAGGACCGCGCGGTTGGCGGCGGCGATCTCCGCGGCGGCGCCATCGGGATCCCGGTCGTATCCACGATAGCCGGTGTGCGCCGAAAGCAGCAGAACCACGGAGCGGGCCTGCGTGATGCGCAGCCGGTTGCCATCGCGCCGCACCGTGCCGTTCTCCACTACCGCTTGCAACGCCGCTTCAAACCGCATGCCCTTGCCTTGGGCCTCATCATAGACGATCGGATTGGCGGACTGCACGTAATTTGGTACCGCATGCGAGGGGGCTTTGCCGGTGAGCACCAGCAGGCCGTCATCGGAGGCTGCGGTGTTGGATTCGACGGGGCTGTCGAGCGCCAGCGTGAGGTTCATTCCGGCGGGATCGCTGGTGGTCAGACGCAGCACGATCACCTGGTCCGGCGCCGAAACAAAAGCCTCCCGCGCAAGTTCGGCGTCGCCGGCACGATAGGTGACGCGCGCCATGGCGGTGTCCAGATCCAGCTCGCGGCGGTAATCGCGGACATCGGCGCCGTGCTCCATGTGGATGTGCAGGTCGGCCAACGGCAGGTACGACTCGTTGAAGGGGCCCTGCATCTTTTTGCAGACCTGGTCGGCGGCGACGTAATCCTGGGCATCCAGCACCAGGCGACGCACTTCGGGCAAATGCCGCTTCGCTTCGGAGTTGTTCCAGTCGCGCGGCGAGCCGGACCACAGCGTGTCCTCGTTGAACTGAATGCGCTCGTCCGGCTGGCCGCCGAAGACCATGGCGCCCAAACGCCCATTGCCGATGGGCAGCGCATCGGTCCACTGTTCGGCGGGCTTCCGGTACCAAAGCGACAGGGGCCGGGACGCCGGTGTGCCGGCGCGCGCCGCGCACAACGACGCGGAAACGCCTGCAACGAATTCTCGTCTGGTCAAGTCCACGGCCCAATTCTAACAGGCGACGTGGCGTCGGCACTCCTGCCTGCCGCGCTGGGAGCGCAAATGCCACATATTTTTTGGCGTCGTGGGGCGGGCGATTCTACCCGCAGCCGGCTTTTAGCCCAATGCCACTTACTTTCGCCAGGGAAGCGATTCTGGACAAATAGTGGGGCAGGCCCTCGGCCTGCGGCGGCCTCCCAGGCCGCCATCTTCTCCTCGCAAAGGCTCGATTTCGGAGCAAGAAGCGGGTCCAGGGGACCCGCGCAGGCTGGGAGCCTGCCCCACTATTTATCCAGAACCATCGACGAATCTAAGGTAAGTGACATTGGGCTTTTAGCCGGCTTTGGCCGCCTGAAAAGGCGGCTGCGGCCATGATTGGCCGCCCTATGGTATGTGACATTACGCCGAGAGCGTGCGCCACCCGTCTGCAAGGCAGGCCGGGAGATCGTCAGCGGGAAGGGAGCCGCATGCGGGTCTGTAGCCGAGACTGCATCGCAGACCCGGCACTACCCGTGTTGCGGCATACTTCCCCGACTGGTCTACCGTTTGCCCCCAGACGATACGTGGCCACGCCCGTCCCGCGCTTCGTTTCCTTTGAAGTGGGCACTATCGACACGCTTTGCGGGCTCGGCTTTTTCGCCGCGCTTTGGCGTTGGGCCTTTGTAGCCGTGCTCCGGGTGGAGACGGTTATCCACGTTGCCCTGGAAGTCGCTGGAGCCATGGAACCACGGGCCGGCGCCGATGAAGACCCCGGCGTTAAACCATTCCGGACCGTAGTAGCCGGTGGGAGCGCAGGCGTAAGGAGCGGCGTCATAGTAACCATAGGGACATTCGGGGGCTACTCCGATGTCGACGCTGACCTGAGCCTGTGCTTTGGGGGCGCCAGCCGTGAAGCCGATTCCAGCAACCGCAGCTAACACCAAAAATCTAAGTCCTCGCATTTAAATTCACCTCGCAACCGTTAGGGCACTTCTCCGGCCACCAGGCGATTCGCGCAGTAAACCACCGATTCCGTTAGGATCTCCAGCAAACACGCTCCAGGCAAAGGCGTCTCACGCCGATCTGAGCGGTTGCGCATAGTGACCACCGAGGGTCACGTGACCAAGTGTGGTCGTGCAAAATGGCCGCCACGCTCGAGAAACGAGAGGCCGAAGAAGGCCGCATGGCGTGAGGTGGAAAGACGCACTAACGCGAGATGGCGGCGTGACAGGCCAGCGCAGGCCGAGGGCCGGCCCCGATGAGCGCTACCTTAAGGGCTCGGTCGTCGTGGCGTACGCACTCGTGCGTGCCGCGTCGCCACTCCTGGCGACGCTATAGGCGCTGGACCATGGGTAATCCTCGGACCTCGCAACTAACCCTGCTTCGACCGGCCCAGTAAACGGTTTGCTTGGCGGGCGGTGTAGCCTTTCAGCGTACTGAAGCAGATGGCTGGGGTCGACCAGCGGCCACAGCAGAACGTTTACCTGGTTGGCCATAATGACAAACGCACCAAGCCGATAATGTCCGAGTTGCACGCCGCGCTGAATTAGTTGGGCAATGGCCTGCCGCCGGAGGAAGACTGGGCCGGAGGAGGCCCAGTCTAATTGGCGGTCAATCCACACGAAGGCCTGGCCCGCCGAGGCGTTGTGGGGCATGGGGTACTGAGATGCGGGCAGGCTGCCATACGAGTGCCAGGTGATGAACAACCAACGATCTGCTGGATAAGCGTGAGGCAACCGCCCGACTGTGAGCATACAGGAATTGGTGCGCCCTGCGAATAAAAAGGCTCGCACGGCATCGCCAAGAGCGGGGGGCGGTCCCTTCGGGAACCTCTCTGGCGCCAGAAACCAGCGCCAGGCGACCGCAGGAGTGCGGTCGCGGCAGGCACGATTGCCTGCGCCACGCCGGCCGAGCCTTTAAGTTAGCGCTTATGGGCGGCCCCACGTTTACGATGGCGACTTGCGGCCGGCGCGGGCCGTCTTGCCGGCGGTCACAGGCTCCTTGAGCAGTGTGTCGATCATCTCGCGAATATTCTTCTCCTGTTCCTTGAAGAAGTCGTCGCCGCCGCTATGTTGGGCGCGAATGACGCGGTTGCGATCGATGAAAATCAACTCGGGAACGAAGTTCGCCTTGGCCAGGGACGCCTGCTCGTACTCGAGCACCGAGTCGCGATCCGTGGAGCCCACCGGAAAAGTGGGCTTGAACTGGGAGATGAAGCCGGGCACCAGTTGGGCGGCATCGGGATTGAAGGCCGCCGCCAGGATCTGGACGCCGCGCGAGGCGTACTCGTTTTGAATGGCGCTCAGAACCCCAGTGGTATGCTGACAGTGGGGACAGGTGGTGGAGATGAAAGCGAGCACCACGACTTTACCGGCGTAATGGCTCAACAGATTCACCTGGTTGTTCGGCATAGTGATGGCAAATTCGCCGGCCGGACGAGGCACCTGCTGGGCGTGAGCCGCCAGACCAGTCAGGAACATGGCGAAAGCCAAAAGTGAGTGCTGGAATCGCATACTGACAGTGTACCCCAAACCTGCCTCAAAATTCAGTGATGGAACTGCGAACTTGTCAGGGTGGGTTTTAGCCCGGGTTGGCTGGCGAACCAGTCCAGGTGCCGGCGGATGTCGCGCACCAGCATATCCGCCAGATCGTTGGTGAAGCCGTTGCGCACCACCACGCGCTGGACGATCAAATCCCCGCGATTGGCGGGCATGTGGT
>Ga0302326_10015412_pt1 | contig 16086 bp, 10 predicted proteins | sample Palsa_T0_3_FD_202264 | JGI IMG/M metagenome (GOLD analysis project Ga0302326, IMG submission 202264) | Peat permafrost microbial communities from Stordalen Mire near Abisko, Sweden - Palsa_T0_3 | ecosystem: Environmental > Terrestrial > Soil > Palsa > Peat permafrost | place: Sweden: Abisko... | reverse complement strand
CCGGACTCGCGCGCGCCGCTGTCCATCGACGAAGGCGGAGAGTTGTTTGCCCGGCCGCTGGGACGGAGTTTCAAAGGTGTGCGTGTGGCCTGGTTCAAAGACCTCGGAGGAGTGCCGTTCGATCCGCGCGTGCGCGCCGTGGTGGATGGACAGCGCGCCATATTCGAATCGCTGGGCTGCATCGTGGAGCAGGCCGAGCCGGATTTCACTTCAGCCGAGGTGTCCTTCCGAATTCTGCGCGCCTGGAGTTCGGCCAACGCTTATGGCCCGCGCCTCCGCGAGCATCCCGACGCCTTCAAGGACACCCTCAAGGCGGAAATCGAGGAAGGATTGCGCCTCTCCGGCGCCGACCTCGCCCGCGCCGAAACTGCCCATACCCACACATGGCGGCAATTTCAAACATTCCTGCAAGCCTACGAGTACTTCGTTCTGCCCACCACGCAAGTGCCCCCATTCAGCGTCGATGTGCCTTATCCCATGGAGATTGCGGGCGTGAAGTTCGACAACTATATCGACTGGATGAAGTCCTGCTGGTACATCTCGGCCACCGGTAATCCGGCGGCGTCGGTGCCGGCCGGTTTCACGCCGGAAGGGCTGCCAGTGGGAATCCAGATCGTGGGCCGCAATAAGGCCGATTTCAGCGTCCTACAATTGGCCCACGCTTTCGAGCAGGCCACGGGATTCGGCAAGAAACGGCCGTCCATCGCCTGAGGCGGCCTAACATTCCCCGTGTTCCATCCGTCAAAGCAGAATGACGGAAGATTTGCGTTTTGCCGCACGGATGCTGCGCAAACAGCCGGCTTTCACGGCCATCGCCGTAGCCACGTTGGCTCTCGGAATCGGCGCCACCTCGGCGGTGTTCAGCCTGATTCAAGGCGTCCTGCTGACGCCGCCTCCCTACGACCATCCAGAGCAACTGGCGCTCATCCAATCGGCTCGGACCGACGGCAAGGCGAGTTCGCAAGGCTGGGCCGCGGCCCAATGGCTGGAATGGCAAAAGCAATCCAAGACGCTCAACTCGTTGGCGGGATACCAATGGACTTTCAATTTCCTCATCCGGCAGGACGGCAGCGAGTCGATGGAGGGAATGGCGGTCACCCGCGACTATTTCCATGTGATGGGCCTCAAACCGATGATCGGCCGCACCTTTTCCGATGCCGAAACGGGATTTCCGACAGCGCCCGTTGTGGTCCTCGGCTACGACCTCTGGCAGCGCAAATTCGGCGGCGACCCGCACATCGTAGGCCAGACCATTCGCATGAGCCGCCGGGATGTCCCACCAACGATCATCGGAGTGATGCCGCCGGGGGTGCGATTTCTGCCCTCGCCGGGCGCGGCGGACGAGCCGAACTACAATGTCAACGCGGCTGTGGATTTTTGGACTCCCGATTCCCCCAACCCGAAAGCGTTGAACGAGCCGTATTGGGACGTGGTGGGGCGATTGCGGCCGGGGGTCTCGCCGGCGGGGGCGCAGGAAGACCTCAAACTGATCGCCCTCCGGCAGTCGCAGGCGGAGCATTTGTTCGAGGGGTTCACGCCTGGCGTGCAACCGCTCCAGGTGGAGATGAATCGCGATGGCCGCCGGATTCTGCTGCCGCTGATGGGAGCTGCCGGATTGGTCCTCCTGATCGCCTGTGGCAACGTAGCGGCGCTTTTGTTGGTCCGCGGTCTGCAGCGGCAGCAGGAATACGCCGTACGCAGCGCGTTGGGTGTGAGCCGGTTAGCACTGTTTCGCCAGGTATCTACCGAAAGCCTGCTGATGGCATTGCTGGGAGCAATCTTCGGAGTGGCGCTAGGTTTCGGTGTGGTAAAGCTGTTCAAGCTATTCGCCGGCCATGCCATTCCTCGGCTGGACGCGGTAACCACAGGCTGGCCCGTGCTGGCATGCGGAGCCGGTGCGGCGATTCTCGCTTCCGGGCTCGCCGGCCTCATCCCCGCGCTACGCGCTTCGCGCATCGACCCCATCGCCGTGCTGAAGAGCGCCGGACCGAAGAGCAGCGCGGGACGCGGCGAGCGCCGGGTCCTGCGGGGAGTCACCATGGTGCAGACTGCGCTGACGCTGTCGCTGCTGGTAGGAGCGGGTCTGCTGATCCGCACCATGATCAACGTTGCCAACGTGCAGTCCGGCTACCGAACGGGACGCATTCTGACCATGACCGTGACTGCGGTGCAGGGCGATTACGTTTCCTTTCACCACCGGGCGTTGGAAAAAGTCTCGGCGATTCCCGGAGTGCAAAATGCCGCTTTCGCGTGGGGTGTGCCGCTCACTGGAAATAACTGGCCGGCGACGGTGGAAATAGAAGGCCAGCCGCCGGCCCTCAAGGCGAGCGACAAGATCGCCGTGCCGCTGCGGTCGGTCACACCCGGGTATTTTCAGCTGCTGGGCCTCGGTCTGGAGGGCCGCGATTTCCGCGACTCGGACGACCGCAAGGCGCCCCAAGTAATGGTCGTCAACCGTACCCTGGCGGAACGCTATTTTCCGCACAGCTCAGCTATCGGCAAGAAAATATGGTCGAACGGGCGCGACAATCCGCCGGCCGAAATCGTCGGCGTGGTGGGCAACGGGCGCACCGACGACCTGACCCATCAAGCCGAGCCCGAGATCTATCTTTCTTTCTGGCAGGCGGGAGCGTTTTCGAAGCACATGGTGCTGCGCACGTCGGGAGATCCACGCACCGTCATGGCGGCGGTTACACGAGAACTGCGTGCGGTCGACCCCACCGCGGCGGTCGAAAACATGAAGACGCTCGACCAGATTCGCGATGACTCATTAGCCTCGCGGACCTTCGCTATGCAACTGCTGGTGGGCTTTGCGCTGGTGGGAAGCATCCTCACGCTGGTAGGAATCTATGGCGTGCTTTCGCTCTCGGTGGCGGCGCGCCGCCGCGAGATCGCCATTCGCGCCGCGGTGGGCGCCGGCAAGAGCGACATCCGCAATCTGGTCTTCGCGGAGGGCCTGGGATTGATCGCGGGAGGAGTGATTTCCGGAATGGCAGCGGCTTTCGTACTGGCGCGCGTTCTGCGCTCGTTCCTCTTCGAAGTGGATCCTGCCGACCCCGTCACACTGATCGCCGTGGGAACGCTATTCGCCGGAGTGGCGCTACTGGCGTGTTGGGAGCCCACGCGCCGCGCGGCGAAGATCGATCCGATCGAGGCTTTGCGCTACGACTGAAGGCGTGAAACCACCCTCCGTCAAAGCGGCACAAAACCGACTTGGTCGATCCATTCGGCAGCCTCGGTTGTCGCCCAGAGCAGCGAGAGATCTTCGATGGCAGCCCCGATGTCAAGATCCTGGGACACGATGATGAGTCCCGGGCTCGATCGCCGGTCCGCAAAGTCCGTAAAGTAAAGTCCCTAACCATCGGTTTGCGATCGTGTGAGGCCAGGATTCGGCCGGATTCGCCGCAATTTCGAGAACTTCGGGGTCCGACGCACCGATCACTCCACCCGCATGCGCGTCTACAAAATCAACGGAGGGCTCGCGCCTTCGAAGTCCCACAACTATCTTATGGTTGAAATCCGCGAGGCGTTTGGCTTGTCCGGCGAGCTTCGGCAAGCTTCGCGTAAAGGCCAGGATTATTCTGCCGCGCCGCCTGCCGCATCGTCTCGAACTCGCGACGGCCTTCGCCTAGATAGCGGTCCACGGTCTCCCGATTCGCCATATAGAATGCCAGGGCGCCGAAGATCTGTTCAAGCTCCAAGGCGGGGAAAGACTCGGCGATTCCTTCGGGCGATTCCCCCCTCAGAAAGGCGTAGACTATCGAATCTAGCGAGACACGGGTGCCTTCAATGACATACCGTCGGCATCACACCCGCACGTGGCCATTCTCCGCCGGCGCGCCGGCCATCACCAACTCCAGAAATCCCTGCGCGGCGCGATTCAACGGCCTACGCCGGCGATGCACGATTCCCACCAGGCGCACCAACTCGGGAGCCATCAAGGGGACCGTTACCAGTCTGCCGTGTTCGATCTCCGCCTGCATCGCACGGGCAGGCAAAATGCCGACTCGGCGACCAATAGCAACGGCTTCCGTAGGTTGGAATGCCCATTCGAGGAGCACCGCCGCAGTATGGCTGAGGTGGTATAACAGTCATATCAGATGCGGTTTAGTTTCGACCCTCGAAAAAGCAAGCGCCTGAGAGCGAATCCCAAGCGCGGGATCGGGTTCGAGGAAGCGCAGGAGGTCTTCTCCCGGCCCTACTGGCTCGACCGGCGATCGGACGTGCCCGAGCAGTATGTGGCCGTAGGTTGGGTGGGCGACCGCCTGTTCTCCGTCATCTTCGAATTCAGGCAAGAGGAAGAGAGCCAGATTTTGCACCTTGTAACTCCATGGAAGTCGACGAAAGAGGAGGTCCGACTGTATGAAGAAAACTCGTAAACCATCGAAGGCAATATCCGCCGACGCGATCGCGCGGCTCGCCGATCGGGGCAACGATGTTTCCCGGTTCTTTACCGGACAAGGCCGAATGGTTCAGCCGATTCAACGCGTCAATGTCGACCTGACTTCCAGCATGCTGGAGGAACTCGACAACGCCGCCCGGGATCTAAATGTGAGCCGTCAGGCCGTCATCAAGACGCTCGTCCGTCAGGCTCTCGATCAGCACTACATCGCAAGGCGTGCTCGGCGGCCCTAGCCGCAACGTCGCACGGGATGCCCGTCACACCCGCATGTGACCATTCTCCATCGGCGCGCCGGCCATCACCAATTCCAGAAATCCCTGCGCGGCGCGATTCAACGGCTTGCGCCGGCGATGCACGATTCCCACCGGGCGCACCAACTCGGGAGCCATCAAGGGAACCGCTACCAGTCTCCCTTGTTCTATTTCCGCCTGCATCGTTCGGGCGGGCAAAATGCTGACTCCGCGGCCCAGCGCCACGGCTTCCTTAATCATCTGAATGTTGTCGAAGTGCATCACCAGGCGCACCGCAATACCTTGCGTGCGGAAGAATCGCTCCAGTTCTTTGCGGATCGACAGGTCTTCATCGAATCCCACGAACTCCTGGCCATTCAGATCCGCCGGATATACCAATTGCCTGTCAGCCAGGGGGTGCGAAGGCGGCACTGCCAGTTGCATTTCCTCATTCCGCCAGGGAAGAGCGGCAATTTCCCGGCTGGCTTCCGGATAGCTGACCAGTCCTAGATCGGCGGCGCCGTCGCGCACAGCCTCGTAGATTCGGTCGGGCCGCATATACTCCACTTGCAGGCGCGCTTCCGGGTATCGCCCCGCAAATTCCTCCTGCAGACGTCCCATTTCCGAGAGCCCGATGGAATAAATCGAAGCCACCCGGACCGCGCTCTCTACTTCACTTTTCATGCGTTCCAACGCCAAGTCGAATTGCTCCTTGCGGTCGAGCACATCGCGGCAGAATTCAGCGTAAAGCTTCCCGGCGACCGTCAGTTCCAGCGGCCGGACTGTGCGGTCCAGCAGTTCCATTCCCAGGCGACGTTCCACCTCCTGCACGTGCTGGGTAGCAGCGGACTGACTCACTCCACAATTCGCGGCCCCCTTGCTCATACTGCGATTCGCTGCTATCTCTTTGAAAAGTTGGAGTTCCGTGAAGCTCACAGGGTCGATCATATCATAAGCGCAGCTAATTTTACAAAGTGTAGCCTTTCCAGTTGCCTAATAGTAGCGGGGATGATACACTAACGCTCTAGGTAACCAGCCATTAGTTTGAGACCCCGGCCCGATTACCCTCCGAGGCCGACTCAGTCTCCACGGTGAATGCCATGTCCGACATTTATTCCTCCGCTCTACCTCCCGCTCAAGGTCTATACGACCCCCGTTTCGAGCATGATGCCTGTGGAATTGGGTTCGTTTCGCATATTAAAGGGCACAAGTCCCACGACATAATCGTCAAGGGGATCGAAGTCCTCATCAACCTGACCCACCGCGGCGCATGTGGCTGCGACCCGGAAACCGGCGATGGCGCCGGCATTCTCATCCAGATTCCGCATAAGTTCTTTGCGCGGGAATGCGCGCGGCTGGGCTTCACGCTGCCGCCCGCGGCGGAATATGGCGTCGGCATGACGTTTCTGCCGGTGGAAAAGCAGCGCCGCCTGCAATGCGAGGGCGAGATCGAACGGATCGTGCGCGAGGAGGGTCTCACCGTGCTCGGATGGCGCGATACGCCGATTGACGCGTCCACTATCGGACGCGTGGCGCGCGGATCGCAGCCGTACATTCAGCAAGTCTTCATCGCCCGCGCGCGCGGCATGAATGAAGACCAGTTGGAGCGGCGGCTTTACATCGCACGGAAGCGCATCGAAACCGAAGTGCCCGACGCTTACATCCCGTCAATGTCGTGCCGCACCATCGTATATAAGGGACTGCTGCTGGCGCCGCAGATCGCGAAATTCTACCCTGAGCTCGCCGATCCCGACGTGGAAAGCGCGCTCTGCCTGGTGCATCAACGATTCTCCACCAATACCTTCCCCACGTGGCCGCTGGCGCACCCGTACCGCTATATCGCCCATAACGGCGAGATCAATACGGTGCGCGGCAACGTCAACTGGATGTACGCGCGGCAATCGGTGCTGGCTTCGCCGCTGTTCGGAGAAGACATCAAGAAACTCTTTCCCATCATTCAGCCCGGCGGAAGCGATTCGGCTTCGTTCGACAACGCGCTCGAGTTGCTGGTGATGTCGGGCCGTTCCCTGCCCCACGCCATGGCGATGCTGATCCCGGAAGCGTGGTCGAAGAACGAGCACATGAATCCGCAGAAGCGGGCGTTCTACGAATACCATGCGTCGCTGATGGAACCGTGGGACGGGCCGGCGGCGATTGTGTTCACCGATGGCCGCTCGATCGGCGCCACTCTCGATCGCAACGGCTTGCGTCCGGCGCGCTATTTCGTGACACAGGACGATCTGGTGATCATGGCATCGGAGTCCGGTGTGCTGCCGGTTCCGCCCGAGCAGGTGGTGCGCAAGGGCCGCCTGCAGCCCGGTAAAATGTTGCTGGTCGACACCGTCGAAGGCCGCATCATCTCCGACCGCGACCTCAAGCGGTCGCTCTACGGCCGCAACCCGTATCAACTGTGGCTCAAGGAAAATCAGATCAACCTCGATCAGCTCAGCGATCCGCCGCGCCAGCACGGCACCGACAAAGAGACGCTGGTGCAGCGCCAGCGCGCCTTCGGCTATACCGCCGAAGACTTGAAAATGATCCTGGGCCCGATGGGGACGAAGGGCGAGGAGCCGATCGGCTCCATGGGAACCGATATTCCGCTCGCCTGTCTCTCCGACCAACCGCAGCCGCTGTTTCACTATTTCAAGCAGCTCTTCGCGCAGGTGACCAATCCGCCTATCGACCCCATTCGCGAAGAGATGGTGATGTCGCTCACCAGCTACATCGGCAACGAGCGCAATCTGCTCGACGAGACGCCGATGCATTGCCACACGCTCAAGCTGGAGCAGCCCATCCTCACCAATCGCGATCTCGAAAAGCTGCGCCGCGTATCGCAAGGCGATTTTCTGGCTACCACGCTGCCGCTGCTGTTCCCCGCCGACGAGGGCGCGAAGGGTCTGGAGCGGGCGCTCAATCAACTCTGCCGCCGCGCGTCGCTCGCGATCCAGTCGGGCTATTCGCTGTTGATTCTCTCGGATCGCGGCTTGGACCCCGACTACGCGGCTATTCCCAGCCTGCTCGCTTTGGCCGCGGTGCACAATCACCTGGTGCGCGAGAAGAGCCGCACGCAGGTGGCGCTGGTGATCGAATCGGGCGAGCCGCGCGAGGTGATGCACTTCGCGTTGCTGATCGGCTACGGAGCCAGCGCCGTGAACCCATATCTGGCGCTCGAAACCGTGGCCACCGAAGCCGGTCCGAACAAAGAAGCGCAGGCCAAAGCGATTGGCTATTTCATCAAGGCCGTCAATAAGGGCCTGCTGAAGACGTTTTCGAAGATGGGTATTTCCACCCTACAGAGTTATCGCGGGGCGCAAGTGTTTGAGGCGATCGGCCTCAATAAGAACGTGATCGAGCGGTATTTCACCGGGACCGCCTCGCGCATCGAAGGCATTGGGCTCGACGTCATCGCGGAAGAGGCGCTGCGAAAGCACAAGCACGCCTTCCAGCCGATCACGGAATCGGAGCCTGAGCTTCCTCTGGGCGGGAATTATGCATTCCGCGCAAACGGCGAGTATCACCTTTACAATCCGCAGACCATCTCCAAGCTGCAACACTCGGTGCAGCAGAATAGCTTTCAAACTTTTCAGGAGTACACGGACCTGATCGATAAGCAGTCGCGGCAGCTTTGCACGCTGCGCGGATTGCTGGAATTCAAGTCCGCCGAAAACCCCGTGCCGCTGGAAGAAGTGGAACCGGCGAGCGAGATCGTGAAGCGATTCGCTACCGGCGCAATGAGTTTCGGGTCGATCTCGCAGGAGGCCCACGAAACTCTGGCCATCGCCATGAACCGCATCGGCGGCCGGTCGAACACCGGCGAAGGCGGCGAGGACGAGGCGCGATTCGGCACCGAGAAGCGCAGTTCGGTGAAGCAGGTAGCCTCGGCGCGATTCGGCGTGACCACCAATTACCTGGTGAACGCAGACGAGTTGCAGATCAAAATGGCGCAGGGCGCCAAGCCTGGCGAAGGCGGCCAGCTGCCCGGCCACAAGGTGGATCGCAACATCGCGCGCGTGCGCCATTCTACTCCGGGCGTAGCACTGATTTCCCCGCCTCCGCACCACGACATCTACTCCATTGAGGACTTGGCGCAGCTCATTTACGATCTCAAGAATGTCAATCCGCAGGCGCGCATTTCGGTAAAGCTGGTGGCTGAAGTAGGCGTGGGCACGGTGGCTGCCGGCGTGGCCAAGGCGCATGCCGATGTCATCCTGATTTCCGGCGACAGCGGCGGCACCGGCGCATCGCCGCTCAGTTCGATCCAGCATGCGGGCATCCCGTGGGAACTCGGGCTGGCCGAGGCGCACCAGGTACTGGTGATGAACGATCTTCGCGGGCGCGTGCGGTTGCAAACCGATGGCAAATTACAGACTGGCCGCGATGTCACAATCGCAGCGCTATTGGGCGCGGAGGAGTTCGGTTTCGCCACGGCGCCGCTCGTCGCCATGGGCTGCATCATGATGCGCAAATGCCATCTGAACACTTGCCCGGTCGGAATCGCTACGCAGGACCCGCTGCTGCGCGCCAAATTCCATGGCACGCCGGAGCACGTCATCAACTTCTTCTTCTTCCTCGCCGAGCAGGTTCGCCGCTACATGGCGCAGATGGGATTCCGTACCTTCGACGAGATGGTTGGCCGCAGCCACATGCTGGAAAGCCGGCCCGCGCTGGACCACTGGAAGGCGAAGGGAATCGATCTCTCGGCAATCCTCTACAACCCGCCGGTCCCGAGCCGTGTGGCGCGGCGCTGCGTCGAGAAGCAGGATCACGGGCTCGAGGAAGCGCTCGATTACACGATCATCGACCAAGCGCGCGAAGCTCTCGAACAGCGCCGGCGGATACAAATCGTTCTGCCCATTCGCAACGTGCATCGCACCGTAGGCGCCATGTTATCGGGCGAAATCGCGCGGCGCTACGGCTCCGAGGGCCTGCCCACCGACACGATCTATTGCCGATTCCAGGGCTCGGCCGGCCAGAGCTTTGGCGCATTTCTGGCCCCCGGTGTGACGCTGGAACTGGAAGGCGACGCCAACGATTACGTCGGCAAGGGCCTCTCCGGCGGCCATCTGATCGTCTACCCGCCGAGGAATTCCACCTTCCTGCCGGAGGAAAATATTCTGATCGGCAACGTGGCGCTCTATGGGGCTACTAGCGGCGAAGCTTATTTCAATGGGGTAGCCGGCGAGCGTTTCGCAGTTCGCAATTCTGGCGCTACCGCAGTGGTAGAAGGCACAGGCGATCACGGCTGCGAATACATGACGCGCGGCACGGTGGTGGTCCTCGGCAAGTGCGGGCGCAATTTCGCCGCCGGCATGAGCGGCGGCTTCGCCTACGTGCTGGATGAGGCTGGCGACTTCGCGGAGAAGCGCTGCAATCTGAATTCGGTCGACCTGCTGCAGTTGGGCGAGGACGAAGAAATGGTCCGCACCCTCATCGAGAAGCACGTCGCCACTACCGGCAGTCCGCGCGGCCAATGGGTGCTGGAAAATTGGGCGCAAATGCTGCCGAAGTTCCTGAAAGTATATCCGCGCGATCTGCGCGCCCTGACGATGAACGCCGCCAAGGAAGCCGTCCATGCCTGACACCACTGCGTTTCTCACCGAGCCGCGCGAGACCGCGCCCAGGCGAGCCGTTGCCGACCGCGTCCGCGACTGGTTCGAGATTTACCTGCCGTTTCCGGAGCAGAAACTGCGCACGCAGGCCACGCGCTGTATGGATTGTGGCGTGCCGTTTTGCCATAACGGCTGCCCGCTGACCAACCTGATTCCCGATTGGAACGAGTTGGTCTCGCGCGGACGCTGGCGGGAGGCTGTGCGCCAGTTGCATGCCACCAACAATTTCCCCGAGTTCACCGGCCGCATTTGCCCGGCGCCTTGCGAAGCGTCCTGCGTCCTAGGCATCAACACGCCGCCGGTCACCATTAAGCAGATCGAAAAGACCATTATCGACCGCGCCTTTGCCGAGGGCTTTATTACTCCCGAGCCTTCGTCTACCAAGACGGGCAAACGTGTGGCGGTCATCGGCTCCGGCCCCGCTGGATTGGCCGCAGCGCAACAACTTGCGCGCGCCGGCCACGAAGTCACCGTCTTCGAGAAAGCCGACCGCATCGGTGGCCTGCTGCGTTACGGCATTCCCAACTTCAAAATGGAGAAGCACCTCATCGATCGCCGTCTGGAGCAGATGCGCGCCGAGGGCGTCCGCTTCCGAACCAACGCTCACGTAGGCGTCAACATACCGGTGGAAGATCTGCGCGGCGAACATCATGCGCTGCTGCTGGCGGGCGGCGCGGAGCACCCGCGCGATCTGCGCGTTCCCGGCCGCGAACTGAACGGCATCCACTTCGCGATGGACTTTTTACCGCAACAGAATCGCCGCAACGAGGGCGATGAAGTGCCGGTAGAGGGCGCGATTCTGGCCACCGGAAAGCGCGTCGTGATCATCGGCGGCGGCGATACCGGCGCCGATTGCCTGGGCACCTGTCACCGCCAGGGCGCTCTGTCGGTGACGCAGTTCGAGCTGTTACCGAAGCCGCCCGACGAGCGATCGCCTAACACGCCGTGGCCGCTCTGGCCGATGCAACTGCGCGTCGAAGGAGCTCACGAAGAAGGTGGCGCGCGCGATTGGAGCGTGTCGACTGTGCGATTCACAGGCGACGAAGACGGCAACGTGCGGCAGCTCCACGCACTGCGCGTCGACGGCAAATTGCAGACGATTCCCGGCTCGGATTTCACGATCGAAGCCGATCTGGTTTTGCTCGCCATGGGCTTCCTGGGGCCGGTCCGCAACGGCATGATCGAGCAACTCGGCGTGAAGCTCGATCCGCGCGGCAACGTCTCCACGGGAGAGAACTATATGTCGTCGGTGCCCGGCGTGTTTGTTGCCGGCGACATGCGGCGCGGGCAATCGCTAGTCGTTTGGGCCATCGCCGAAGGCCGCAAGGCGGCTCAGGCTATCGACAAATATTTGACCGTCTAGCTTCCAGATTTAATCTCTTCGCCCTTCGGGCGAACACCTTTGTGGCCGGAACCCCAGTCCGCGCGGGTCCCCCTGGACCTGATCTACCCAGGGGTACAAATTCTTCATTTACCGAACAGGCCGACGGGGCGTCGGCCGCGGACCAGGGGTCCGTCCCACCCAACGCATGCTGCCGCGAACCGCAGGCGACGTTCAGTCAGACGCGCCAAATTTTCACGGAACAATCTTCGCCAACCTGCCGTATACTTCCCATAGATCGTCATGGGAAAGGCCGCTCAGCCCGCTCTTCTGCAAGGCACGCTCGATTTGCTGGTTCTGCACGCTCTTCAGCGAGGAGCAATGCACGGCTATGCCATCGCCCAGACCATTCACCTGCTGTCCGACGAGGTTCTCAAAGTGGAAGAAGGTTCTCTTTATCCCGCGCTATGGCGCCTGGAACTGGATGGCGCCATCAGCTCGAAATCCGGCCTTTCGGAAAACAACCGCAAGGCCAAGTTTTACCAGATCACGAAGCACGGGCAGAAGCTTCTCGCCGAGCAGCAGGCCACTTGGACGCGCCTCTCGGCCGCGGTTTCGCGTGTGCTGGCAGGGTAACTCGCTATGCGCCGATTTCTTCGCAAACTCTTCCGCCGCGGCAGGATGCACCGGCAAATGCAGGACGAACTCGCGTTTCATCGCGAAATGTCCGCGCGCCAAGGCAATCAGATTCCGCTCGGCAACACCGCGGCCATCGCCGAGCATGGGTACGACCTGTGGCGCTTCAACTTCGTGGAGAATTTGTGGCGCGATCTGGTCTATTCGGCGCGCGGGCTGCGCCGCAGCCCACTGCTGGTGCTGGCCGCGCTGGTGTCGCTGGGGCTTGGCGTGGGTGTGAACGCGACCATGTTCTCCCTCGGCTCCGAATTCCTATTCAGCCAGCCCTCGGTCCACGACGCGAGTTCGCTATTCTACGTGCGGGTTGCCGGCAGCAGCCACACCTCCCACCAGGCGCTCGAGTTTCTCGCTTCCAGCGGCCTTTTTGCCGATGTGGCCGGCGAAAATGAAGAAATTACTGCCAACTACAACGACGGCACCGAAACTCACCCGGTGTCGGGCGTCTTCACCACCAAGAACTATTTCACCGCGTTGGGCGTTCCGATACTTCATGGCCGTGGTATTGCGCCTGACGATCCGAATGAAGTCGCCGTCTTGAGTTATGCCTTCTGGCACAGGCAGTTCAATGGCGACCCGGCGGTGGTAGGCCGGACCATCAATTTGGACGGCCGCATGTGCACGGTAGTCGGCATCCTGCCGGAGCACCATCGCGGCCTCATCGGCTTCGGATACTCGCCCGACATTTACCTGCCGCGTTACCTGGAATCCACCATTCTGGCGGTCTACGCGCGATTGAAACCGGGCATGTCGATTGCCGCGGCGAGGGCCGGCGCAATCGCCGTGGCGAAGCGCATGGACGCGCAAATGCCCGCGGCCGACTTCAAGTACGCCGAAAACGTGCGCGTGTCGGCTATTGCCGGATATGAGCGTCTGCGGACGGAGCGGGACTTGATGACGGTAGCGGCCTTCTTCGCCATGCTGCTGGCCGTCACCGGGCTGGTCCTGCTGATCGCCTGCGTGAACGTGGCGAGCCTGCTGCTGGCGCGGGCATCGGTTCGGCGGCGTGAGATCGCCATCCGGCTTGCCATCGGCGCCAGCCGCGGCCGGCTCCTGCAACAGTTGCTCGCCGACAGTCTCCTGCTGGCGCTTCTCGGCGCGGGTCTGGGGCTCGCTCTCGCACAGGCGGCCGCCGTCCTGTTGGCGCGAATTCATCTACCCACGCCGGTCCCGATTCGCCTGCAGATCGAACCGGACTGGCGCCTGGTGCTCTATGCCGCGGTACTCACTACGTTTTCGACGCTGGCCTGCGGGCTTCTGCCGGCGTGGCAATGCATGCGAGAATCGCTCGCGCCCGGACTGCATCGCGAGAGCAAAATGCGCCTGCGGCGCGTGCTGGTTGCCGCACAGGTAGCTGTCTCCGTGATCGTTTTGACCACCGGCTTGCTCTTCCTCCGCAACCTGGTTCACTCCAGCGCGCTCAGCCCCGGGTTCGATGTGCGCCACACAATCTTCGCCGATGTGAACCTGCCGCCCAACGGCTATTCCGACGTCAAAAGGAAGGCCGCGTATATCGACCAGGTGGTGAATTCGCTAGCGGCGCTGCCGGGCATGGAAAGCGCCGCTGCCGCGCGCATAGTTCCGTTCAACGGTGGGACGCGCTTCGGGAGCACGCTCGTGTTTCCCGATAACGGCGAGCGCGCGCACGCCTTCTTCCATTGGAATGCGGTGACGCCGCAGTTCTTTCGCGCCATGGATATTCCGCTCCTTCAAGGACGCACGTTTTCGCCCGCCGATCGCAGCGAGATGGTAGTCATCGTCAATCCGGAATTCGTCAGGCGGTATCTGGGCCGGCGCCAACCTCTCGGCACGGTGTTTTTGTGGGGGAGCGAAGGCAAGACTCCGTACCGTATTATCGGGGTGGCGGAGGCGACCAAAACCACCACCATCGGCGAAGACCAGCAGCCGCAACTCTACGAGCCGCTGGCGCAGATCGACAACGACCGGCAGCAGATCGACTTCGTGATGCGGTCGGCGACTCCGCCGGCCCTGCAACTGGAGGCCGTGCGCCGCACTCTGCATGGCATCGAACCGATGGCGGGTGCGCAGGTGGCGACCATGTACTCCAGCATCGGGCTGGCCTTCCTGCCGAGCCAGGTAGGCGCGCTGCTGATGGGCTCGACCGGCGTTCTTGGACTGTTGCTGGCCAGCATCGGTCTCTATGGCGTGATGGCCTTCTCAGTGGCGCGGAGAACGCGCGAGATCGGCGTGCGCGTGGCCCTGGGTGCAAGCCGCGGGCACATCACTCGGATGGTGCTCAAGGATTCCGCACGGCTCACGGTCGCCGGCACAGCGGCCGGCCTGCTGGTGACGTTCCTAGTGACCAAGCCACTGGCGATGTTTCTGGTGCCGGGGATCAAGCCGACCGATCCGCTCAATTTCGTGGTGGTGGCGCTGGCCATGCTGGCGACGGGCCTGGCAGCCACCTGGGGTCCGATCCGGCGCGCCATGAGCATCGATCCCAACAGCGCGCTGCGTGAGGAATAATTAACGGCGATCCCAGGTAAGGTGCAGGTGATCCTGGCCGTCCGTGGCGTTCATGGCGATGCTGCTGACGTTGTGGCTGTCATCCACGGAGAGTGTCATGGTGCCATGCAGACGCCGATCGTCGGTGACCATATCGGCGCGGATTTTCGACCCTTCGCGCGTCATTACACTGCCCGTAAACATCACCCGGCGCGGCGGACGATGCGCTCCGGGCGGCTGCTTCGGCGTGAAAGAGACTACGATCCGGCCGCCGAGATCGATATCCGCGCGCACATCGCCCAGCCGTTGGCCCGCGTCCTCATTTAGGACCGACTCTCCGGATCCATGCCCCTTATAGGTAATGGCATTGTTCCACACGAAGTCCGGAGGCACATTCGGACGATCTGTCTCCGACTGCGTCCGCGGTACTTTGTCGGGCGCTGGCCCCGGCGAAGCATCCCAGCTCATGCGGAAATGGTAGCGTCCGACTCCAGCGGCGGCATCCACGATGCGCAGAACCACGGCGTAATCGTTGCGCTCCGAGGGCCGTTGCAGAATGTGAATCTCGCTGCGGCTGTCCAACGGCTCGATGGCAAAATTTCGCACTTCGCGGTCCGGCAGTGGAGTGTTGCAATCGGACCCATCGTCCTGCGCATCTTCGCCGGTGACGGTGTGGGCGAGGACCATGTCGCGGCGGATGGTGATACGCACCTCGTTATCGATCTCCAGCCGGATGTCGCATTGTCCCCTGCCGGGAGACAACTCCGGACGGGGCATGATAGTGATGCGAAAGCGCGAGTCAGCCGACGCGGTAGTGGATGCCAACAAGGCCACTGCAATCGCCCAATAGCGCATTCATTCAGCATACCTGTTTGCTGGAAAGCGGGAAAACATTTCACCGGAGAGGCGGAGCCGCTGCGAAAAGCAAGTTCAAAATCGAGCACGCGGAGGCGGCGGAGGCCGCAGAGTAAGGTTTCGGGTCTCACCGTCCTGGTAGCTGACTGCGCGACACAGAAAGGGCGCCTACGCCTGCGGCAATGGACGCGGGAGAGTTCGCGACGCGCCGGCCAGTGACCGCCCGAATGGCTCGGCCCCGTAGGTCGGCTGTAGTGTCGCGGCGGGCTTGCCACCATGTCGCGGCCGCATGGATCGCTGCAATGGACCCCCAACAACCCATTGATGGACGAAAGATCGGTCTATACCGGCCAATATTCGAGGATGACGGTGTCGGAACGCTGGAGAGTCGCACCATTCTTTTTTTCGTTCCAAACGGGGCTTAAGTGTAGTGCGCGGTCCGTTGAGGAGCGACCCCGTCGGGCCACATGGAGTTTCCCTTGCATTCGGACACGTGTAGTGCGATAAAAG
>Ga0302326_10015410_pt1 | contig 16086 bp, 14 predicted proteins | sample Palsa_T0_3_FD_202264 | JGI IMG/M metagenome (GOLD analysis project Ga0302326, IMG submission 202264) | Peat permafrost microbial communities from Stordalen Mire near Abisko, Sweden - Palsa_T0_3 | ecosystem: Environmental > Terrestrial > Soil > Palsa > Peat permafrost | place: Sweden: Abisko... | reverse complement strand
TAGCCTAATGTCCGCTGCCACCCGTCAATTTTTCCACGGTCACGGTCACATGAATTAGCACCGGTTGTACCACCTGCACCAGTGGATCCGAAACATAGACATTGGTGGTGAAGGTCACGCGGCCGGCGATGCCCGAAGCGTCCACCGGATCGGTGATGGCAGAGTCCAAACGTTCCACGTGTTGGCGCGGCCCCGTGACCGTGATTTTCGGCGGGTCGGCCTCGACTTTGACGATCTGCTCGCCGGGCAGAAAACTCCCGGTGACACGAGGACGAATTTCGACGTCGCGCGTAAGGCGCGTATCGAACGACAGATGAACCTGGCTGGGAACAACTTGGACTACGCTGACTTCGCGCGGGCGCTGAATTTCCTGCGCCGTCAGATCGAAGGTCCGCTCTCCCGGTTTGGCATCGGCCAGATCGATGTGCGCGCGGACATCCTGCGAGCGTAACTGGCGGACGAGACGTTCCGGTCCACGCACGCGAATCTGAGCTTCGGGGATCGTTTCCGAGCTGATCTCCAGCGTATCGGGCACATCCTCGAACTCGATGGGAGCGCGCACGGCCACCTCCGCCGGCTGTTCGTCCGGCGAAACCACCACCCACAATCCCGTGGCCAACAGCAGCGACAGCACCTTCAGCCCGAAGTTGTGGATGACGTATCGCCGGAATAGATTGATCACGCGCGGCGTTCCGTTTCCGGGGCAGGCGTCTTTTCTTCCCCTAACTCTTGACCCAGTTCGTCCTTGATGTCTTCGCCCAGATCGACCTCCGTACGCAGCGGCGATTCCATCGCCCCATCGGATTCGTCGGGCGGAGAGATTGTCGTGGGCAGCGTTACCGGAGACATATAACGCCGCAGTTCGACACTCAAGCGTTCCCGCAGTTGTTCCACGGTCAAGTCGCGCTCGATGCCGCCGCCGACGGCCATGCTGATCGCTCCAGTCTCTTCCGAAACAATGACGGCGATCGCATCGGTTTCTTCCGTGATCCCAATGCCAGCGCGATGGCGAGTTCCCAACTGAGTCGAGAGCATGGGATTCATGGAGAGCGGAAGGAAGCAGGCAGCGGCGGCAATACGATCCTTCTGCACAATCACGGCCCCGTCGTGCAGCGGAGCGCTGGGCCGGAAAATCGTGGCCAGCAGATCGTAGGACAGGCGCGCATCGAGCGGCACTCCGCTTTCAATGTGTGTGCGCAGTCCAATCTCGCGCTCGATTACAATCAGGGCGCCGGTTTGATTCTGCGAAAAGAGATTTGCGGCCAGCACGATGTCGTCGTAGGAATCTCCCTCGGCTGAAGAGGATCGGGCGAGGCTGAGCCTGCGTCCGAGATTGGCCAGGACGTGGCGAATTTCCGCTTGAAAAACCACGATCAGCGCGAATACCACATAAGGGAGCGCGTGGCTTACCAGCCAGTTGAGGGTAGTGAGCTCACCGATTCGCGCAAGATAAACGGTGAGCGCGATCGCCGCGAGGCCGGCCAGCATGGGCGCGGCGCGCGTTCCCCGGATCATGGTCAGGACCTGATAAATCAGGATGGCCACCAGCAGGATGTCGAGCGCCACCCATGCCGTCGACGACCAGGACGTAAGATATTGCGTCATCGAGATCACAAACTCATTCTAAATGCTGCCCTAGTTTTTCTTGGTCACCTTAGCTTGAATCTCCCCCCGCGCCAGCCGCGCGGAAATCTGCTGCCCCACGCTTACGCGGGCCGCGTTTTTGACCAGCTTGCCGGAAGAATCGAAGACGAGCGCGTATCCGCGGTCAAGAATCGCCAGCGGGGAAAGCGATTCCAGCGCGGTCCGCAGCCGCTCACTTCGGACTTTCTGGGTGAGCAGGTGGTTTCGCATGGCGGCGACCAGCGCGGCGGCGCCCGCGTGTAGTTCCCTTTTTATTCCACCCAGCACCAGGAGCAAATCGTAATGGCGAACCGCAGCGGCGGTGGTTTCCCAGCGCCTGCGCATATGATCGAGCAGCCGCCGCTGGGCGCGTTCCAGCCGATAAGTTAGATCGTCTACTTTTTGCTGCCTCTGATTGATCACTTCCATAATGCGGACGAACGCGCCATGCTGGGCTATGTCGGTCAGCGCCTGCCGGCTCATCAGCAGGCGGTAGCGCATCGCGCGCAGCAGCCGTTGCTGCATCGCTTCCGCATGATCTTCCACTTCCTGACGCGAGCGAATTACCAACTCCGCCGCTGCCGACGGCGTGGGCGCGCGCAGGTCGGCGACAAAATCCAGGATCGTGAAGTCCGTTTCGTGCCCCACGGCCGAAATCACCGGAATCTCCGATTCGCCGACGGCCCGCGCCAATGCTTCGTTGTTAAATGCCGAGAGATCTTCTGCCGACCCTCCGCCGCGCGCCACGACGATCACGTCAACGATTTTTCTTTGATTAAAAAAGAGTACGCCTGACGCCACTTCTACCGGGGCAGCGTCTCCCTGCACCTGCGCGGGATAAATCATCACGTTCACCGAGTGATGGCGCCGCCGCAGAATATTCAAGATGTCGCGTAGGGCCGCGGCCTGCGGCGAAGTTACCACGCCAATTCTCGCAGGCAGCGAGGGAATCGGCTTCTTCTTGTCCGCCGCGAACAATCCCTCGGCCTGCAATTTTGCCTTGAGTTGTTCGAACGCAAGTTGCAGCGAGCCCGCGCCTCTAGGCTCAATGTATTCGGCGGCAATCTGCAACTCGCCGCGATCTTCATAGACGGTGACGCGTCCGCGCACCAGCGCCTGCAAACCGTCTGCGGGGCGAAAACGCAACAAGCGCACCGCCGAGCGAAACATGACGACGCGGATCTGCGCGTTGCCGTCTTTCAGCGTGAAATAAAGATGCCCGGAATCCGGCGCACGAAAATTGGAAATCTCGCCTTCCACCCAGGCGTCGGTATATTCGCGCTCTACGTGCGTGCGCACTGCGGCGACGAGTTCGCGCACCTTCCAAACGCGACGCTCTGGCGGGCGGAAGTTAAATCCCAGTTGATCGGTAAGAGACGACATCGAAGGCAGTGTATCCCAGGAGGCTGTTGGCAGAATCGTTTTGTCGGAATTAGAGGGCAGAACGCAGGATATTCCAGTCCGACCACGCTTCCACTTGACCTAAGTGATACTATGCTTCGTGCTCGAATCCGCCGGCGCAAAACGCGAAAAATGCCGAACATTATCGATTTGGCAAACTCAGAGTGCAACGGATCGGAATCAGGGCAGGAATTTTTCAGGCAAGCGACGCACCTAAAATAGGTCATTCAGCTCACAAGGATTACTCATGCCCCTGCGCCCGTTGCATACATCTGCCGTCGTCCCAGTCTGTGCAATCCTCTTGATTACCGTGACCTCCGCCTTTTCCCAATCGGCCAAGAATTTCCCCTGGATGAACCCCAGTCTTTCTCCCGACGAACGCGCATCTATGGTGATGAAAGAGATGACCATCGACGAAAAGATTTCGTTGCTGCACGGCACGGGAATGGCCGGGCTGGGGCCGCTCACCCCGCTGCATGTTCAGTCCAATGGCGGCGCGGGTTGCGTCATCGGAGTGGCGCGACTGGGCATTCCCGACATTCAAATGTCCGATGCCGCTTACGGCATCCGCGCCAGCGGAGAGAATGGGCGTTATTCCACGGCGCTGCCCTCCGATCTGGGCGCGGCCTCCAGTTGGGATCTGGACGCCGCTTATCAGTATGGGGCGCTGATTGGCCGCGAGCTGCGCGACCAGGGTTACAACATGACGCTCGGCGGAGGCGTCAACCTGACTCGCGAACCGCGCAATGGACGCACGTTTGAGTATCAGGGGGAAGATCCGATTCTCGCCGGAAAGATGGTCGGCTCGGTCATGACCGGATTGCAGGCGCAGCACGTCATCGGCGACATCAAGCACTACGCGATGAACGACCAGGAAAGCGGGCGCAACGCGGTCAATGTAAATATCGACAAGCGCTCGATGCGGGAAAGCGATCTGCTGGCATTTGAAATCGGATTGCGCGCCTCTCATGCGGCCGCGGTGATGTGCTCCTACAATCGCATCAACGGCGACTACGCATGCGAAAACTCCTATCTGCTCACCGACATTCTGAAGAAAGACTGGAACTTTCCCGGCTTCGTGCTCTCCGACTGGGGTGGGACGCACAGCACGGTGAAAGCTTCTGCGGCTGGACTCGATCACGAGGAGCCCAACGATTATTTCTATGCCGACAAATTCAAGGCGGCCGTGGAAGCCAAGCAGATACCCATGGCGGAACTTGATGACCACGTGCATCGCATTTTACGTTCCATGTTCGCGACGGGAGTGGTCGACGATCCTCCGCAAAGAGCCGTGACGGATATTATGGGCGATCTCGACATCGCGCAGAAGATCGAAGAAGGCAGCATCGTGCTGCTGAAGAATGAAAACGTGTTGCCGCTCGATGTCGCGAAGATTCATAGCATCGCCGTCATAGGCCCGCACGCTGATGTAGGCATGATTTCAGGCGGAGGCTCTGCGCAAGTCGATCCTCCCGGGGGCAACGCCATCCTGCCTCCCGGCCAGGGCCGCACGCACTGGCAGGAACATATTTGGTTTCCCACGTCGCCGCTGAAGACCATCCGCGCCAAAGTTCCCGGGGCGACGGTTTCTTTTGATTCCGGCGCCGATCCTTCGATTGCAGCTGCGCTGGCCAAAACCGTCGATGTAGCTGTGGTGTTCGCGTATCAATGGGAAAGTGAAGGCATGGATCTCGACAGCCTTTCGCTGCCCGATAAACAGGATGATTTGATTGCACAGGTCGCCGCCGCCAATCCCCACACGATTGTTGTGCTCGAAACCGGCGGTCCTGTGACCATGCCCTGGGTTAGCAAGCCGGCCGCAATTCTGGAAGCCTGGTACGGAGGCAGCCGGGGAGCGGAAGCGGTTGCGAACGTTCTGTTCGGCGACGTCACTCCGACCGCTAAATTGCCCGTGACTTTTCCCGTGAGCGACGCCGACCTTCCCCATCCTACGATCATAAAGCCGCCTAAAAAATCGCTTTCTCACGGCGGACCTCACGATTGGGAGGAAGTGCTGAAAGGTCTGCCCGCATTTCAAACTACCTATGACGAGGGCCTGAAGGTTGGATACAGGTGGTATGACGCCGAACACAAGCCCGTGCTTTTCCCCTTCGGCCACGGCTTGTCTTACACAACGTACTCGTACTCCGCGCTTAAGATCACGCTGGGAAAAAACGTGAACGTGAGTTTTACCCTGACGAATTCCGGCAGCCGCGCGGGCGCGGAGATTGCGGAAGTCTACGCTGCGCTGCCGGCGAGTGCCGGCGAACCACCCAAACGGCTAGTGGGCTGGAGCAAAATCAGACTCAACCCCGGCGAGAGCAAAGATGTGACGGTCGACATCGATTCCGAGTATCTCAGCATCTTCAACGTCGACAAGAACGGCTGGGAATTGGTCCCCGGCGACTACACCATCATGGTCGGCGGCTCGTCGCAGGATTTGCCGCTGAAAGACACAATCAGCATGAAGTAGGCGACAGTCTCGTGCCGCGATGGCGAGCGACTAAAGTGAACGGCAACAGGATACGAACTCACGGTGGCATTACCCCGTCGATAAATGGAGTATAGGATTCTTGATAAAGACCATCATTTGCTGGTCGCGAGGGTGCCCCCAGTCGCCTAAGCACTCCACCTTCAGGGAGGATCCCTGACAAATGAATTGGAACGTCTCAAAACTATAGTGGTAGGGATCCTTGTCAAAAAATGTCGTCAACGTCTTGTCGTCGCAATGGTGGAGGATGGGAGCCAGGTTCAGCTTCCCGTTCGGGTTATCGAAGAAAGTCGCATAAAACCGACCGCCTTCAGCGAGAGAGCCCTCCATATTGGAAATACAGCGCATGATGCTGTTGATGGGCAGGTGGGTAAAAACGGATTGAGCTATTGCCCAATCGAACGTCTGCTGCAGCGATTTAAAATCGAAGTCTTCCATTCTGGCTAATACCGGGCGCTTATGCGCCAAACCGTTTCGCTTCAGTTCGGCGCGCCCAGCGCTTAAGAGTTCGGTGCTTGAGTCGATACCGAAATAATGCCCCGGTTCGAGATGCCGGATAAAGTGAATACCTCCGCGTAAGCTTCCGCATCCGACGTCTAACAAGTAGTGATCCGGTCTGAGCCCACGCTCTCGCAGAAAGTCGAATTGGAGCTTACCCATTCTTTCCCACATCCCTCCGACCGCATCTCTGTACCAATCTCGTTTGAGAGTGGCGCGGGATATGGCTGTCCCCAGCTTCTTAATTTTTTTCAGCGCTGTCACCCTCGGACTCCTCGTTTGCGCCATTCTAACGCTTATCGGGTTCTTGCCGGCCAGTCGCAGCCCCGACGATCTAGACGGCCCTATTCATCACTGGTTCCTGATGATTTCCCGGAGCCGATTCGCTGCGCTTTCAGGGGTGATATCGCGTTGCGGCGTGCCCAGCATTTCGAAGCCGACCATGAATTTCTTAATGGTTGCCGAGCGCAGTAATGGCGGGTAGAAATGCGCGTGGAAGTGCCATTCCGGATGTTGCGCATCATCGGTGGGCGATTGATGAAATCCCATGGAATAGGGAAAGGGAGTTTCGAAGATCTGGTCGTAGGTCGAGGTGATTTTTTGCAGCGTCTCCGCCAGGAATCGGACTTCACCGGTCGAAAAATCCAGGAAGCTTGCCATGTGCCTGCGGCTGCACAGCAGGACTTCAAAAGGCCAGACCGCCCAGAAGGGCACGACAGCAGTAAAACCTTCGTTCTGGAAGATCATTCGCTCCTGCTGCCTTTGCTCCATTTCGAGGTAGTCGCATAACAGGCAACGGCGATGGGAGCGAAGGTAGTCTTGCTGCGTAGTTAATTCTTTGGCCGGAGCCTCCGGTAAAGACGAAGTCGACCAAATCTGGCAATGCGGATGCGGATTGCTGGCGCCCATCATCGATCCCCGATTTTCAAATATCTGGACGTGCTTAATTTCCTTTATCCCGCTCAGTTCGCGCAATTTTTCCTGCCAGGTTCGTACCACGATCTCGATCTCGGGAACGGCCATGGTCGACAGCGTCAAATCGTGTCGCGGAGAAAAACACATTACATGGCATATTCCCGATTCCCCCTCCGCCACCAGCAGCCCTTTATTCTCCACGTCGTAACGCCCGCGAGGAGTGTCCAGCTTCAGGGCGGCAAAATCGTTTACGAATACAAACGTGGACGTGTAGGCAGGATTGCGGCTCCCGCCGGAGCGCACATTGCCGGGACAGAGATAACAATCCGGATCGTACTGTGGGCTTGCGCCGCTGGGCGTTTTGGCGACCTCGCCCTGCCAGGGCCGCGCGGTGCGATGGGGAGAAATCAGAATCCACTCATTGGTGAGTGCGTTCCATCTCCGGTGTGGATCTTCGGCCAGTCGAAATTCCATTTGACCTTCATTAATAAGCGCAAGCTTCAATCCGCGCAAGCCCGGTCAACGGGGAAGACCTTTTCCGCGTAAAATCTCATCGCCTTTGAATCCAACGAAGAACGCTGACTACGGAAAAGCTCGACCGAACTATGACGCGTCACCAATGGCTCAGGATTGTGGCTGCTTTGCTGCTTCTCGCAGCAGCCGGGGAGTTTCTGATGCGTGGGCCGATCCGTTTTTTCCGGAGCCAGATGGCTTGGAACGACTTTCTCTCGCCATACATTCAGGCCGATGCCTTCCGCCATGGAAAAAATCCCTACCTGGCTAGCAGCATCCTGCTTTTTTGGCCTTCCGAGAATCCGCTGCCTGCTTTCGTGGTTCGCGATACCGCCAATGGCTCGCTGCCCGCTAAGCGTGGCATTCCTTCACTCTACCCTGTGACCAGCCTGGTCCTGCTCGCACCCTTCGCTTTTCTGCGGTGGCCGGCCGCGGAAATTCTTTGGATTGCAGTTAACTTAGCGACCCTCCTGCTCGCACTGGGCCTCATGGTCGAAATGTCGGGTGTCGAGTGGCAGAACTTGCGCGTCTCTTTTTTTCTGGCGGCTGCACTGGCGCTGGCGCCTCTTCACACCGGGCTGGCCACAGCAAATCCGGCTGTGCTGGCTATCGCGCTGACTATCGCGGTCGTGTGGGCCGGTTGCAGTGGCCGAGAGAATGCCTGTGGAGTTCTGTTGGCGTTTGCCCTTTGCCTTAAACCCACGATCGCTTTTGCCTTGTTGCTCTATTATGTGCTGCGACGCCGCTGGAAAATCGTGGCCGTGGTTTCCGCGGTCACCGGGGTAATAGCGGCCATTGGTGCTGGCTGGCTGACCTACGAGAAAGTTCCATGGCTCACCAGTTATTTCGCTAACAATCGCCAGGTGCTCGCTCCCGGTGGGCTCGCCGATTTCACCAGCGCCGATCCTCTGCGCTTCAATCTGGTCAACGCGCAAGTCCTTTTCTATAGCCTGTTCGGAAGCGTTTCTGTCGCGCAATGGTTGTCGCTGCTTCTGGCCGCCGCTTTGTTTACGGTCTGGCTGCTGTTTCGCCCGGGGCATGGCGATTCTCGCGAACGGCTCACGCAGCGTGAGTTCTTGGAAATCAGCACCTTGTTGGTACTGAGTCTGGTTCCCGTTTACCACCGGTTCTACGATGCGGGTTTGCTGTTGTGGCCTATGGCTTGGGCAACGTTGCTTGTGCATCGCCCCGGTACGCAATTCCTGACGATGTTCGTACTTGGGCCATTTTTCGTGCCCGGTGCGGCCGTTCTGGTCCGGTGGCAGGAGCAAGGCCGCATTCCATCGCAGATCACGGGCGGCTGGTGGTGGAACGTGTTGGTCATGCCCCACGAAATTTGGTGCTTGCTGGTTCTGAGCGCCCTCCTTTTGTTTTTTATGACCCGACGGCGGAAAACCGCAGGCCGCTCCTCCTAACCTCAATTCAGGGGAAAAAAGTTGCTGAGATGTCGGACAACGGGAGGACAGAAGGCGTGACGAACCCTTATCTAGGAGTGGTGGAGGAAAGTTTCGCGGATCTAGCGGTGCGGATCATTCGCCACGAATGCGTGCAGGCCGCATTCGGTTTTTTGAAAACCCGGCCATCGGCCGGCACGAGGATTGTCCCCTGGTGCGACCGGGCGGGTGCAGTGCACGCAGCCGATGCTGGGATAATTCCGATCGTGAAGAGGATTGTAGGGCAGCTGGCGGTCGCGAATGTACTGCCATACCCGCTCCCGCGGCCAATCGGCCAAAGGATTGATTTTCAGAATGCGAAATCGGGAATCCCAGGCAACTTTGCGGGCGTGAGCGCGCTCCCGCGTTTGATCCCTGCGGATGGAGGTGACCCAGGCGCGGAGGGTGGCGAGGTGCCGGCGGAGGGGATCGACTTTGCGCAACTGGCAGCACAGATCGGGATCGCGCCGCCATAATTCTTCGCCATGGGACTGGGATTGCGCCTCGGCGGACAAGGCGGGCAGGATGCGTTCGACGGAGATAGCGTAGCGCGACTCGATTTGCTCGATCAGGCAATAGGTTTCGGGAAAGAGAAAGGCAGTGTCGAGGACGAACACCCGGGGCCGCTGCCGAACCTGCGCCGCCATATCGATGAGCGCGATCCCTTCCGCGCCGAAGGCGGAGGCGATGGCGACTCCGTCTTCGTACTCGCTGTAGGCCCAGCTCAGGACTTGCAGCGGGGACCAGCCGACCACATCCGTCTCGGCAGGCAGTGGAACTTCTGAGGCCGATACATCGCAGCTCTTAACTTCTGAAAACGTTTCCACTTAAGTCTCCGGTTAGGATCTGAAGTTGCAGCCGGCACCCACGTCATGCGCCGGAAGATGCGCCCATAGCGGTTTCCATCCCATGGGCAGGCCGGATAAGCGGCATGGGTTGCTCGCTGCGGGAAAAGAAGCCGATGTTCACCGCGGCCAAATCGCGGTACACGTCGTCGGCATTCCCTCGCCACGCCGACGCCTCCAGGGCGCGGAGCCGGAGGGTAAATTCTCCTGTGTCGAAGGGCCGCGTGCTGATGGTTTGAATTTTGGGCAAGCGGGTGGGACGAAGCGTTTCGCTGCGATCGTCTACCAACACCTCGCACAGTTTTTCCCCCATTTTCATCTCCGTGATCTCGATGCGAATGTCGCGCGTGGGAGAAAGACCGGACAGCTCAATCAGGTCCTGGGCAAGGTTCTTGATGAGCACCGGCTCTCCCATGTCGAGGACGAAGACTTCCCTGGAGCGCGCTAATGTCCCGGCATGGATCAACAGGCAAACCGCTTCGGGAATGGTCATGAGAAATCGTTGCGCTTCAGCATGGGTGACGGTGACGGGTCCGCCTTTGAGAATCTGTTGCTGGAAAATGGGGACCACGCTGCCGCGGCTGCCGAGGACATTGCCAAAACGGACACAGCAAAAAAGGGTACGATGGCGATCCGCCTGCGCCTGCACGATCATTTCGCAAACCCGCTTGGTGGCGCCCATGATGGAAGTGGGATTCACCGCCTTGTCGGTGGAGATCTGCACAAATCGGGTTACGCCGAACTTCACCGAGTGTTCCACCAGGTTGCGCGTGCCGGTCACGTTGTTGGCTACTGCCTCACAGGGGTTGAGTTCCATCAGGTGTACGTGTTTGTGGGCCGCCGCGTGGAAGACGACCTCGGGGCGGTAATGCTCGAATACGCCCCGCAGTCGCTCGGGAAAACGCAGGTCGGCGACGATGGGGGTGGACCGGCCGGCTCCTTGTTTTTGCAATTGAAGAAAAACGTCGTTAAGGCCATTTTCGTCTTTGTCGAGCAGCAGGAGATGGCGCGGTTCCAGCTTGAGAAGTTGCAGGGCGAGTTCGGAGCCGATCGAGCCTCCGGCACCGGTGACAAGAATGTTCTTGTCCCGGTAGGCTTGGATGAGTTCCGCCTCGCTGGCGGCGCCTTCGACCGAGTTGCGGCCTAGCAGGTCTTTCATCTCGACATCGCGAAAGTTGGCGACGTTGACCTTGCCGTGCAGGATTTCCTCTAACGTGGGCACGATCTTGACCGGCACGCCCAGCAGTTCGCAGGTAGCCCAGATGCGGCGCAGAATTTCGCGCGAGGGATGGGCGATGCAAACGATGACCTGGCGAACCCCGAGCCCCTGGATGGTGGCTGCTAGAGAGGAGAGCGGGCCCAGAACTCGAAAGCCGCCGACCACCGTTCCGCTTTTGTGGCCGTCGTCATCGAGGAAGCCGACCGGGGCGAGATCCACATGGCTGCGGATTTCGTCGGCGGTCTTTACTCCGATCCGGCCCGCCCCGATGAGCAGCACCGGAGTCGCGGCCCGGCCGTGGAGCACGCCCGCCGTCATGCCCTCGTAAAGCAAGCGGCGAGCCGCTCTTGCCGCCAGGGCTCCAAAAAGCGAGAGGAAATAGGCGGCCACCACGATGCCCGGCGGCACTCGCAAGATGGGGTGAAGGAGGGGTAGGGCATATTCGAGCAAAAGGAATGCCGCGGGAAACAAGGCATAGTTGCGCGCCAGGGCGATGGCGTCCCGCAGGCTCACATATCTCCAGATCATGCGATAGGTACGCAAGACCATGTTGGTGAAAACTTGTCCGGCCATGGCGGCGGGCAGAAGAGCCCATTTCTGGAACGAGGGTGAAGCCGGAACCCGGCCCGGGAAAACGATCGCATAGGCGAAATAGAATGCGACGCCCGAAATCATGGCGTCGATGATCTTTTGGTTCAAAGCGGAATAGGGATCGAATTGGAATTTGCGCATTTTTTTCTTTTTGCTGGGAACCGCGGATCGCCTTTTAAGGGTCGAGACGCCTAGGCGGCCAGATTTAGCACTGTGTCGAGCAATACGCGCATATCGGAGAAGAAACTGCGGTGGCGCTGGTACTCGAGCGACAATCTCAGCTTCTCCGGCAAAATCTCCGCCACGTACTGCTGTTGCATCCTATCGGCCACAAAAAGATTTTCTTCACGTCGAAAGGCTAGGCTGGCTGGATCCGTGATGCCGGGGGGCTGGGTGAGCAACTGCGCATATTGCTCACGGAACATGGCCACGTAAGTCTCCACCTCGGGGCGTACGCCCACCAGCTGCATCTCGCCGGTGAGAACGTTCCAAAGCTGGGGCAGTTCGTCGAGCTTGTACTTGCGGAGCGCGCGTCCCACGCGGGTAAGCCGCCGGTCGGCGGGCGCAGTCAATGGCCCTTCGCGGTCCGCGTGAACGACCATGCTGCGGAACTTCAGCACGCGAAAAATGAGGAAATCCTTACCCACCCGCGGCTGGGCGTAAAATATAGGGCCCCCATCGTAGCATTTCACGATCGCGGCGATGGCCGCCAGCAAGGGCAGCAGGAGCAGCAGCCCCACGGCGGCGCCTAGGAGGTTAAAGGCGCGGTTCATTTTGGCCCAGGATTCGCGTTTTGTACTCCCGGAACGGATCCCGTTAGCGAAAACGGGACTCGTAGGACGATGCTGAGTTCAGGCGCCGGCGGCGCGCCCACTTCGACTCCGCATATTCCTGACTACAAGGTCCGTCACGGCGTCGATGACATCTTCCACGTCCTGCCCGGACATGCGGGGAGAGCAGGGCAAAGAGAGGATTCGCTGGTATTGGGAATAGGCGACGGGAAAATCCTGGGGTGCGTATCCATACTTCTCGCGGTAATAGGAATGCAGATGGATGGGAATGAAGTGCACCGAGGTGCCGATGTTGCGGGCCTGCAACTCGGAGATGAACTGATTGCGGGACAGGGCAAGCCGCTCCTGGTGGAGGCGCAGCACATACAGATGGCAGGCGTGCCCCGCCCAGGGCTGTTCGGTCGGTGTTTCCAGCTCTTCCAACTCTCGGAACGCCCGGTTGTACCGGTTAGCAATCTCCCGCCGCCGGCGGTGAAAAGCGTTCAGCTTTCTTAACTGATGAAGCCCCAGCGCCGCCTGAATATCGGTCATGTTGTACTTGAAGCCGGGACGGTCCACATCGTAGTGCCAGGAACCCTCGCGACCATATCGCTTCCAGGCATCGCGGGTCATGCCGTGCAAGCTCCAGGGCCGCGCCTCCTCCAGCAGCTCAGCCCGTCCCGCCAGCATTCCTCCTTCTGCGGTGGTCATGTTTTTCGTAGCGTAGAAAGAGAAGCAAGTGAGCACGGGAACGCCGGAATTCCCGCCCAGCGAACCGATCTTGCGGCCTTTATATTCCGCGGGCAGGGCATGAGCCGCGTCTTCGATGAGAGCGCATCCATGGGAGGAAGCGATTTCCAGCAGGGTATCCATGTCGCAGGGGTGTCCATAGAGATGGACGGGAATGATGGCCTTCACCCGCGGTCGGTTTTTCCCAATTTTTGGGTCGTGGCCCTCCAGGGTTTCGCGGACTTTTCCGGAGTCGAGATTCAGTGTCCCCGGTTCCACATCCACCAGGATGGGCAACGCTCCGGCTTGTTCGATGACATGCACGGTGGAACAGAAGGTCATGGGTGTGGTGATGACGGCATCGCCCGGCCCAACGCCGAGCGTGGCCAGCGCCACGTGCAATGCGGCGGTACAGGAGTTCAGGCCCAGCGCCTCCGGGGCGTCCACAGCGGCCGCAAACTCCTGCTCGAAGAGCTTTACTTTTGGCCCCGTGGTAATCCAGTCGGAGCGCAACGTATCGACCACTTCAGCGATTTCCTCTTCTCCGATCAGGGGCGGAGAAAACGGCAGGAAGGTAGTTCTCACTTCGGGCCCTCCGGAAACGGGCGTGGGAGTCGGTCATTCCCGCTCGCTTCTCTAACCGTCGCTTCTTTCATCATTTCCCGTTCGCTGCTGTTGCTTCTCGTCGCTTCTACTTATTGATATTGATTCTCCATTACTGCTTCTCCATGAGGCAGAGGTAGTGGGTACACAGCAGTCGCGTCCTAGCCACGAGATGGTAGGCCACCGGCCCCAGCCACCCCAATATTCTGCCCAAGGGAGGCGCTACGGTAATCCGGCGAAGCTTTATGTGGAAGCCGGGAAACAACCTTTCAATTTCCCCCCGCTTCACTCCGCGCACGTCCGGATTCCAGGGATTGTTGTAGACGAAGTCGTACCAGAGAAACTTTCCCCCGGAGGCCAGCACGCGCCGGATTTCGCCCGCGATCCGTTGCCTGGTTCCCTCTTGCAGCACCGAGGTGAATACCATGGACTGGCAAACCATGTGGAAGCTGCCATCGGCAAACGGCAGTTGACCGGCGCTTCCGCAGAGCACCTTCAAGTGAGCGCCCAGGCGGCGCGACTCCAGAACGTACTCTTGCATAAGATCGATCCCCCAAAGCAGTTCCGGGGTGGCGCCATACTCCAGAAACTGGCGCAACGTTTCTCCCCTGCCGCAACCGACGTCGAGGATCCGCAAACCGTCGAGAGACCGCAGGCCGGCAGCCCGGAACAGGGCAACCATCGCCACCTCTTTCTCGTGGGCTCGGTAAAGATGGTCGGGCTGGGTACGCCAATAGCGGGGCGGCAGTAGAGCGGTCCCTCGCTTGCGGTAAACGCCGCGAATCCGCTCCAGTTCCCGGGCATCGGTAGCCGCCGGGCTGGGCAGCCTTGTTTCCACAGTCGGCATCCGCTTCTTATTGCCCACCAATCAAGACCAACTCATCGCCAGCCCGATCGAGGCCCCGCATTCTCCGGGAAATCTCCTCTTCGGCCAGCAGCCCCGTGGCCACGATCCGCCGTCTCCAGGTGTGGTCGGATTCGCGGCTGAAGCTGCCCTTGCGTCGAATGCTGTCGCTGGCCGCCCAGACCCACGCCGCAGTGCGAGCTGAGGTTCGCAACCGTTCCACCCGCAAACCGGCCTGCTGGCAACAGTGGCGCAGGGTGGCGGGCGAAAACAGATAAAGGTGCCGCGGAGGATCGAGATGAACCCAAGAATCGCGGAAGTGCCGGGAGCTCCGGCTGGCAAGGTTGGGCGTGACGATGACGATTTTTCCCTGAGGCTTCAGCCATCGCCGGCAATCCCGCAGCAAGGCGAGGGGATCGGCGGCATGCTCAAGCACATGACTGAGAGTTACTGCGTCGACGGAACCGGGCGCAATCGGGGCCGCCTGTACCGTGGGGGCGATGACTTGGATGTCATGAACTCGTTCGGCGCGGTCGGCGGCGGCCGGGTCGGGCTCGATTCCCGCCACCTCCCAGCCCGCGTCCCGCATCAGGGAGAGGAATTCGCCGTCGCCACATCCCACATCCAGCAGAGTTTTCTTCACTCCCTTGTCTTGCTTCCCCGCCCCGTTCAGGCACATGGTCCCGAGAATTGCCCTCTCTTGCCAGGATGGAAGCCAGCTTAGAATCTCTCCCGCCAAGCGCCATAGGGGGCTGCCAGCGATGCCTTCGCATCCCAGGATGGTGGAAAATAATCCCCGTTTCAGGTTTTCCTGCAGGGCGGCAAAGCGGCGCCTTCGGCCGTGTGTGTAATAGGTGCGATAGGTCCTCCCCAGGGCCTCAGGCAGCGGTCGGGGATTCAACCAGACCAACCCGCATTGGGGACACTGCGAATGTCCCCAGGTACCGGGAACGCCGAACAACCGGTCGGACAAGCCGGTATAAAGAGGCCTTCCAGAGCCGCCGCAGTGCAAGCAGAGGGGAACCGGCTCGGTGGGAATTTCTTCGCTCGCCGGCAATGTGGGGTACGATGGGCAGTTTTCGTTTTGTGGCATGGAATCCCGCGAATCCTCGCTGCGGCGGCTCTTATTCGGCATTTTCGTAAACCACGATTCGCTGGTGGCGCAGGGCCTTGATCATGCCCCGCAAGAAACCGACATTGGCCAGGCAAAAAGAGAAAAAGTGGCCGAAAAAATCCCACGGTCTTGGTCTTTCGGACCCGTCGCCAGCCCACCGCAGCCGATGCATAGAAACCGATTGGCAGCAACCAAAGAAGCAGCGCCCGGCCCTCGAGGACTTGCATGGTATTGGCGAGGAGCATGATGGCTAGGCGGAAACGCAGTACACCAGCGCAGTAGCTATGTTGCCTGCGGGCCCCGGACTCCGGCCATTGAAAGTCAAATGGCCGGACTTTGATTTGGTGCGTACAGATTTGGCCGGGCAATCAGCGCCAGCTCTTCTCCCGCCTGGGCATCAGGAGTATTTCGGCGCGCGCGCTCCTCCCGGCGTTGAAAGCACACGCCTTCGAACCGGAGCTTCCAGGAAAAGTCCGCTTCGCGCTGAAAGCGGCCTT
>Ga0302326_10015406_pt1 | contig 16088 bp, 11 predicted proteins | sample Palsa_T0_3_FD_202264 | JGI IMG/M metagenome (GOLD analysis project Ga0302326, IMG submission 202264) | Peat permafrost microbial communities from Stordalen Mire near Abisko, Sweden - Palsa_T0_3 | ecosystem: Environmental > Terrestrial > Soil > Palsa > Peat permafrost | place: Sweden: Abisko... | reverse complement strand
CTCCATCGAAGGGATCTCGGGCACGGTCGTGTGGGATGCGCATATGCCCGATTTCGGGGTGTAGCAGTCCGTGGAGCACCTCGCCGTTGACGACCGCTCCGCCGCCGATGCCGGTGCCGACCGTGACGTAGCAGAAAGTCTTGAGGCCGACCGCTGCCCCCCACCGCAGTTCAGCAAGGGCGGTGGCGTTGACATCGGTATCGAACGCCACGGGGACGCCAAGTGCGCTGCGCAGTGTTGCTACGAGGTTGGTTCCCGCCCAGCCTGGCTTCGGCGTGGTCGTGATCTGTCCCCAGGTTGGCGACGCGCGGTGGACGTCAATCGGGCCGAACGAGCCCACGCCGACGCCGCCGAGGTCTCTGCCGTTGCGGAAGAACTGCGCAGCCAGCGCAATCGTTTCTTCTGGCGTGGTTGTGGGGAACGTCTCCGTCTCGAGCAACTCGCCGTGACCGTCGCCGATGCCGCACACCCATTTGGTGCCTCCTGCTTCGATGCCCCCGTAGATCACGAGACCGGCACCTGAGTCACGAGACCGGGACCTGGGCGCCGCAGGACTCGCGAATGATCAGGTCCGCGGGCAGCACGACGACCCTGCGTCGCTCATCGACTCGTCCGGCCAGCCGATCGAGCAGCAGCTGAGTCGCGATCGTCCCGAAGGTCTCCGCCGGCTGAGCCATCACGGTGAGAAACGGTTTGAAGCGCGATGCGTAATCGATGTCGTCGAAGCAAACGACGGCGATATCGCGAGGGATCTCGAGCGAGCGAGCACGCGCGGCCTCCGCGACACCGATGACGGCGATGTTGTTGACCGCGAAGAAGGCCGTCGGCGGCTCGGAGAGGTCCAGCAGGTCAAGCGTCGTCTGACGCGCGAGTCGCGGATCGACCGTACTGGTCTCGCTGATCAGCTCCGGGGCAAACGGGATCGCAGCGGCCTCGAGCGCTTCGCGATACCCACGCAGGCGATCCCGCGCGGTCGACACGTCGTTTGTCTCGGTGACCATCGCGATCCTGTGGTGCCCGAGGCCGATGAGATGTTCGACGAGCTTGCGGGCGCCGGCGACGCTGTCGCCCTGCACCAGGTCGGTCTTGAAGCCGGCGACTGAACGGTCGATCAGGACGAACGGCACGCCATTGCGCGTCAGGAGCTTGAGGTGGGGCCGAGATAGGTCACTGACAGCGGCGACGAGCAGCCCGTCTACCTGGAACGCGAGCATGTCCTCGATGTAGCCTCGCTCGCGTTCGAGGTCAGCCTGCGTATTGCACAGGATCACGTGGTACCCCGCGCGCCAAGCGGCCTCTTCGGCGCCGCGAACGACGAGCGTGAAGAACGGGTTGGCGACGTCGGGAACGATTACTCCGAAGGCGCGTGTGGCGCGTCTGACAAGGCCGCTCGCGAGCCGGTTCGGGACGTAGCCGAGTTCGGCGATCGCGCCCTGCACGCGACGGCGCGTGTCGTCGCTGACGCGCGGGCTGTCATTGATGACACGAGAAACAGTCATCGGAGACACGCCCACCCTATCCGCCACGTCCCGGATCGTCACGCGCATAAGAGTCCAAAGAGTATGACGCGTATACGCGGTATCGATACCATCGCGGCGACTCTATGTGGTCGCGCGGAGTCAGTCAAGCTAGCCGCCAGGTCGGACAGATGCCGCTTCTCACGCGCCCAAGTATCTGCGCCACTCGGGCGGTTTTGCGGGGTATTTGAGGCGCGGCGGCGGCGCCGCTGGCAGTGGCTTGACATGCTCAGCCAAGCTGTGGTAGACCTACCATTTGTTGCGTTAGCGATACCACAAACACACATGGAGGTCGGTCCAGAGGACGAGGTAGGGCGCGTGCATTTCAGGAGGTCGACCGCATGAAGCGGTCGCTGAAGAGGGAAGCGGAAGTATCGCGATCGTCGGGCGCGTTCGGGGATCCCAACCCGATGGCTGACAGCACCCGGGTCACTATTGAGAGAGGGGAAGGGATGCACAAATTGAGTCGCGGGCTCGCGTCCGACGCGAGCCACAAAACTGGCCGGAGCTCGGCGATCTCGCGCCGCAGGGCGAGGCTCGTGCTCCTCGGAGGTGCGGTCGCAGCGATCGCCGGTGTTGGCGGGATCTACGCGGGGTTTGCGCAAGCGAAGAGCAGCACGAAGAGCACTAACGTGGTGACGATCAAGATCGCCATCGAGTCGAACACGAACATGCTCAACATTGAGAACGAGATCAGCGAGTTCTACAAGCTGTATCCCGGAATCAGGGTCGACTTCGACACGCTGAACGAGAACAACGAGCGGGCGCTTGTAGAGACCGACGTCAGCACCCACGCCAACGAGTTCAACGCTGTGATGATCTCGAACTATGAGACGCCGATCTGGGCGAAGAACGGCTGGCTTGTCAACCTCACGCCGGCGCTGACGGCCGACACGAGCTATGACGTCAACGATCTGCTCACGCCGATCAAGGACGCGCTCACCTACAACGGCGGCCTCTACTCGGTGCCGTTCTACGGCGAGTCCTCGATGCTGTATTACCGCAAGAGCATTCTCAAGGCGGCGGGCGTCACGATGCCGCTGCACCCAACCTGGAAGCAGGTCGCAGCGATCGCGGCGAAGATCAACACGCCGTCGGTTGCGGGCATCTGCCTGCGCGGCATCAACGGGTGGGGCGACAACCTCGCGGTGATGGACACGATCGTCAACACATTCGGCGGTTCGTGGTTCAACGACAAGTGGCAGCCGCAGCTCACCTCGACACCTGACGAGCAGGCGTGGAACTTCTACGTCAAGCTGATCAAGGCAGATGGCGAGTCGGGTGCGTCGCAGGACAACTTCCCTCAGTGCGAGACGCTTTACGGTGAGGGCAAGGCGGCGATGTGGTACGACGCAACCGTTGCCGCAGGGCTGATCACGACGACATACCCGAAAGTCGGTGCCGACACTGGTTACGCGTACGCGCCGACGGGGAACGCGACGACGGGCGCCCCTGGTGTCCACTCCGGGTGGCTGTACACCTGGTCGCTGAGCATCCCGAAGGGCGTTGGCGACCAGGCTCAAACACTCAAGTTCCTCGAGTGGGCGACCAGCAAGCAGTACCTCGACTACAGCGCTACGAAGCTGGGTTGGGCCAACATCAACCCCGGTACGCGGTATTCGACCTACTCAAACCCCAACTACCAGAAGGCGGCGGCAGCCTTCTACAAGGTCACGTTGAACTCGATCAACACGGCGACTCCCTCCCACGCGACGGATCCGAACGTAGCGATCCCTTACGCGGGTGTGCAGTTCGTCGATGAACCGTGGTTCATCAACCTCGGCAACGATGTGTCGAACGAGCTCGAGTCGGCGATCGCCGGCACCGAGACCGTGAGCCAGGCACTTGCGGCGAGCCAGGCGGATGCCAAGGCGGCCGTCACGTCAGCCGGGCTCCTGAAGTAGCTGGCTGCGCGACTGTGTCGGTGGCGGAGAGCGTCTACCCATGAGTATGAGTGACGCTCTCCCCCCGGTGCAGAATCTGCCGGCGGCTCACCACTCTCCCGTGAGCCGCCGGCAGGGTTCGCGCCCCTCCGCGCGCCGCACGGCATGGATTCGGCGGCTTCCGCTGCTGCCTGCGCTGATCTACATGATCGTGGTCACGCAGGTGCCGTTCCTCGTGACGGTGTGGTACAGCTTCCGCGGCTGGAACTCTCAGGTACCGGGGTCGAACAAGTTCGTCGGCTTCAAGTCCTACAGCGCGGTCCTGTCGGACCCGATGTTCCGCTCGGCGGCGGTCGTCACCGTCGAAATGACGGCGTCAGCGGTGATCCTTTCGATGCTTCTGGGGACGTCGCTCGCGATCCTGATCAATCGTAAGTTCAGGGGTCGTGGGATCGTCCGCACGATGCTGATCACGCCGTTCCTCGTGATCCCGGTGGCGACCGGCCTGCTGTTCCAAACGACGATCTACGGCAATTACTTCGGCATTCTGGATTGGATCGTGGGGTGGTTCGGAATCAGTCAGGTGACCTGGGTCAGCACGTTCGCCCTCCCGTCGGTCGTTGCGGTGCTCGTCTGGGAGTGGACGCCGTTCATGATGCTGATCGTGCTCGCCGGCTTGCAGAGCGAGTCCCTCGAAGCGCTCGAAGCCGCGCGCGTGGATGGCGCCAACGCCTTCCAAACCTTCGTCTCGATCACCTTCCCGCATCTTCGCCGCTACATCGAGCTGGGGCTGCTGCTCGGCTCGATCTACATCGTCCAGACCTTCGGGGAGATCTTCATCCTCACCCAGGGAGCAGGAGGGTCGAATGGCGCGGCAACGACAAACTTTGCGTATTACATATACAAACAGGTCTACAACGCGTTCAATTATTCGCAGGGCTCCGCGGCCGGAGTGATCGTGGTCATCGCTACGGAGATCGTCGCAGCCTTCACCCTGCGCCTGCTGTCCGGCCTGTTCCAGGCCGCGGAGTCGATGAGCTGACATGGCCAAGGGGGTCGACCAACGTTGGCGGCACAAGCGCGGCACGCGTCAGTGGGCGCTGGGGCACTTCTGGACGACCGCCACCTGGATCATGGCGTTCATCCTGTTCTTTCCCGTGCTCTGGATGGTCATCACGGCGTTCAAGCACGAGGGCAGCGCGTACACGGATCCTCCAACGCTCAACTTCCACCCGACGCTCAGCGAGTTCTCTTCGGTCATCAACAGCACGTCCTTCACCGGCGGGTTCGTCAAGCCGTTCGAGGATTCACTGTTCGTGACCTTCGCAACGCTGGTTTTGGTGCTCGCAATGGGGATCCCTGCCGCGTACGCCCTTTCGGTCCGGCCCGTGAAACGCTGGCGCGATGTCCTGTTCTTCTTCCTCGCGACGAAGATGCTCCCGTATGTCGCGGCGATCGTGCCGATCTACATCATCGCCACGCACCTGGGCCTGCTCAACAACGACTGGGCGCTGGTCATCCTCTACACGGGCTTCAATCTGCCGCTCGCCGTGTGGATGATCCGCTCGTTCCTGCTGGAGATTCCGAAGGAGATGCTCGAAGCGGCGCGCATCGACGGCGCCGGTGTTTTCACCGAACTGACGCGCGTAATCCTGCCGATCCTCCTTCCGGGCATCGCTGCAACCGCGCTGATCTGCGTGATCTTCACCTGGAACGAGTTCTTCTTCGCACTATTCCTGACCACCACCAACGGAACCGTGCCGGTATTCCTCAGCGGCTTCCAATTGAACGAGGGCCAATACTGGGCCGAGCTGTCGGCGGCGGCAACTCTCTGCTGCCTGCCGGTGATATTGGCCGGATGGATCGCGCAGAAGCAGCTCGTTCGCGGCCTGTCGCTTGGTGCGCTCAAGTGAGCGGGTCAGCGTGCTGCGCGCGTGCCGTCATGGGTCCGGGCCGGCAGCCCCCACGAAAGGAGAACGGTGGCGTCGATCACTCTTGACAAGGTGACCAAGGTGTACCCGAACGGCTTCGAAGCGGTTCACGAACTCGAGCTGGAAGTCGCCGACGGAGAGTTCATGGTCCTCGTCGGACCGTCTGGATGCGGCAAGACGACAGCCCTGCGGATGGTCGCGGGAATCGAGGACATCACCGGCGGGAGCGTGTGCATCGGCGACCGAGTCGTCAACGATGTGGCGCCGAAGGATCGCGACATCGCGATGGTCTTCCAGAACTACGCGCTGTATCCGCACATGACCGTGAGGGAGAACATCGGCTTTGCGCTCAAGCTCAGGAAGGTGCCGAAGGCGGAGATCAAGGCAAAGGTCGTCGAGGCCGTCGAGCTGCTCGGCCTCACCGCATGGATCGACCGCAAGCCGGGGCAGCTTTCGGGCGGCCAGCGTCAGCGGGTCGCGATGGGTCGGGCAATCGTGCGCGAGCCGAGCGCGTTCTTGATGGATGAACCGTTGTCCAACCTCGACGCGAAGCTCCGCGTGCAGATGCGCGCCGAGGTCGCCCGTATCCAGCGCCGCTTGGGCGTGGCGACGCTCTACGTCACCCACGATCAGGTCGAGGCCATGACGATGGGCGACCGTGTCGCCGTGATGCGGGCCGGTGTGCTCCAGCAGTGCGACAGCCCGCAGGTGCTCTACGACAAGCCGAAGAACCTGTTCGTGGCCGGCTTCATGGGCTCACCGGCGATGAACTTCTTCGAGGGCACGATCGGCGAGGGGGCAAACTCTGTCCTGATCGGGAGCCAGACGATCCAGCTGCCCGAGGCGTTTCACTCCGCGAAACCCGCGCTGCGCGCGCACGCCGGCCGTCCCGTGACGTTGGGGATCCGCCCCGAGGACCTGGCGCTGCTCGGGACCGCGGAGCCCTCGACAGGCTCGAGCGTTTTCGAAGGCGAGATCGATCTCGTCGAGGCGCTCGGCTCCGAGCAGCTCGTGCACTTCACGACCGACGCCCGCCAGGTTGACCTCGGCGAGGCAACGGGTGACACTGCCGCCGGGCTCAGCGAGGGGACTCTTGTCGCAATTGGCGGCGAAGGCGTGGCCCGCGTCGACGCGCGCGCGACGCTCGTCGGAGGAACCCGAGTCCGTTTCGAGCTCGACCCGGAGCGGCTCCACTTCTTCGACGCCGTGAGCGGTCAGGCGGTAGCCGACTAGCTACGTCCAGACCGCGCGCGCGGAGTTGGTACCCAAGCGCATCCTCTTGGTCGTGTATAGGCTTTGTGAATGGCGCTGCCGCGTCTCACGCTCGCCCGGTCATCGCCGGAGGGAGATGAACGGGGGAGCCTTCGCGCTCGGCGGATCGACAAGGTCGTTGCCGTGGCCGGGATCGTCGCCTTCGTCCTCGGCTCCGCGATCTGGATCTGGCAGAAGGGTCTCTTCGTACATACCGACACGGTCGTCCTGTGGGTGCTTGCCGGCCTGTTCACGCTGACGCTCACGGACCTTCGCCGTTGGGGCCTGCGCTTGTTCTGGGACTGGCTGCCACTCGGCGCACTGCTCGTCTTCTATGACCAGTCGGCGCCGCTCGCAAAGCTGCTGCACCGCCCGCTCCATACAGCGCTGCAGATCCACTTCGACGAGTTGCTCTTCGGCAAGCCACTGCTGACGATCCAGCTACAGCACCTGTTCGATCAGACGAAGGCGGTGCGCTGGTGGGAGTACCCGATGTTCGGGCTCTACATGACCCACTTCTTCGTCGCGCTCGTCGTAGCCGGCATTCTTTGGCGCTTCTCCTACCAGCGCTTTCGCGAGTTCCGCCCACAGATCGTCATTCTCAGCACGCTCGGCTTCGCCACCTATGTGCTCTATCCCGCCGCCCCGCCCTGGTACATGGGTGACCACCTCCACGTCGTGTCGACGATCTATCGGACCGTCTTTGAGACCTGGGGGAAGCTCGGCCTCAAATCCGCCGGATCGATCGCCGACGGCGCGATCACGGGCACTGATCTCGGGAACAGACTGGCAGCCGTGCCGTCGATGCACGCCGCGATCTCGCTGTTCATCGCCTGCTTCTTCTGGCGCGGCGCACGGCCGTGCGTGCGGGTCGTGCTGGTCGTGTACGTACTTGCGATGGCGTTTACGCTCGTGTACTCAGGCGAGCACTACGTGTTCGACATCGTCGTCGGCTGGCTCTACACCGCGGTCACCGTCATCGGCGTGGCCGTGTACAGGCGCTACACGCGACCCCAGGCGGCGACGATCCCGAAGGCCTCAGGTCTGCCGCTCGCGGGCGGCGGGCCATCGCCGGCTGCTCGCTAGCCAGCCGCCGGGCCTCGCCGTCCGGAAGCTCACGCTTCCGCGTACGCTCGCTCGACGGCGCGCAGTCAGAGCCAGTCGCTGCGGCGGAAGAGCCAGTACAGCAGCGTCGACGCGACGACGATCAGCGCGCTCGAGAACCAGAAGCCCCAGTGAGTGGCGAAGCCGGGATAGGGAACGTTCTGGCCGTAGAAGCCGGTGATTGCGGTTGGAACGGCGATGATCGCGGCCCAGCTCGTGACCTTTTTCAACACGAGGTTCATCCGGTTTCCCTGGATCGTCAGATTCGTTTCGAGGATCGTCGTGACGAGGTCGCGGAGTGACTCTGTCCACTCGGTCGCTCGCAGAACATGGTCGTAGACGTCGTGGTAGTAGGGCGTCATCGCGTCGTCGAGCACGTGCAGGTCGCGGCGCAGCATCGAGTTCACGACCTCGCGCATCGGCAGCACGATGCGGCGCAGCAGCACGAGGCTCTTGCGTAGCTCGAACGAGCGCCGCTGCACATCCGTGTCGTGCCGCTGCCCGTCGAACAGCAGATCCTCCAGCGCCTCGATCTCAGTGTCGAGCGACTGGACCGCCGCGAAATGACCGTCGACGACCACGTCGAGCAGCCCCCAGAGCAGGAAGGCCACACCGCTTGTCGCCAGTTCGGCCGAAGCGTCCCAGCGCGCGAGCACCGGCTCGATCGGCACCTCCTCGTCTTTGCGCACGGTGATCAGCGCGTGCGGCGTGATGAACGCGCCAATCTCCCGCGTGCGCAGCTCGCCGCTCTCGGTGTCCAACTTGACGACGTAGGCGCTCATGAAAAGGTGGGAGTCGTAGCGGTCGAGCTTCGGCCGCTGGTGCTCGGCGACCGCGTCCTCAACGGCGAGCGGGTGCAGGCTGAACTCCTCGACGATCGTGGCGAGCTCGGCCGCGTTCGGCGCGCAGTAATCGAGCCACACGCACGCGCGCTCGTCGCGCAGATATTCCGAGATGTCAGCCACCGGGAAGTCCTCGAGGACGAGCTCGCCCGCCCGGTAGAGGCGCGTGTGGGCCACAGCTGCAACATACGGCGAGCTGCGGACCAAACTGCTCCGCCGCTGATCTAGGCAGCGCTCGCGGGAATGCTCGGTGCGGCGGGCGTATCGGTGTTGCTGGGGATCCACCGCGCCAGCACCGCGGCCAGTTCGTCGTGGCGCATCGGCTTGGTGATGTAGTCGTCCATGCCAGCGTCAAGGCAGCGTTGGCGGTCTCCGTCCATCGCGTGCGCGGTCATCGCGATCACCGGGGTGTGCTCACCGGACGCTTCACGCCGGCGCAGCTCGATGGTCGCCTGGTAGCCGTCGAGGACCGGCATCTGGCAGTCCATCAGGACGGCGGCGTACTTGCCGGTCGCGAGCGCTTCGAGGGCTTCCTGTCCGTCGCCGACAATGTCGCTGCGGCAGCCGCAGCGTTCGAGGCCGCGGCTGGCGACGATCTGGTTGATCGGGGTGTCCTCGACCACAAGCACCAGCGGCGGAATCGCCCACGGGGCGGACTGCGTGACGCCTCCACTGCCACGAGCTGCCTGCGGTCCGCTGGCCCGCGCCTCCTTGAGCTCAACCTCGAACGAGAACGTGCTGCCGCGTCCCAGCTCGCTTTCGGCGCTGATCGTTCCATCCATCAGCACGACGAGTTCGCGGACGATCGCGAGGCCGAGGCCGCTTCCTCCGTACAGCCGCGTCGTCGACGTGTCGGCCTGTGTGAACGGTTCGAACATCCGCTGCAGGGCGTCCGGAGCGATACCGATGCCGGTGTCGGCAACGTCCACATGGAGCATGCACCCGCCGGCCGAGGCCGGCGTTGCGTCGACGCGCACGGTGATCGTGCCGGAAGGGGTGAACTTGACGGCGTTGGCGATCAGGTTGACAAGCACCTGTGTGAGCCGCCGGCCGTCGCCACGCGCGGCGCGCGGGACTGCGCCGGAGATCTGCAGATCGAGTCGCGGGTCGTTCGAGGGCGAGTGCGGCCCCGCCCCAAGGCACGCGTCGCGGATCGTCTGGTGCAGGTCGAAGTCTGTGACGTCGAGCTCGAGGTGGCCGGCCTCGATCTTCGAAACATCGAGGATGTCGTTGATGATCGCGAGCGTCTGTTCGCTCGAGCTGACGATCTGGCGGGCGTAGCCGCGCTGCTCTGCGGTCAGCTCCGTGTCGAGGAGCGCCTCACTCATGCCGATCACGCCGTTCATCGGCGTGCGTACCTCATGGCTCACGTTGGCGAGGAAGGCCGACTTCACGTTCGACGCCTCCACCGCCTCGTCGCGCGCAATCGCCACCTCCGCGGCCGCGCGGTTGCGCTCGGTGGTGTCGCGGAGGTTGACGACGATTCCGCGGACGGCCGGGTTCGAAACCAGGTTCGCAACGAGACACTCGGCGTGGAGCAGGCGGCCGTCGCGGTGGCGGATCCGTAGGTCGAGCGTCTCGGAGGCCTCCGGCTCGCGCTCGAGCAGCCGGCTGATCGCCCAGTCGAGAGACACACGGTCCTCGTCAGTGACGTAGTCGAGGAGGCGTCCGCCGACGAGTTTCACCGGGTCGTAGCCCAAGATCCGCGTGACCGATGGGCTGACGTATTCGACGCTCGTGTCCCGCCCGAGGACGAGGATCACGTCGGTCGAGTGTTGTACGAGGGCGCCGAGCCGCGCCTCGCTCGCGCTGCGCGCCGCACGCGTGGTGAGCACGACGCTCTCACGGGAAAGGATCGTCATGCGCGCCACGACGAGTGAGAACAGAACGATCGCGCCACAGGCGATCACGATCTCGTCCGAGCCGCTCCCGCCGCTCGACGCCTTCACGACCTCGATGATCGGTGCGATCAGCGCCGCGGCGGCGATCGTGGCGATTCGCAGCGGTGTGAGTGTTGAGCGGGGCGTCGCCGGCTGGGAGACGGTTTTCATCGAGGGGTGCAGCGCCGCGGCGCCCCAGAGGATGTAGTAGGCGGTCCATCCTCCGTCGAGTGGATCGCCCGGGTGGTAGGTGCCGTGGAGCACGATCCAGCCATAGATCGAGTCGGTTGACAGCAGGGCGGCGATCGCGCAGACCATCAGGAAGTAGGCCGGACTGCGCCGGCCCGCACCGACCGCCATCCTCACAGCCACTCCGAGGAACAGGATGTCGCCGAGCGGGTAGGCGATCGAAACCAGCTTCGTCAGCGTGGACAGCGACGCATCGTGCGTGTAGGGCGCGATCAGGAAGACCCACGACAGCAGTGCGAGGCCGATCGTCACGACCGCCGCATCGATCAGGCTGGCCCAGTCGCGTCCGGGGTTGCGTTGGCGGATCAGCAGCAGCAGCCCGGCGATCGTGATCGGGTAGACCGCCAGATAAGCCGGGTCCGCGATCGACGGGAACGGCAGCGGGGTGCCGAACAGCGCGTGGTAGTTGTAGGCGAGCACGTCGCCGGTGACGAACAGCGCCTGGCCGAGCGCGATCAGGTACCACGCCAGCCGGCTCTGCGGGCGGTGCATCGAGACCCCCGCGATGATCGCGATGACTGCGCTTGCGCCGATCGCGTTGAAGACCGGGCCGTATTTGAGCGGCCCGGCCAGGTACGCGACTGAAATCGGCACCATCAGCGCCAGATACAGCCACCACACGTGGCGAGAGATCCGCATATCGATATGTCGGCCATCCGGGGCTCGACCAAGCCGCCGAGACGCCATCCTGCATCTATCGACCTGCGGTTGCTCGCGCATGAACCACCGGCGGGTCCGGAGAAGCGACGAGCGCGCAGCGATAGTGCTCTCGCGCGGGCCGAAGCCGCGGTCCGCGACGTCGCCAAGTGGAGCAGCCAGCCGCGGACGCGCACATCACGACGTAACAATGCGCACTAGCGCCCGGTGCCATGCGTTAGTCTTTTTTGGGTCCGGGCGCGGGCGGAGCGGGGAACCTTGGGTGGACCCCCGGGCGTCTTGCTTTGTCCCGCGTCCGGCGTGACGTGCCGCCGAGAAGCGTCGCGCTCAGCTGTCACCTGGGTGACCGAATCTCCGCCAAAGAAGTCACAAACCCAGGTGACATTGCGGAGGTCCAAATGCGCACGCTCTACGTTGTACGCGCGGACATAGGCGGGTGAAAGCTGCCGGCGTAGCGTCCGGCACCTTACAAGCACCTATTAGGGGGTCCACCCGATATGAGTACCGCTACCGCCGCCGGGAGCGCTTCCGGCGCGACCGAGTCCGGGGCTGGCGTGGATGGTCCGCGGCTGCGCCCGCACGCGCTCGGTTTTCCAACACTGTTAGCCCAGTCGGTTGCACTCATCTCACCGACGATGACGGCCGTCCTGATCATCGCGCTCGCGTTCGGCGATTCTGGTCAAGGCACGTGGGCGGCCTATCTCTTCGGCACCATCATGTTGCTTTTTGTTGTGCTCGGGCTCAACCAGTTCGCTCGGCGCTCAGCGACGGCCGGGTCGATGTACGCCTATACCGCGCGCGGGCTCGGCCCGGCGGCGGGGGTGCTTTCTGGTTGGAGCTTGATCTGGTCCTACTGGGGCATCGCCACCGCTGGACTCGCCGGCTTCGCGATCTTCGCGCAGCAGTTCCTATCCGGGATCGGGGTTCACGGCCACATCAGCCCGTTCGTGTTCTTTGCGATCAGTGGTTTCGCCTGCCTGACGATTGCCTGGAAGGACATCCGCATCTCCTCATTGTTGACGCTCGCGCTCGAGGCGATCTCGGTCACCTGCATCCTCAGTCTGGCCGCGGTCGTGCTGTTCAAGCACGGACTGTCCGTCGACAGCGCCCAGGTTCAACTCAAGGGCGTGAGCCTCAAGGACATGGACTTCGCGATCGTCATCTGCATCTTCAGCCTCGTTGGTTTCGAAAGCGCGACGGCGCTCGGTAGCGAGGCAAAGCGACCACTCCGCAACGTACCGCGTGCGGTCATCTGGAGCCTGCTCATCACCGGCGCGTTCATGGTGTTCATGAGCTACGTCGAGGTTTTCGCCACTCACCACATGGGTGTCTCGCTTGGCACGCTCGCGACGCCGCTGACAAATATCTCAGCGGCCTATGGCGTCAGCTTCTTCAAGGTGCCGGTGGCGCTTGGGGCGATGGTCAGCTTCTTCTCGCTGTCGCTGTCCTGCCTGAACGCCGGTGCGCGCATCATCTTCCCGCTCGGTGGACACGGGTTCCTGCCGAAGCGCCTGCACGCAGTGCACACCAAGAACATGACGCCGCACGCCGCGCTCGGGACCTATGGAGCTGTGATTCTGGTCATCGCGTTCGTGCTGCACGCGACGGGCACGAGCCCGCTGACCATCTTTGACGATGCGGGCACGATGGCCGCCTTCGGGTTCCTGTTCGCGTACTTCATGATCACCGTTGCAGCGCCCTTCTACCTACGCAAGATCGACGAGCTTCGCACCCGCCACGTCGCGATAGCGATCGCCGCGGTCGCGTGTCTGATGGTGCCCACGGTCGGCAGCTTCTACCCGGCGCCGGCGTGGCCCGTCAACCTGTTCCCCTATCTCTTCCTCACCTTCATGCTGCTTGGCGGCGCACGGCTCTATCAGATGTCCCGCGCACAGCCCGGATCGCTTGCAGCGATCCAGCGCGACCTCGAGCGCACACTTGACGCCTCGGCTCGCGCGACAGCGATCAGCGAGGAGGCACATCACCACCATGGCCACGCCGCTCCGCTGGCGCCGCCCGTCCCGGCGAGCGCCATGGGCTCGTCGATGATGGCGATGACGCAGCAGCAGGTCGAGTAACTCGGCCTTGAGAGCACGTGCTCGAGACGCGTCCGACAACAGGAGCAAAAGTGGTGGCGAAGCGTAGCTTCGCCACTACGGCGTTGCCGGTGGACGAGCAAACCACCGATGCGGATGCCGCCATGCGCGTCATGACGGTTACCGGTTTGCATACATACCCGATCAAGTCGTGTGCGGCGGTCGATCTGATGGAGGCGCGGGTAACCCCGCGAGGACTCGAGCTCGACAGAGACTTCATGGTCGTTGATGACGAGAACGACTTCGTCTCGCAACGCAAGGTTCCCGAGCTCGCGCTCGTTGTGCCGACGATTGCGGTGGGGTCGATCAGCCTCACGGCGCCCGGGATGGAGGCGGCGCTGGTGCCGCTCGATCGCGACGCCGACGTCGGAGAGCCAGTCACGGCGACCGTCCACGGGCGATCGGTGGCCGCCCGGGTCGTGGCGGAGGATCTCAACGAGTGGTTCACGACCTTCCTGGCGTCTCACAAATCCAATCGGCGGTTTCGTTTACTGCGCGTTTGTGACGACATTCCTGGCCACGTAAAGGACCGCTACAAGCGGCACGGCGCATCCAATCAGGTGGGGTTCGCGGACGGCAGCGCGATCCTGCTTGCGACCGAGCCGTCGCTGGCTCAGCTGAATGCACAACTCGAGGAGCCGGTTCCGATGGAGCGTTTTCGCCCCAATATCGTTGTTCAGGGGATCGGGTTGGCACCCTACGACGAGGATTTCTGGTCACACATTCAGATCGGCGCGCTCGAGGCGTTCGCGGTCAAGGCGTGCGATCGCTGTGTAATTACTGACACCGACCAGCGCACCGCCGCTGTCGGCAAGGCCGTCCGCATGGCGCTCAGGACACGAAGGGGTGTCAACGCGCACGACCACTCGAACAAGGGGGTGTTCTTCGCGCAGAATTTGAATCACGTTTACGCGCCAGGCACGGTGATACGGGTGGGAGACGCTGTGCGCGTGATCGCGAGGAGTTCGAAGCCCAACGTCGTTTTGGCGACCAGAGGGCTGAAGGCGCTCTGAGCGCAGCTTCACGGCAGCGTCACGCGCCGGCGGCTCGTCGGCCGGGTTCGCCCATACGACGCCCGGTCTGACTCGCTAGTGTCGCGTCGATGCGCCCGCGCCTGTCGAGGAGCGATCAGCGTGGTGGAGCGGCCGCCCATGAAGGCCGCTCTGCGCCGGCGGGCCGATCGGGCTGGCTGGCACCGTGATCGTCCACTCGCGGCTCGAGAGCACTCACCTCGCCGGCAATCTGCTGGGTGATCCGAGCGAGCGGGACGTGTTCGTGTACCTCCCACCGAACTATGAATCGTCACCCGATCGCTATCCGACCGCCTACCTGCTGCACGCCTACGGCACGACGGCGCAGCGGTTGATCACCCCCGACACCGACGGGCAGCGCTGGCAGCCGCCGCTCGAGGACGTCCTCGACCCGGTGTTCGGGCGTATCGGGGCGGCGCCGATGATCGTCGTGATACCGGACGGCTGGTCGCGTTGGGGCTGCGGCCAGTGGGTCGACTCACCGGTCACCGGAGGCTTCGAGCAGTATCTGCTGCACGACGTGGTCCCGCATGTCGACGGCGCGTATCGCACCATTCCGCTCGCCCGCAGCCGAGGCGTGTTCGGCTTCTCCTCGGGCGGTTTCGGTGCCTGGAATGTCGCGTCCCGCAACCCCGAGGTGTTCGGCGCGATGGCGGTGCTGTCGGCCGACTCGTTCCTCGATATCTCCCACAAGTTCATGCTCTACAAGTTCCTCGACAGCATCTGGCCCGAGGCGCCGAGCGGTCCTGTCGAGGGCAACGAATGGTCGGAAATGGTCTACGACCTTTCCGCCACCTATTCACCCAATCCCGATCGACCGCCTCACTACGTCGACCTGCCTGTCGCGTTCCCCAGCGGGGAGCTGATCCAGGATGTGTGGGACCGCTGGCTCAGCTTCGATCCCGTCGTCAACGTGCACCACCGTCTCGACAACCTCCGCAAGCTCTCCGGCATCCTGCTCGACGTCGGCTCGAACGACGACTACAACCTGCACTGGGGCCACCGGCTGCTCAGCCACCACCTCAACGCCGCGGGGATCGAACACGAGTACTCCGAGAACTCGGGAAATCATGGCGGCCGCTCGCGCGAGCGCTATCAGGTCGCGCTGTCATGGCTCTCTCAGGTCCTGAAATTCGACTGATTTGCGAAACATCGTGCCGCCTGACGGTTATGCCGATGCATAAGATGCGCGGCTGCACGGACGCGCGCGTCCGTTGACGGGCGGACTCCAGAGAAAGGAAGAAACGGATGGCTGACTTTCTGCAGACGAAGCGGGACGAGATAAGCGCACGCATGCGCGAACTCGAGCCTCTGGTGGAGGAGTACCACCAACTCACGGCGGCAGCCGCAGCGCTCGCCGGCGTGTCGCCTCGCACTCGGGACGCCACTGCGAGTAAGCGATCGGGTGGCGCCGGCAAGACGGCTGCGAAGACGAGCCCTCGGGCGAGCACCGGGCGACGCCGTGGGCGGCCTCCGGGCGGAGGCACGCGCGCCCGGCAAACGATCGAGCTGGTCAAGGCAAAGCCCGGACTGACGATCGCCGAGCTCGCGAATGAGATGGGGATCAAGCAGAACTACCTCTACCGCGTCCTGCCCGGGCTCGCGAAGGACAAGAAGGTCGTCAAGCGCGGCAAGGGCTGGCACCCT
>Ga0302326_10015403_pt1 | contig 16089 bp, 12 predicted proteins | sample Palsa_T0_3_FD_202264 | JGI IMG/M metagenome (GOLD analysis project Ga0302326, IMG submission 202264) | Peat permafrost microbial communities from Stordalen Mire near Abisko, Sweden - Palsa_T0_3 | ecosystem: Environmental > Terrestrial > Soil > Palsa > Peat permafrost | place: Sweden: Abisko... | reverse complement strand
GTTTTTCGAGCGAGCTTCGAGAGACTTCCACCACCGCGTCGTGGGAAATGCCGCGTACGGTCTCAGGATACAGAAAGCTCCCGAATTTTCCTCCGTGGTCGAAAGAATGCAAAACAGTCCGGATCCTCTGTTCCGCAGCGCTTTGACCTGGCTGATCGGGAAGATTGCGGACCCGGAGCTTTTTCCCCTGCTCAAACTGTTGATTCGCGATACCGATCCCGCCGTGAGAAGCGGGGCGTTCCTTGCGGTTGCTTCCCTCCGCCACCCTGGCTAGCCTGCTCCAGTGGCCCGTAGACTGTGGATTCTTTCGTTGTGGAGCAGGCGTTTTCGCGAGTGACGCGGCTGGGGCTGACACTCAACGAGCAGAAGACGAGTATCCGCAATGCCCGAAAGGAGCAGTTCAATTTTCCGGGAAGTGCATATCCGCTTCACTCGGGTTGCGTCAGTACCGCGCTGCGGGAACAGCGGCCTGGCAAATGGGGCTTGGCGGGCTCAGGGAGACTTCGGGGCCGCCGGCGGCGGAAACCGATGTGCAGTTCACCGCCCGGTCGCCGACGGCGAATACCTGAGTGAAGCAGATACCCAGCTTCCGGGATATACATTCGGGCCGCACTTCAGCCGGCGAACGGGGCGGGAGCATATGGGCTACAGCCCGTCGAAGAAGAGCGTGAAACGGATCAGGCAGAAAGTGGCAGAGCACCTGGCGCCGAATAATGTGGCGCCGCGGGAAGAAGTGGGCGACCGGCTGAATCAGGAAACTGAAAGGCTGGAAAGCGTATTTCGGACTGGGGAGTCCGTATAAATAAAGCGTTTGAGGTGCGTGACTACTATGTTGAGGAACGGGTAAGGCACTTCCTGAGGCGGCGGCACAAGGTGCAGTCGCAGGGCACCCGTCAGTTCTCGATGAGACGGATCTATGGGCGACTGGGTGTGTTCCGTTTGCGGAGTCCGTTACGTGACGGTGATTCGTGGGTCTGCGATGAAGCCAGTCGGAAAGCCGGATGCCGGAAACCGGCACGTCCGGTTTGATGAGCGGGGTTGGGAAACGGGACGGCGGCGGTATTCGTCAGCACCCGCGCCCAACCTCGACTCTACCCCTACTCCTCTGCGATCAGCGGTTCCGGTGCACAACGCCCGCCGAGCCGTCGGCGACGGTCGGAAACGTCTTCGAAATATGATCGTGCCAGGTGAGGTTTTCCTCATCCGCCAGCGCCCAGATCAACCCCAGCCCGCCCGAGCAGAAGCTCAGCCAGGTCGCCGCTACGCGCGCCGCTCGCGACGGCCCTTCCACCGGAAGCCCGTCAAAAGTGATCAGTTGGAGGTCGGTGCAGTGCATCCCCACGGTTTCGCGGCCCGTCACCGCGAAAATCAGCCCGTAGAAAACCGCAATTATTGCAAACGACGCTCCCATCGCAATCCAGAACAGTTTGCCCGTTCCGAAACTGCCGCCCATCAGTTCGCAAACGCCCATGAACAACCCGAAGCCCAGCAGGATCAATGCGGCATCGATCGCGCTGGCAACGAAGCGGTGCATCGGGGCCGCTACAGTCTGCTCGCAATCGATCTGTGCCGGAACGTCGTTGCGCAGCGTCCGCTGTGCGGGCGCGGTGGCAATGAAATCGAGTAAAGCCTGCTGCGCCGAAGGCGGTTTTCGGGCCTGCGCCGGGGCAGCGGGAGGCTGGGGATTCGCCGCGGGCGCCGCCGCCACTTTGCCGGCTGGCGCAGGAAACGGGATCACCTTCGATGCCGGAGCCGCGAAAAGCGCCGGTTGCCGCGGCGCGGTTGCGGCAGACGCCCCTGCGCTCAGCGGTTGAAAATCCTGGGTCTCGTTCGGCTCGAATGCCTGCGCAACGGCCAGCGCATTCGCTCCCGAGTAACTCGCGGGCGCCGCGAATGCTATGCCGATTCGTCTTCCGCATCGCAAACAGCGATGATCGTCCGCCCCATTATTGAAACCGCAATGCTTGCAGTGCATCTATCTCTTTTCGCTTCCGCGGGCTCTTTTCGCTTCCGCGGACTCTCTTCGTTTCTACCGGCTTCACTTCAACCAGGCAGCTTGCCACATAATATATGCCGTGCTACGGTTTCCAATTGAGGTTGTTTTCGAAAAACCGCGCTACTTCTTTGGTTAGCACAATACGCATCGCTTGTCACGGGAAAACTGGCTGCCGCCTGAGCGTTTCGATCCTGATTATATTGATGTTCGCACAAATTGCGTCACCTCAATTAAGCAGCCAGCCTTCTTCTCCCCAAACCCCCGCTCCCCAAACCCCCGCGCCGCCGGCAACCCTGGCTTCCACGCAGGCCAGCGCCACCCAGGTGACCGACAACCAGGCGACAGTGGAACGTCCTGACTTCGCTGTCAGAGTGCCAAGGCCCAACGCTCCGCCGCTTGGCGAAGAAGACATCATTGCCGATACCGAAGAAGACAACAACGGCGTCCGTCACCTCCGCGGCAAGGTGCGCATCGAACTCCACAACTCGACCCTCACGGCGGACTCTGTCGATTATGACCAGAACACTAACATGTTCAACGCCCAAGGCCACGTCTACTACCGCAATTACGATCAGAACGAGGTGATCTACTGCGACCGGGCCGAATACAATACCGATACCGAACACGGCTTGTTCTACGATCTGCAGGGCTACGCCAAAACCAAAGTAGTGGCCCGGCCCGGCGTTCTCATCACCCAGGCGCCGTTCTACTTTCAGGGAGCGTGGGCCGAGAAGACCGAAGGCAAATACATTCTGCATGACGGCTTCATTACAGACTGCAAGGTGCCCAACCCCTGGTGGACCCTGCACGCCGACCTCTTCGATATTATTCCGGAAAATCGCGCCATCGCCCACAAAGCGGTCTACCATTTAAAGGGCCTGCCCGTTTTTTATTTCCCGTATTTCAATAAATCTCTGAAAAAAGAACCCCGCACCAGCGGATTTCTCACTCCCAATATCGGCAACAGCTCCACCAATGGATACATGTTCGGGCTCGGCTATTACTACGCCATCAGCCGGAGCCTCGATCTCACCTATCTTTTCCAGGACTTCACCACCCGAGGCTATGCCCACCACGTCGATTTCCGCGGCAAACCCACTCAGAAGAGCGATTTCTTTCTCATCTTTTACGGCGTGCAGGATCGGGGCTATTACTCCGGCGCCACTCTCATCAAGGCTCCCGGTTTCAGTATGACGGGCGCGGGCAAAGTTGAGTTCGGCGACGGCTGGTATCTCCGCGGCAGCCTCGACTACATCAGTTCCCTCGAGTTTCTGCAGCAGTTCAGCCAGTCGTTCAACGAAGCCAGCGGTTCGGAAACCCATTCCACCGTTTCGCTGCAGAAGAACTTCAGCTACTACACCTTCACCACGGCCGCTACGCGCGCCGAAGACTACCTCAGCACTACGGTCGGCGATTCTGTCATTATCCGCAAAATGCCCGAATTCGATCTCACCGGACGCGACCGGCAACTCACCGGCGGAAACCTTCCCCTCTGGTTTTCCTTCGACTCCAGCTTCGCCCTGTTTCACCGCGTTGAGCCCACCGCGGCGGCCGAGCCAACCGCTGTTCCCGGCTTCTATGAAACCAGCCAGTTCAGTTCACGCGCCGATTTCCAGCCCACTATCTTCACCTCTTTTCACTGGCGTCACTTCAGCCTGATCCCCAGCTTCACCATGCACGAAACGTTCTACGGCCAAAGCCTGATTAATGGTTCCATCAGCAGCCAGAGCCTGAACCGCAGCGCACCGGAACTCAACATCGATATCGTGCTGCCTTCGTTCGAGCGCGTCTTCAACCAGAAGACATTCCTCGGCGACAAACTGAAGCACGTTATCGAGCCTCGTCTGAATTACAAGTACATTACCGGCGTTAACCAGTTCGCCAACACCATTCATTTCGATACCCTCGATCTTTTATCCGATACCAACGAACTCGAGATCGGTCTCACTAACCGGCTCTATGCGAAAAAGGGCGACAGCGTAACGGAAGTGCTGAGCTGGGAACTTTTTCAGAAGAGGTATTTCAATCCCACCTTCGGCGGAGCTGTGGTCGAGGGAGAGCGAAACCTGGTTAGTTCCGTGCTCGACATGACCGGCTATACATTTCTCAGCGGGCCCCGCAACTACTCGCCCATTGTCTCGATCCTTCGTGGCACGCCGCGCCCGGGACTCTCCTTCACCTGGGAAGCAGACTACGACCCGTTGCTCCACCGCTTCGTGAATAGTTCCTTTACGACGGATATCCGCGTGGTGAAGCACTATTACGTGTCGGCCGGAAGCGACCAGTTGCGGCCGGACCCCGCCATCTTCGGATACACAGGCGCCGCTGGCGCGACCGAAAGCTTCAACCAGTTCCGAACCACCTTCGGCTACGGCGATTCCAATCGCAAAGGCTGGAACGCGGCCTTTTCTTCGGTCTACGATCTGCGGCTGCATCTCCTCGAATTCGGTGTGGCTCAGGCCACCTACAACACGGATTGCTGCGGGATCAGCTTCCAGATCCGGCGCATCGATTACAGTTCCCGCGTGGAAAACCAATACCTTATGTCTTTTTCTATCGCCAACATCGGCTCCGTAGGCAACCTGAAGAAACAGGAGCGAGTCTTTTAAAGCCCCGTGCCGACTGTACCGATTCGCCCCCTCTCATAGGAACCTCCCAGCATGGGAAACGCAATATACTGGTGTAGCGTCATCTGCAACAGTGAGGAATATGCGATTCGTTCGGGCGATTTTGATGTTAGGCGCGGCGGCGGCAATGCCGGCGCTGGGGAACCTGCCAACGTGGGACAACAGCGGCAATTCGCTGCTTAACGGCACTTATTATTTCCGCGAAGTGCTATATGGGGTAGGCGATAATGCCGGCGATGTGTCCGAGGCTCTCTCGATTTATGGAACGATCACGTTCAACGGAGCCGGCGGCTATACCGTTCCGACTCCAACAGAATATTTTTGCTCGTCGTCGGGGTGCCAGGGAGGGGCACTCGCCGCCATCGCCGGAACTTATACGGTTGGCGCCAACGGCTACGGGTTTTTCACCGACCCCGGCTCTTCCTCCGGCAGCTCGTTCACCGAATACGGGCTGGTCTCGTCGAACGGCACCCTGATTGCCAGCCCAACCGAAAACGGACTCAACGGTCTGTTTATAGCGGTTCCGGTCACTACGGTGAGCGCGGGTGAGGCCGTAAATTCATCGTTTCAGGGAAACTATCAAATGGCCGGGTACTTCGCCGGCAGCGCGTCGACCGCCGGAGACGCTTCTTTTCAATTGAATCCCGACGGTAACGGGAATCTGGGGACCGTGACCCTGTCCGGCTATTTCGGGGGCGGTGGTTCGTCCACTTATTCGCAGACGTCTGCCGGAGCCAAATACAACTTCAGCAATGGCGCCGCGGTCATTACGCTTCCGTCCAACACGAATGCCAATTTCTACCCGAGTCCCACCGGCGTAAGCTACGCCCAGGTCTACCTCTACATCTCACCCGATCGGAACTTCGTATTCGGCGGATCGCCCAATGGTTTTGACATGTTTGTCGGTGTCAAGACCGGTGGCGCCACTCCCAATCTCAGCGGCCTCTACTACGCGGCCGGAGTTTTCGAGGATGCGTCCCAGCTGGCTTCGAACGGCCTCAGCGATCTTCAGACGTACTATGGGTCGTTCAACGCAGGCAACGGAAACATCGTAGAGCATCAACGCCTGTACGACGGCACCTACGGTTTTGCTGAGGGGTCCACATTCGCCGACAGTTACCCGACTCCGATCTCGAACGGCGGCTATAACGACAACGGCGTTACCCAATACACGTTGGGGAACGGTGGAGCCGTTCGTATCGGTTTCGGTCTCGGGCCGTACCTTGGAATCGAGGTGGCCGTGCAGGCTCCCACGCTGTCCGGTTCCGGGGTCTACCTTAATCCAACGGGCGTGGTCAACGCCGCGAGCTTTACGCCTTTTACAGCAGGTGTTTCGCCAGGCGAATTTATCGTACTTTATGGGAGCGGCCTGGCCTCCGGCAGCGCAACCGCAACCTCTCTGCCTTTTCCGACCACTCTGGGCAACGTGCAGGTCAAGATTAACGGTATAAACGCTCCCATTTACTACGTGACTCCGACTCAGTTAGCCGTAATCGTCCCGTACGGGGCCGCCTACACGCCGGCATCCGGCTCTCTGGCGATTGCGCAGATTCAGGTTTTGAATAACAATGTCTCATCGAATACTACGACTCAGTTTTTGAATCTGACGACCCCGGGCGTCTTCACCCTAAGTGCGAACGGTCTGGGATACGGTGCGATCGAGCATGCCAACGGCCAGGTGGTAACGCCGTCGAATCCGGCTCAGCCCGGCGAGACAGTCGCTGTGTACGCGTCAGGCTTGGGTGCGACGCTACCCGCTGTTACCGAAGGCACCCAAAGTCCCAGCAGCCCGCTGGCAAATACAGTCCAGACAATTTCAGCGACTGTCAATTCAACTGCAGCGAATGTGACCTATGCGGGTTTGGCGCCGTACCTTGCCGGCGTTTATCAGGTCAATGTCACAATTCCCTCGACCGCGACATCTGGCGCCAACGTCGTCGAGATTTTAGGGCCGGATTCCGATAATTATCAGGCGCTGATCCCGGTGGGAAGCCCAACCACCACTTCGTCCGCGGATCCGGGGACAGAGCAACCTCGGGTTCGTAAACACGGTGCGGCGAAGAAGACTCCGATGAGCGAGCGGCCGCCATTGCCCTGCTTTAACGTCGGCCCTTGTTCAACGCAGTAAGCCGACCCACTGGCTGTCTAACTGCGCCGCGGCGGTGTTCTTGCTCCCGAACCCCGCCGCAGAGAGCGGCAAGGCCGACATTGCAAAGCCCATGCACGGCGTGGGATCAGGCGTATTCGAGATTGCGCTGCCGTTCTTGGGCGACGGGTTTCGCGTGGTCTACGCCGTACAGCTTGCCGATGAAATCTGGGTGGTCCCTGCGTTCCAGAAGAAATCGAGGCAAGGCATCAAGACGCCGCAACGCGAAATCGACCTGATACAAGGACCGCGCCCGGCGCATTCCCAGGCCGCACCCAGCGGGTTACGCCTGGTCGGCGGGCTTTCTTGACGGACATTGCGGCGGCCGACTTCTCACGCATTCGTAACGCGGACCTCGGGCGGTTCACCGTCGATCGCCTTATGTCGATCGTCAACCGGCTGGGCTCGCGCGTCGAGGTGAAGGTCCGGGTGCATCGCGTTGAAACGCTCGCGCCAGAGGCGCGGCCTTGAAGGGGAGGGAAGCAAACCGCAGCCACGCGCTAACCGCGCTTCCCGAACTCCCGGATCGCGTCCGACGCGATCCAGCGCGCCGCAGCGGTGTTCTGCTCACGAACCCTCCCGGCGCATTCCAAAGCCGCACCGAGCAATACCGGCATTGCGCTTGCCGATATTCCGCAGCGCCCAGTTCACCGCTTTACGCACGAAGTTGCGATTGTCAAAAGCATATTGTTCCACCAGCGGAAGCGCATCGAGAAACAGTCGATCCGGAGCTTTCTTATCGTGGACGGCAATGCAAGCCAGCGTTGCGAAGGCTGCGCGCCGCACGAATTCGCGGTCGCTACGTGCCCACTTCCGAATCTTGTCCCACGCGTAAGGAGTCCGATCGAAAAGGCTTCCGCAACAGGCGTCGCAAACGTCCCACGAAGCGAAATCGCGCGCCCACCGGTCCATGGTCGAACGGCTGATCCGCTGCGGATCGCCCACCAGACTCGCCAGAATGCGGGCATCGTGAATGCCCGTTCCCCAGAGCTCTTCCGCCAGAGTCTGATCTTTCCCCAGCCCCCGCGCGATCGAGCGGATCTGCGGGACACTCAACCCAATCCCGTTCTCCGGTTGGATCCCGAAGCGGACCATGGCTGCAAGCCTCGCCGGATCCCCCAGCGCGCGCATCTCGCGCACAATCTCGTCGGCCCGGCCTACTTTTCCGCCTTCGATTCGTGATACTCCATCTCGGTGTTCAGTGCCCAGATGTTGCTCTTATCCACCCGGCCCGCAATGATGTTATCCACGGCCGTCATGGCCGTCAGCATCGAGTGGTCCTGGTTATTGTACTTGTGCATGCCATTCCGGCCCACCAGAAACAGATTGTCGAACTGGCTGATATAGGTCTTGATTTCCTCGAACCGCTCGTAGGCTCCAAAATAGGCGGGATACGTCTTCGGCACGCGAATCACGCACGCATCCAGCACGTCCGCCGGATCGATGATCCCGATCTTCGCCATTTCCGCCTTGGCGAATTCAATCATCTTCTCGTCCGGCATCTTCCAGAGATCGTCCGTCTCGTAGCAGAAATATTCCAGCCCGATCCAGACGTTTTCCGGGTTCGCCACTAGATAAGGGCTCCAGTTATTGAAGATCTGCATACGCCCCACCTGCACGTCCGGCTCCTGGATATAAATCCAGTTGTCCGACAGCAGTTTCTGCCCCCGTGGCGTATTCTCTTTGATCTTCAGCTTCTTAAGCAGCACTCCGACGGTAATGAAATCCCGATACACCAGCCCGTCGCCCACTTCCATCACATTCTTCGGCACCGGCGCATCCAGGCAGTGCAACAGCTCCTTGATGGGCATGGTGGAAAAGAAATATTCCGCCGGAATTGTTTCCCTTTCGCCGGTTTCCTCGTTGAAAGCTTCCGCCGCCACAATATGAAATCCATCGGTGCGAAACTTGTCCACCTGCCACCCGGTCTTCACCACCGCGCCCTTGCTCTGGATATCTTCCGCGACGTACTCCCATAGCTGCCCCGGCCCCAGTTTGGGATACATGAACTTCTCGATCAGCGAAGTTTCCGTTTCCTTCTGCGCGATATCGCCCGCCGGTTTGGAAGCAAACCGCTTCTTCAGAAAGTGCCCGATGGCCTTGGTAATCGAGAGCCCCTTGATCCGCTGGGCACCCCACTCGGCGCTGATCTTGTCGCACGGCACGCCCCACACTTTTTCCGTGTACGACTTGAAAAACGTTAAATATAATTCTTTGCCGAACCGGTTGATCAGAAACTGCTCCAGCGTGTTTTCCGGTTTAACCTGATGAATCAGGCTTTTTGAATAGCTGATGCCGATTTTGATGGTGCGCGCAATGCCCAGTTGCTTCAGCGTCTCCGCGCTTAGCTGAATCGGATAATCGAAGAACTGGCGCAAAAAGTAAATGCGCGATTTTCGATTGCGAATCAGCATTACCCGATCTTTTTGCGCGGGATCCGGGCCTGTTCCCGATGCCGTAAGATCGCGGTTCTGTCCTTTATAGGCCAGGTTATGCGAGCCGTTACCGTTCGATCCCTCGACCGGCATGACGCGCATCCACCAATCCATCACGCGGTCCGATTTCGAGAAAAACCGATGTCCGCCTATATCGATACGATTATTCTTATATCGAACCGTCCGTGATATACCGCCCATATATTCACTCTTTTCGAGAACAATGGGCTGTATTTCACTTCGATGCACGAGCTCGAATGCGGCGGTAAGTCCAGCAGGACCCGCCCCAATAATGAGTGCCTTGCTCAAAGCTTTCTACTTTTGCTTGGGTGGAACAAAATCCGCGGGAAGCGCCGAGCCTTCACCGAAGAAATACTGCTCCATCTGTTGAATAATAAACTCCTGGGCTTCCTGCGTTCCCAGATTCAGCCGGTACTCGTTCATCAGCATTTTCATGTGCTCGACCCACATCTTCCATGCTTCTTTCGAGACGTTATCGTAGATGCGCTGTCCGAGCGGATGCCCCTCGAAAGGAACCTCCTCCAGCCCTTCCATGTCCCGCTGAAATTTGACACACAACACTTTACGCGCGCCCGCGGGAATCGGAGCGAACTGGTCGAGGTTGATACCGGAGCCACAGCCCATACCCTGAGGATACCAATTCCGCAGCCACAACCGTTCGCAGCTTAATCTCTTTTCAGAGAGGCTATGATGACATTATGCGTACCACACTTGAGATCGATGATGACGTGATGGACGCTGCGCGGCAGTTGGCACGATTAAAAAATCAAGGAATCGGAAGAGCAATATCCGATTTGGCCCGGCGTGGTCTGGCACCGAAATCCAACCCTACAGTGGAACTTCGCCACGGTATTCCTACATGGACTCATGGGCCCGGGGCGATTCCGGTGACCACCGAACTGGTACGCAATCTGGCTGATGAGGAATGCTTCCGCCTGCTCGACGTCAATGTACTCACAGCCTGCTCGATTCGGCCCATGTGCATCATGAGGCATCGGTGAAATGGTTTCAGGCGGGGGCTGCGGCCGAAGGTTGGGCCAGTTGCCCGGTCACTGAGAACGGCTTCATTCGAGTGGTTTCTAACGTGAGCTATCCTAACCTCCGGCTGACGCCGGGGATGGCTGCGGAATCGCTTTCGCGGTTCAAAGCCGGCTTTCGGGATATTTATCAGTTCTGGCCAGATGAGGTCAGTCTCACGGATACAGGGCTTTTCCATCTGGCCCCGCTGACCGGATCCCGCCAGACAACAGATACCTACCTGGCCGGGCTTGCCTTTCATAAGCGCGGACGCCTGCAACTCTGGACGGAGGCATTATCTGGCGTTCGGTGCGCAATGCCACGCCGGAACTGATTGAAAAAGTTGCCTGAAGGAAGATCGTGGCCCGCGCACTCCTGCGCGCCGCGTCGCTGGTGCTCTTCAGGGTCGCTTAAGGTTTCGGACGGGGCTGTTTGGGATCCGGCTGTTTCATACCGTCGTGGGCGCGGGGCCGGAGACGTATCCGCACAGAACGATCACAGTTTTCGGTCCCTGAGAGATCTCGTAAACCATCCTGTAGCGATCATGTTGGAAGCGGGCCCGGAACGTGTGTGTACCGCTTCATCGGAATCGCTCAGGGTATATTCCTCGGATCTTCTTCCAGATCCTGAAGCAGTTCGGCGGCGTCCTGCTTCGGCCCTTCATCGAGAAGACGATATTCCGAGAGTGCGGCCGGTCTGAGTATGACCTTCCAGCGCGTCACGCGGTGCGTCTGCGGCGCGGGATTCCTGCCTCGGCCAGGACCTCATCGAGCGAAACGGACTCTCCCGGTTCTTCTTTGGCTCGCCGGGACATGATGATGTCGGCCTCGTCTTCCGTAATGAAGTCCTGGTTCTCCAGGATGGCGCGTTCCTCGGGACTCAGGTCCTCCAGCCCTTCGAGCATTTTCTGAAACATGTCCTGGGTGAGTTGGTGCTTCACTTTCAGTTCGCGCTGATGCGGCGTGCCGGAAAGATTCTTACGTCTGGCGGTGGTGCTGGCGTTCTTCACGGGCTCGCCCTCCCTGTTCCGAGTAGAACGGCACGTTTCTCGCGTTTGCCTGCCGGTACCGCGGCACTCTTGCCGACGCCCGGCGCCCTCGGGCAAAGACAGGTGTCGAGAAAGTCTCGACACGATGCGCAGAGAGCGTGCGCCACGTCAGATTCCCAGGGGAGGGCGCCGCTTATGCCAGTCCGTGCGGTTCTGAAACTCCCGCCCGATCGCCAGCAGCGTATTCTCACTGAACGCCGGACCCACCACCTGCAGCGCCACCGGCATCCCCTGCACAAATCCGCACGGCAGCGAAAGCGCCGGTAAACCCGCCAGATTTCCCGCCGGAATCAGGCTCGTCATCCCAGGCGACGCGGCCTGCCCCCCGCGCGCGCCAATCGCGTCCAGCGGCTCCGATATCTTCGGCGCAATGCCGTAACGGGCCGGCGCCACAATCACGTCCACATCCGCAAACATCTCGCGGAACTTCTGCTTCACCAGCGAGCGGATCCGCATCGCCTTCAGGTAATCCTTCGCGGGAATTTCCAAACCGGCCTTCAAACCCTCAATCTGCCGCGCATCCGCCAGTTCGTTCACCTTCCCGCTCGTGATCAGCGACTCAAAAATGGACGATCCCTCCGCGCTCACCACCGTCCCCGCCAGAGCGCCATACGGGAAATCCGGCAGCTTCGCTTCCACCATCTGCACACCCGTCGCGCGGATAACCTGCATCGCCGCTTCCAGCGCCGGCCGCATCTCCGCCTCGGCGAATTCCAGATCCACCGCCGCGAATCCCACCTTCAGATCGCTCAGCTTGCGCGCATACTGCGGTGTGTAATAGAAACTCTTCGCCGCCGACCCCGGGTCCGCCGCATCGCCGCCCGCAATCGCCTGCAGCACGATGCCGCAATCCTCCGCGCTCCGGCACATCGGCCCGATCTTATCCATCGTCCATGCCAGCGCCATCGCGCCATGCCGGCTCACCAGCCCATACGTCGGCCGCAGCCCCGTCACCCCACAAAACGCCGAAGGCGTCAGAATCGAGCCCGAAGTCTCCGACCCCAGCGCGAACGGCGCCAGACCCGCCGCGACCGCACTCCCCGACCCGCTCGAGGACCCGCCCGACCACCGCGTCCGGTCCCACGGATTCAGCCCCGGCCCGAACAGCGACGCGTTCGCCATCCGGTAACTCGGCCCACCCGCCAGTTCCACCATCGCCAGCTTCCCGATCAGCACAGACCCCGTCTTATCCAGCTTCGTGAGAACTGTCGCCGTTTCGTCCAGCACCTGCGCCGCAAACGGTTTCGCGCCCCATGACGTGATCTGCCCCGCCACCGCCAGCAAATCCTTGGCGCCGAAAGGAACCCCCTGCAGCGGACCCCGGAAGCGCTCCCGCTTCATTTCCTCGTCCACCAGTTTTGCGCGTCGCAGCGCCCACTCCGTCAGCGGAAGAGCCAGCGCGTTGTACCGCGGGCCCAGCCTCTCCAGACGCTCGGAAAAAGCCTTCACCAGTTCCACGGAAGAATACTCGTGCTTCTTCAGCCCCGTATTGAGGTCCGTGATGCTGGCGAAAAAGACGTCGTCGGTCATGCCTTGAACTGAAACGCCGGCTCGGTCGCGATCGGGATTTCGAATTTCGCCAGCGCTTCCGAATTTCGCTGATTGGCGTCGTAAACCACCTTCGCCATATCTGTCTTTGCCAGGTCTGTCTTTGCCAGGTCTGCAGCCGGCTGCTGCGTCTGCGATTCAGCGGATGGCGCGGCCATTGCGGCCACTGCGGCTGCGGCCAGTTCTCTTCGGGTCAACGTCATGCCTTTTGTTCAGAATATCGTGTTTCAAGCGCATCGAGCGCGGCCGTTTCCATCGCCGCGCGGGGCGCAGTTTCACCCGTCCACACTTCGAACTGCCGCACCGCTTGCTCTATGAACATCTTGATCCCCGGAATTACCCTCTTTCCCTGCTCCCGCGCGCGCTTGATCAGCAGCGTTTCCATCGGGTTGTAAACCATGTCGAATACGATTTCACCCGGAATCGCCCCCTCGAACGGGCATTCCGCGACATTGGGCCATTGCCCCACAGGCGTCGCGTTGATCACCACGTCGAAGTGCCGGACCGACGCCTGTTCGTGCGAAAGCGAATCGGCATTGCATGCCCGCGCCAGAGCCCGCACGCGGTCCGGATTCCGCCCCGTGATCGAAACTTTGGCGCCCACGTCCATCAGCGCGCAGGCCGCGCCCCGCGCCGCGCCGCCGTTACCCACAATCAGCACCGCGGCTTTTGGCAATGAGATCAGCTTCGAGAGCGGACCCAAAACCGCCTCCGCATCCGTATTCGATCCCCGCCACTTACCAGCCTTCCGCACCACAGTATTCACTGCGCCGATGCGTTTCGCCAGCGGGTCCACATAGTCCAGATAGCGCATGATGCGGCGCTTGTGCGGAATCGTCACGCTGAAGCCGGAAAGCGGCAAACCCTCGGCGAACTGAAAAAAATCGCGCAGCTGGTTGGGGCTCACCAGCAGCGGCACATACACCGCGTCCAGCCGCTTCGATTGAAACGCCCGGTTGTGTACCTGAGGTGAAACCGAGTGCCGCACCGGATCGGCCACCACACCGAAGATCTTCGCCGCCTTCGTAAATTTGTCGATGCGATACAGCGAACGCAGCTGCCGCGCGTTGATCTGTCCCGATGCCGTTCCCTGCACGTGCGCCGGCGCCGCATAAGTGAAAACCGCCCCGAGCGCCGTCGAAAGCACGCGCGACGGGAATCCGATTTCACCCATCGACAGCGTTACCAGCGGAATCTTCGGGCTCAGCCGGCTGGCCGCCAGAATGCGCCCCGTATCGGTCGGCTTCCGCGACGTGCCCACCAGCTTGTAAACATCCGCCGGCACTTTGCACATGCGTTTCAGCACCGGGTCGAGCGGCGGCGTTGTCTCGAAATGATGCCACGAAACGATCAGATAGGCGCGCTGGCGCAGTTCGGCGCATCGCTCCGGCACCACCTCCGCCGTTTCGATTTCCACGTCTACCGCACGTGCGCCATGCTGAATCGCGAGATCGAGCACGCGGAACTGGTCTTCCATGCTGCCGTTAAATTTGCCGTGATTCTGATGCCGCCTGCACGTCGCCAGCACGGTGCAGGTGGGATATCCGGCGAGGAACTGCGCGATGGCCTGCGCGCCCTGTAAGGGGTCCGGAAGATAGTCGAGACGGAACTCGAGAAAATTTTCACCTGCCTCGGCTTCGCGCCGCGCTTGTTCCAGCAGCCGCGGGACGTCCGGCAGTCCGAGCGCGATACAGATACGGGGAAGCGCGCGCCGCTGCGTCATGTGGTTCATTAGGATAACAGGTACTTTTCAGATAACCTGGGCTCTTCAGATAACTTGCTCAAGCGTGGCAAGGATATCAAAGCGCAACTCGCGATGAGCCGCGCGCAAAGCGCCTTCGACAAACCGTGCATCCGCGCCGGACGCGAAAATGAATCCGGGATAGCTCGCCCCTTCCGGCAGCGGCACTAACCTCTCGCCTTTCTTTGCCGTAATTACGACATCGTCCACGCCCGCTATAGCGCGCGCTGCTTCGACGCCCTTCACATCCTCCAGAACGCCCGCGCGCGGCACCGCAATCATCATTACGCCGGAGGCCGGGTGCGCCGGCTGCAGGTTGTTTTGCGGGGGGAGCAGATTCGGGGGCATCCGGCCGATCGCATGCAGCAGGATGAGTTCCTCCAGCGAGATATCGCCGAAGCGCAGCGCCCGGGCGCAAAGCCCTCCGATCGGCCGCGCCGCAATCTCCAGCATGTAAACACCCGTCTCGTTCACCCGCATTTCGGCATGAATCGGTCCATGGCTCAAACCCAGCGCACGGATCGCCCTGGAGCAGGTTTCGACGATCGCGCTCTGAATCCCGGCGGACTCGCGCGACGGCGTTACGTAAATCGTTTCTTCGAAAAACGGCCCTTCCAGCGGATCGGGTTTGTCGAAAATCGCCAGCGTCCTGAGGTCGCCCGCCGTCATGAGCCCTTCGAGAGCGAATTCGCGCCCGGGTATGTAGGCCTCAACCTGCACCGGATCGTCTTTGCCGATAATCCGGTGAATGCGCCGGATTGCGGCCTCGTATTCGGTCTGGTTATTGGCGCGGATGACGCCCCGGCTTGCCGACAGCCCGAGCGGCTTCAGTACGCAGGGAAAACCAATGTCGACAGTTCCCGCCAGCCCGTATCGCGGTACCGGCAATCCCGCCGCCTCAAACAGCTGCCGCATGCGGTTCTTGTCGCGACAAGCCGCAGCTGCTTCGGGCGGATGCCACGGCAGGCCCAAACGCTGCGCGGTGAACGCGGCGACCAAAGCCGGGCGGTCCGCGATGCCAACGACCCCCGCGATGTCCCGATCCCGCAGAGCGTCGGCCAGTTCCCGGGCGGCCTCCAACGGTTGCTCGAAGCGAACCGGAAGCGCGTTATCTCCCCACGGATTTTCCAGAATGTGGCAACGATCGGTGGCCAGGATGAACGGAACACCCAACCGCTGCGCCGCCTCCGTAAAGGCGCGCGTCTGATACCCGGTAGTCGCGGCAACGATAAGAACGCCCGGCAAACTTCATTATCGTTACCGCGCCGCACCGTAGGGTCGGGGCTTCTGCGTGCGCCCGAACAGGGCTGATTACCAGTGGGGGAAGGACCCACTCGAACAATTGATGGTTAGGTTCGATAGCTGGCGAGCGTTCAGACCGGGTAACCGGTGTGGGCGGAGCCTCGCGACAAAGTCCACGCATGGTGGGCGAGCAATTCCGGGGGCGGTAACGTGAGTGAAGCCTGAGCAGGCCCCGAAAGTGACAATGCGGACGCCGACCCGGCGCGGA
>Ga0302326_10015400_pt1 | contig 16091 bp, 12 predicted proteins | sample Palsa_T0_3_FD_202264 | JGI IMG/M metagenome (GOLD analysis project Ga0302326, IMG submission 202264) | Peat permafrost microbial communities from Stordalen Mire near Abisko, Sweden - Palsa_T0_3 | ecosystem: Environmental > Terrestrial > Soil > Palsa > Peat permafrost | place: Sweden: Abisko... | reverse complement strand
AAGGCAAGCGCGATACTCGCCTGGTTCGACCGCTACGGCAAAAAGGCAGCTATGATTGATGCCACGGGCGAGGGCGGCAGGCCGCCAAGCGCGCGCTCGTCCGCGCAAGTCTGCGGCGCGCGCGCGCTCACGCCGTAGCCGGATGGCACGGAACCGCGGAAGCACTGGCCGGTTTATTCGAAAGAGGAGATTCAATTGATGGCGAAGCGTGCGTATCCGACCCGCCGGCTGGTGTGTGCGGGCCTCTTGGTCGCGGCTCTCGGTGTCTGCTTTACAACGGCCGTTGTCGCGGCGAGTGCCGAACTTCCGCCGCTTCTGCAGCCGGCCGGCACCGAGCATCACGTCGGCAAGGTAATTTGGCTCGATCTCGTCACGCCGGATCTTTCTGCCGCGAAAAAATTCTACGGCGGCTTATTCGGCTGGACGTTTCACGACATCCGCTTAGGCGCGGCGGAATATTCCGTTGCCTATCTTGACGGGCGCGCGGTCGGCGGACTCTTTCATAAGGCCGTGGCGGCGAGCGAACACCGCCAGCCCGCCTGGCTGACTTTCATCGCGGTACCCGACGTCGATGCGGCCAAGCAGACCGCGGTGGCGCAGGGCGCCAAGATCCTGGCCGAGCCACACACGTACCCGGCGCGCGGCCGGCAGGCGGTATTTTCCGATCCGCAAGGGGCGGTTTTCGCCGTGCTCGCCTCAGCAAGTGGCGATCCGCCCGACTACCTTGCCCAGCCCGGGGAGTGGATCTGGAGTTCGCTGATCGCGAAGGATCCCGGGGCGGATGCAGCGTTCTATCAGGCGCTTTTTGGCTACGAAGTTTTTGAATCCGCCAATACCGACGGCAGCGAACACCTTATTCTGGCGACCGATGACTTTGCACGCGCGAGCGCCAACGAGCTGCCCGACAGCGCGCCCCATCACCGGCCGCACTGGCTGAATTTCGTGCGCGTCCTCGACACGGATGCAATGACCTACAGAGTGGGACAGCTTGGCGGACGCGTGCTGGTCGAGCCGCGGGTGGACCGGCACGGCGGCAAGATTGCCGTCGTGGCGGACCCGTCAGGCGCGCCGTTCGGGCTTCTGGAATGGTCGGATACGCAGACGAAAGAGGTGACGCCATGAGTCCTGTGCTGCGTCGCAGTCTCGCGGGCCTCATGGCAGTTGCGATCGTGCTGGTGCTCGAGGCCTGCGTCGCGGGACCCGGCTACGAGGGTGGCGTCGTCGAGGCCTCGTACGGCGCGGATTTTTATGAGCCCTATGGCTATGACTACGGCGGCTGGGGACCCGGATATCGGGTGGGACCTCCGCGCGGTGGCGAGGGGCATCCGGATCATCACCCGGGCGGGCACGCGCCGCCCTACCGCGCGGCAGCCCCGTCACGCGGGATGCCATCGATTCCAACGCGCTCGCGCGGACACTAGGGCGAAATGGCAGGCGCGCGCGCGGGTGCGACGCGCGCTTGCACTGACGGCCGCGGCCGTTTTCAGTTTTAGTTTGCGGCTGACAGGCTAGCTCACGCATGGACAATTGGTTTCGGTGCAATCTCGCTGGCGCAGCGACGAGCCTGCCGCATTTCTGGGAGCACACGGTGGGTAGCGATCACGCCTTGATGGCGTTGCGCGCCGACTGGCAGCAGCAGTTGCGGCGCGCCCGCGATGAGCTCGGCTTTCGGCATGTGCGCTTTCATGGCCTGTTCGACGACGACGTCGGCACCGTGGTCCGCAATAACGACGTGCTGCTCTACTCGTTCTTCAACGTCGACCAGATCATGGATTTCCTGCTCTCAATCGGCATGAAGCCGTTCGTTGAACTGGGCTTCATGCCCGAGGCGCTCGCCTCGGGAGATAAGACCGTCTTTCACTACCGCGGCAACATCACCCCGCCCACAGACTACGGCGCCTGGGCGACGCTCGTCGGCAAACTGGTCGCCCATTGGGTCGAGCGCTATGGTCTGCCCGAAGTGCGCAGTTGGTTCTTCGAAGTGTGGAACGAGCCCAATCTGCATTTCTTCTGGAGCGGCAGCCAGAGCGAGTATTTCACGCTATACCGCCATTCTGCGCTGACGATCAAGGCGATTGATGCAGGGATTCGGGTCGGTGGGCCGGCGACTGCGGTGAACGCCTGGATCCCCGAGTTCCTCGAATTCTGTGCGAAGGGCGGAGTGCCGGTCGATTTCATCAGTACCCATCACTATCCCAATGACGCTTTTGGCACCGAAGGCCAGGACACCGTGACGCAGCTGTCGAAGAGCCCGCGCAGCACGCTGCGCGATCAGACCCGCATCGTGCGTACCCAGGCGGGCAGTCTGCCCGTGTATTACACCGAATGGTGTTCATCGTCTAATCCGCGCGACCCCCTGCACGATGAGCCGTACGCGGCAGCGTTCGTGATGAAAACGATCCTGGAGGCGAACGGGCTCGTGCAGGCCTACAGCTATTGGACCTTTTCGGACATTTTTGAGGAGAACTATTTTCCGTCGGTGCCGTTTCACGGCGGTTTCGGCCTGCTTAATATTCACGGCATTGCGAAGCCAACCTACCGCGCCTTTGAGCTCCTGCATCAGCTCGGCACCGAAATGCTGCAGGTCGAGGGCTCAAACCCAACGGTCGACGCCTGGGTCGTGCGGCGCGGGACGGAGGCGATGATCGTCGTGACGAACTTCGCGTTGCCCAGACAGCCGATTAAGACCGAGACCGTGCGCGTCGTGCTGCGCCACGGCGCCGCTCCCATCAAAGCGACGCTGCAGAGGATTGACGAGCATCATGCCAATGCCAAACGATCGTGGCTCGCGCTGGGCGCGCCTGAGTACTTGGACGCGGGCCAGATCGCGCAACTGCAGCTCGCCTCGCGCATGCAGCGCAGCGAACAGGAGTTTCGCCATGTGGACGGACACATCGAGATTGAGGTCGTCATGCCTCCGCAGGGGATTGCCGCAGTGACGTTGCAGTTTGCAACAGCGGCTTCGTGATTGAACGACGCATACGAGTCAGATGAGGCGCTTATCGAGCGGTTTCAGCGTGCCGCGTTCGACTATTTCCTGCAGGAATACAATCCCGCCAGCGGTCTCGTTGCTGATACCAGCCGCGCGGGCGCGCCGGCCAGCATCGCGGTGGTGGGTTTTGCGCTCGCAAGCTACCCGGTGGCGGTGGAGCGTGCTTGGCTGACGCGCGCCGATGCGGCGGCCCGCACGCTCGTGACGCTGCGGTTTTTCTGGAACAGCCCGCAGGGCGAGGAGCCGAACGCGACGGGCTTCAAGGGCTTCTATTATCACTTTCTTGACATGCAAAGCGGCACACGCGCCTGGCAGTGCGAGTTGTCACTCATCGACAGCAGCTTGCTGCTCGCCGGAGTGCTGACGGCGGGCGCCTATTTCGGACAGCACACGGCAGTCGAGAATGAGATTCGCAAACTTGCCCAGGCGCTCTACGAGCGCGTCGACTGGCAATGGGCGCGCGGCGATTCGATGACAGTCCGACAAGGCTGGGAACCGGACGGCGGCTTTTTTCACTACGGCTGGGAAGGTTACAGCGAGGCTAGCATTCTCTATGTTCTGGGCCTCGCATCCCCTGCGCATCCTTTAGCGCCGCAGAGCTACGGTGCGTGGACCGCGACCTATCAGTGGGAGAACATCTACGACTGCGAATTGCTGTATGCAGGACCCCTTTTTATCCATCAGTTCTCTCACATATGGATCGATTTCAGGGGTCTGCAGGATGATTTCATGCGCGAGAAAGGCAGCGACTATTTCGAAAACAGTCGCCGGGCGATCGAGGTGCAGCGGGAGTTCGCGCGTCGCAATCCACATGACTTTAAGGGCTACAACGAGCGCTGCTGGGGTCTGTCGGCGAATGACGGACCGGGCATCAGCACGCGCAACATCGATGGCATCGAGCGGCACTTCTTCGGCTACGCCGCGCGCGGTGTGCCCTTCGGACCGGATGACGGAACGATCGCCCCGGCGGCGACCCTGGCATCATTACCGTTCGCGCCCGAACAGGCGCTCGAGGCGCTGCGCGAGTTTTGCGATCGCTACCCCCGCATGACACGCGCATCGAGGCTGCCGAGCGGATTTAATCCGACACTGCCCGGCACGGGCGCGGAAGGGTGGGTGTCCGAAGGGTATTTTGGCCTCGATCAGGGCGTCATCGTCCTGATGCTCGAGAACCATCGCTCGGGCTTGATCTGGAAGCTTATGCGCGACTGCCCGCCCATCGGCGCGGGTCTGCGCAAGGCCGGCTTCACGGGCGGCTGGCTGTGATCATGGTGCCGCCAGCGGAAGCTTCGGACGAGGCGATGCGGCTCAAGCGCGAGCTCCTCGAGAACGTGCACCCTGCGAGCTGGAGGAACCCCGAGCCCTGCGGAGCGTACGATTTGGTGATCCTGGGCGCAGGGCCCGCCGGACTTCTCGCGGCTCACGGCGCGGCGATCCTCGGCGTAAAGGTCGCCCTCATTGAGCGGGATCTTCTGGGCGGCAATCGCCTGAATTTCGGCTGCGTGCCCTCGAAAGCTCTGATCCGCACCTCACGGCTGTACGCACGCATGCGCGACGCCCCGGAACTGGGCGTGCCGCATCCCAGTGGTGTCCAGACCGACGTGCGCGCCGATATGCAGCGCATCCAACGTATCCAGACACGGCTGAGCCGCAACGATTCGGCGGAGCGATTGCGCGCGACGGGTGTCGATGTGTTCTTTGGTGCGGCAAGTTTTATCGGACCCGCCCTAGTGAGCGTCGCCGGCACAGTGCTGCGCTTCAAGAAGGCCCTCATTGCAACCGGAGCCCATCCGCTCGCCCCGACGATTGCGGGTCTTGCCGAAGCGGGCTACTGGACGAACGAGAATGTCTTCAGCCTCGATGCCTTGCCCGCGCGTCTCCTGGTCATCGGCGGGGGTCCTTTGGGCTGTGAGCTCGCGCAGGCTTTTTGCCGCCTCGGATCGAGGGTCATCATCGCGCAGGACGAGCCCACGTTTCTGCCCGGGGAAGAGCGCGATGCGGCGCAGATTCTCTCCGATTCGCTGGCGCGCGACGGCATCGATATCCATCTGAACACGCAGGTCGTTGCCGTGCATCGCGAAGGCGCGCAGAAGCGAGCTGACCTTCTGAGCGACGACCACAGGATGAGCGTCCATGTCGATGAGATCCTCGCCGGCATCGGCCGCGCGCCCAATGTCGAAGGCTTGGGCCTTGAGTCGGCGAAGGTCGAGTACGACCGTGTTTCGGGAATTCGTGTGAATGATTACCTGCAGACGACGAACGCGCGCATCTACGCCGCAGGGGATGTATGCCTTGCGCACAAGTTCGCTCACGTGGCCGATGCGACCGCGCGCATGGTGCTGCACAACGCGCTGCTACGCGGCCGCCGGAAATTAAGCGCACTGACCGTGCCATGGTGCACCTACACGGACCCGGAGATCGCTCATGTCGGCCTGTACGTCCGTGAAGCGCGCGAACAGGGCATCCCCGTGAAGACCTTCACGATCCTCATGCATGACGTCGATCGTGCGGTGACCGACGGCGATGAGGACGGGTTCTTGAAGATCCACATTAAGGAGGGAACCGATCGTATTCTCGGCGCGACCATCGTCGCCCGCCGCGCCGGTGAGATGATCAACGAGCTTTCGCTCGCGATGAGCGCGGGCATCGGTCTTGGTGAGCTCGGGCACGTCATTCACACCTATCCGACCCAGTCGGACGCGGTCAAGATGGCGGCGGATGCCTACTATCGCACTCGCCTGAAGCATACATCCGCCTAAAGGTAGGGCAGCATCAGACGCGCCGCGTTGTTGCGCAGAACCGCAGCTATGCGCAGCTTTTTAAGCGCCTCCGCGGTCACGCGGATCTCCTGCTTCTGGGTGATGAGTCGCTCCACCTCGTGCACGAGGCTCGACTCGTAAACCTCCATGTTGAGCTCGAAATTCAGACGGAAGCTGCGCATGTCCCAGTTCGCGCTGCCGATGAGACACCAGGAGTCGTCGATCGTCATGAGCTTCGAATGATCAAACGGCGCGCCGTGGGTCCAGAGCCTGCAATCCGCCGTGACGAGGGGTCCGACGTGAGCGCGCGAGGCCCAGTCGAGGGTTGGATGATTGCTGTTGGCGGGCAGCACGACATCGACCTCGACGCCGCGCAGCGAGGCCAATGCCAGCGCCGTGATGATCCGGTCATCCGGCAGAAAGTAGGGCGTCATGACCTTGACTGACTTTCGCGCCACACTGACCGCCTGCAGAATCATGAGCTCGATTTTCTCCAGATCCTGGTCCGGGCCGGAGGTTATGGTGCGCGCGACGCTCTTACCGACCGGCGCGATTGCGGGAAACCAGCGTTCGCCCGCCAGGCGCTCCCGGGTCGTGAAGAACCAGTCATCTGCGAAGGTACGCATCACCTGTGCAACGACGGGCCCCGCGAGCGAAAAATGAGTATCCAGCACCGGATGCTTGGGATTCAGGCTCACGAGGTTCTCCGCGCCGATGTTCAAGCCGCCGATGAAGCCGATGCGGCCGTCAACGCAGAGGAGCTTCTTATGTGAGCGCAGATTCAGGAACGGCATTCGCCAAGGCAGCGGCGAGTGCAAAAAACGCGCTGCCGGAACGCCGGCTCGGCGCAGCTTAAGGTAGGCCGCGCACCAGAAGTAGCCGCCGCCGATGCCATCGATCATGACGCGCACTTGCACACCGCGCCGGTGCGCGCTCACCAGAGCCTGGATGAAAGGAGTGCCGGCGGCGTCGGCGCGAAAAATGTAGCTCGAAAGTGCAACGCTGCCTTGAGCTGCCTCGATGGCCGCGACCATCTTGGGGTAGGCCTCATCGCCGTTGTGCAGGATCGCGATGGCGTTGCCGCTCTTGGCCGGACGTCCGGTGATGCGTTGCGCGGCGTACTCGAGCGGCGCCAAAGGGGCGCAATCGTTATCTTCGCGGACGGGAATGGCCGGCTGCTCAGCACCCCGCGGCGCGAGCAGGCTCAAAGCCCGGCGGCGCACCCGATTCACCCCCAGAAACAGGTACAAGAGGCTGCCGAGTATGGGTGAAAGCCACGCGACGCCGATCCAGGCAACGGCTGAGCCCGGATCGCGCTTATGGATGAGAATGTGGCCGGTGACGCCCGCCGCCAGCAGCAAGTGCAGGGCGGAAAGCGTCGTCGCGCCCGACGGGCTCAAAATGATGGCTCGACCCCAGCGACAACCGAAGCCTCATCTTAGCGCCTAATGTGCGAAAGTACCCCTCGGTCGCAGGCTTGCGGGATCGGCGATCGGACTGGCGCGCGGGCGCGGATGCGCTTGTGATGGCGGCTCGCGACCGATGAAGGGTAAAATTTCGCTAGATATGAACCTCACCGGCACGAAGACAGGAGAGTAGGTCATGAGTTCAGCGGGAAAGTTTCTGAGCGATGTAAAAAAACTCCGGCAAAAAGCCCGGCGCCATTTGAATGAGGGCGCCGTCACCCAGAACTATCAGGGCAAGGTCGCCGATGCGATTGAGCTTCTTAATCACGCGGTCGCAACCGAGATCGTGTGCGTGCTGCGCTACAAGTATCACGCGGTGACCGCGACGGGTATTGCGAGCGAAGCGGTGAAGCAGGAGTTTGCCGAACACGCAAGGGAAGAGGGTGAGCACCTCGACTGGCTATGCGAGCGGATCAATCAGCTCGGCGGCAAACCCAATATGAACCCCGACGGCCTGTTGAGCCGTGCAGCCTCTGAGTATGTTGAAGGCGAGAACCTCGTCGACATGATCAAGGAGAATCTCGTCGCCGAGCGTGTGGCGATCCAGACCTACCGGGACATGGTGCGCTATTTCGGCGACAAGGATCCCACGACCCGCATCCTGCTCGAGCGCATCCTGGCGCAGGAAGAAGAACACGCCAATGACATGCACGATCTCCTCGTCAGCCACGAGGGGCGACCGATGCTCGACAAATAGCCGACAGCGTCTGCTCACCATTCGCGTGCCAGCACGGCGCCTATAATCACGATCGGCGCAAGCAGGCACCAGAAGCCGAGGAATTTGAAGCCGAGCGCGCCGGCGATGGCGCCGGCGGCAAACGCCGCAATAGGCGGCGCGAGCCTTGCGACGCGGGCGCGTGTTGCAGAGCGCACCTCAAGCGTGCGGGCGGTGAGAAAATCCACGCAGTCGAGCACGATCTGCGTCACGTTGCCGGTCATGATGGTGGTGGGCGCCAGGGAAACGAACACCGTGCGCGAGGCGGCGTTCTGCACGGCCATTGCCGCCACTGCCATCATGGCGACGAGCAAAGCCGCCGGCGCATCGGGATTGACGATCGGCGCCGCACGGACTCCACAGACGAGGAACAGGCCGAGAAACACGAGCTCCGCGAGCAGCACCGCGCGCATCGCGCCCTTCGGGCTCTGAAAACGCATGAGTCCAAGGCGCGTCAGCGCGACCACCAGGATAAACGCCGGCAACGCGAGGAGCTTCGCAACTACGCCCGGGTGAGTGCCGAGGAGGGACGCCCCGAGGAGCACGAAATTCCCGGTCACGTGCGCGGTGAAGAGACTGAAGAGCGCGACAAAGCCACAGGTGTCGGCATAACCGGCCGTGAACCCAAGCGTCACCGGCAACGCGCGGCTTGATTTCGCGATCTCCCCCATCAACCCGCTCTCCCAACCATCGCAAATTCGCACCTGCCGGCCCCTTTGGAGTATAGAGGATGCGCGCGCGTCTTTAACATTGCGCAGCCGCTCTAAGCGCGCTGCCGCGGCGGCGCTGCCGCGCGCGAGCAGGTGACATAACGGTCAAGCGCGCACAGCACCTGCCGAAGTTCGCATCGAGCTGCATTTGATCATCTACAATCCCCGGCAACCAGCGCGCATGCGTCCAAGGGAATGATGAGTCCATGGGGTCCAGCATCGATCCGCCGCGCCTACCAATGATTGACCTGTCGCTCTTTGAGCTGGGCGATCCGTGGCGCGATCAGGTCGCAGCGCAAATAGATGCGGCCAGCAGCCAATTCGGGTTCTTCTACATAGTGGGCCATGGCATCGACACAAGCGTCGTCGCTCCATTGATGGAGTCGGGACGCAGGTTCTTTATCGCCGGAGCAGCCGAGGAGAGTCGAGTGCAGGTCGCGCACGATAGCCGCGCGCGCACCGACACCAATCAGATGGTTCGCGATCTCGGCGCTGATCGGCCCGATCTGAATGAGGGACTCTACTTCGAAGCGCGCCTCGCCCAGGATCTCGAGGCCGAGGATGGCGATACTTCGGTGTGCGGGCAGATCTTCCTACCGGATGTGCCCGGCTTTCGTGAACCGATGCTCGACTACGTGCGCTCCCTGACCGGGCTTGCGCACAATCTGATGGCGATGATTGCGCGCGCTCTGCGCCTGCAGGACAGCTACTTTGTCGACCGTTACACCGGCAGTCCCGGCACTTCGTTTCGAATCTTTCACTACCCGCAGCTTGTAGACGCGTCGGCCGCGACTGATCAATGCGGCATCGGCACGCACAGCGATCGCGGTTTGCTTACGATATTGAAGCAGGACAGCGTCGGCGGGCTTGAATTAAAATACCAGGGTCGCTGGATCGCGGTGCCGGATATCCCGCACGCCTTCGTCTGTCAGGTAGGTGACATGCTCGAGCGTTTGACTAATGGCCGCTACCTCTCGGCGGCACACCGCGTGCGCAGCAGTATGCAGGGTCATCGGGTGGCGATGCCGTTTTGCTTCGAACCGAATCTGGATGCGCTCATCGAACCGATTGCCGGCATTGCGGCGCCCGTGGCGAGCGCGGCGAGTGCGGAGTCGAGCGAGGCCCAGGTGAACGCGCTGCCCGAAGAGGCCAAGCGGGTCCGAGCGTGAAGCGCACTTAGGAGCGATGCGATCGGGCAGCGGTGATGCCCGGCCGGAAAGCGAAATTTAGGGGCCCCAATAAGTATCATGCGGCGCGAATGACAGGCGTGGCCGAACTTATTGGACTTAGCTTGATGGGGAGGAACTCGTGACCGATCGCAATGAAGGGCGAGGCGCGCAAGATATCTCGAGCCGGGGGCCTGTGCGCTCCAACTGTTTCTTCGGCTCGGGCGTCATTTGCGCCGTGGCGTTTGCCGCGCAAATGGCGCAGGCGGCGCCCGCCGAGGACTGGCGCGCCGATGCCCCTGGCCACAGCTATCACATCAGCGCTTCAGATCTGCCCGCCCCGTACGCCACTGCATCGAGCGAGAATTCCCCTACGGTCGTGTCGCGGCCCGCTGGCGCCAAGCTTTCTGTTCCGGCCGGATTTGTGGTACAGGCGGTAGCAACGCACCTCGAGGGCCCGCGGGCGGTACGCGTTGCGCCCAATGGCGATATCTTCATCGCCGAGACCGGCGCCGGCCGCATTCGGGTGCTGCGCATGGCCGATGGCACCGCCGTGCCTTCGGGGGCTGAAGTCTTTGCTGCCGGACTTGATGGGCCATTCGGCATCGCCTTTTATCCCGTGGGCGCAAATCCGCGCTGGCTCTATGTCGCGACGAACAATCAGGTGCTGCGCTTTGCCTACCATTCAGGTCTCATGCGGTCGCAACGGGCCGCAGAGGTCATCGTTGCGAAGCTCGCCGACACTGTCACCGGTCATACGACCCGCGACCTCGTGTTCTCCAATGACGGCGCGCGCATGTTTGTCTCGGTCGGCTCAGGCTCGAATATCGCAGCAGACATGCCCAAGAAGAGCGCCGCCGAGGCGCGTCAATGGGAAGTCATGGCCGCGCCCGGCGCAGGCTGGGCCGGTGAAGCCAACCGCGCTGACGTGCTGGCGTTCAATCCGGATGGCCAGCAGGCCCGCATCTTTGCAACCGGCATTCGCAACTGCGCGGGGCTTGCCATTCAGCCGGCAAGCGGCAGCCTCTGGTGTGCCACCAACGAGCGCGACGGATTGGGCGATGACCTGGTACCCGACTACGCCACGCGCGTGCGCGAGCATGGGTTCTATGGCTGGCCCTGGTATTACATCGGCGCGCACGAGGACCCGCGGCACGCGGGCGAGCGCCCCGATCTTGCGGATCAGGTTGTCGTCCCGGACGTGCTCTTCCAGGCGCATTCGGCATCGTTGACACTGGTATTTTATGCGGCGACATCCGGTGCCGCCGCGTTTGCGCATGAGTACCTGGGTGACGCCTTCGTGGCGCTGCATGGGTCGTGGAACCGCAGCCGCCGCACCGGCAGCAAAGTCGTGCGGCTGCGCATGAAGGATGGCGTGCCGACGGGCGAGTACGAAGACTTCCTCACGGGATTTGTAATTGACAATGCAAAGGTTTGGGGACGACCGGTCGGTGTAGCCGTCGCGCACGATGGCGCATTACTCGTATCCGATGACGCTGGCGACAGGCTCTGGCGTGTGACCGCCGTCAAATAATTGGGCATTTAAGCAGCCCGATCCGCTCAGTTAACGGAATTTAATAATTCGCCAATCTCCGGTGAATCCCTAAACCGGCATTGTGATGGCCCCGGCGGTACGCGCCCATTTCATAGGCGCTGCGATCATTCGCAACTATGCTCCCTCCCCCCGCGCTGGCCCCCCCCGGCGTGTCGGGCAAGTGTACCGCTGGGTTTTTCTTGCGTGCGTCGCTGCGCTCAGCGGCTGCAACCTGGGGCCGCGTTACCATCGGCCCGCCATCCCGCCGCCGGCCGCATGGCGCCCGGACGAGGTCGCAGCGGATGCCGCGTGGCCATCGTCCGACTGGTGGCAGGGCTTCGGATCTGCGCAGCTGAACAGCCTCATCGAGGATGCCCAGCACAGCAATGACGATATCGCCGCCGCGATCGCGCGCGTGCGTGAGGCGGATGCTCAGGCGCGTATTGCCGGTGCGCCGCTGCTGCCGGCGATCTCGGCGAGCGGCGATGCGACTCGCGAGACAGTGCTCAATCTGACGAATACCGGCAGGGTGACCGCTAATGAATTCAGCGCGCTCTTGAACGCAACCTATGAGCTTGATTTCTGGGGCAAGAACCGCGCCGCGCTCGATGCTGCGCGACTCGCCGCGGCGGCCAGCCGCTACGATCGGGTGACCATCGAGCTTACGGTGATGACGAGCGTGGCCAGCACATTTTTCCAGGCCGTGGAAGCACAGGACCGCCTCACGGTTGCCCGCGATAACGTTGCGAGCGCGCAGAAAATATTGAAGGGCCTGCAGCTCGAAAAGACCGTGGGCGTAGTGACCGCGCTCGACGTTGCGCAGCAGGAGACGACCGTTGCCGTGCTGAATGCTGCGATACCGCCGCTGCAGCAGCAGTTGCTGCAGAACATCGACACGCTCGCGATTCTGGTCGGCAAGCCACCTGAAGCGGTGCAAATCACGACCGGTGCGCTTGCGGACTTGTCGGAGCCCAAGGTGCTGCCGGGCCTGCCCTCGGAGCTCCTGGCACGCCGACCGGACATCGCCGAGGCGGAGGCGCAGCTCATGGCCGCGAACGCAAATGTTGCAGTCGCGCGCGCAAGTTTTTTTCCGAGCATCGATCTCACCGCCAATGGCGGCTATGAGAGTATCGCGCTGTCGTCGCTGTTCAATCCGGCAAGCCGGGCCTTCACGCTGACCGGTGGACTCACCCAGCCCATATTCGAAGGTGGTGCGCTTTCCGGACAGTACGCATTCAGCAAGGCCCGTTATGCTGAACTCGTATCGAATTACCACAAAGCGGTGATCTCGGCATTCAGCAATGTCGAAGATGCCCTCGCGGCGCTGCAACAGACTGCCCTGCAGCGTGAGCGCCAGGAAGAGGCGGTCACCAAGGCGCGGCACGCGTACGAGCTCACGCAGGTGCAGTTTCACGCGGGCACCATCAATATTCTCACCGTTCTCAATACGGAGAGCGCGCTCTTTACGGCCGAGGATGCCCTGGTACAGGTCAAATATTCCCATTTCGCAGCGCTCGTCGCACTGTTCAATGCGCTCGGCGGCGGGTGGCAAAAAGCGTAATCGGATTAGGATCGAATATGGATTGGAAGCAATCAATGCACTCTGTGCGGATGAGCCGAACACGCCTCGTGATGCTCGCCGCGATGGTAATTGTCGTCGTGTTCTTCGGCTGGCGGTTGGCCGGACACGCGCAGAGCCTGGGCGATTCCCCCGCTAACGCGCATGCGGCGATTCGCGTCGACACGGCCGCGGCCAAGCGTGCGGACGTGCCGATCTATCTCGACGGCCTGGGCACGGTGCAGGCCTTCTATACCGTCACCATCAAGGCGCGGGTCGACGGACAGCTGCAGAAGCTTGGCTTTACTGAGGGTCAGACGATCAAGCAGGGCGCGCTCATCGCGCAAATCGATCCGCGCCCGTACCAGGCAGCTCTTGATCAGGCGATGGCGATGAAAGCGAAAGATTCCGCCCAACTGCGCGGCGCGCAGCGCGATCTGGCGCGCTATAGAATTCTCGCTCCGCAGGAACTCACGAGCCAGCAGACCCTGAGCGAAGAGCAGGGAATGGAGGAGGAGCTCGAAGCGCAGGTCAAAGCCGATCAGGCGACGATCGAGAATGCCAGAACGCAGCTCGAATACACGACCATCACCGCGCCCATTGATGGTCTCACCGGAATCCGGCTGGTCGATCCCGGCAATATTATTCATGCGAGCGACGCCACGGGCATCGTGGTTATCACCCAGGTGCAACCCATCTCGGTCATCTTCACCGTGCCGGAGGATTCCCTGCCCGCCATCAGTGGCGCGCTCGGCGCCGGGCCGCTTGCGGTAGCGGCCATGTCACGCGACGGCAAAACCGAGCTCGATCACGGTACGGTGACGCTCATTGACAACGAGATTGACCAGACGACGGGCACCGCGCGGCTGAAGGCAACCTTTCCCAACACCCACAATACGCTCTGGCCGGGAGAATTCATCAGCGGCCGGCTCCTGGTGCAGACGGCGAAAAATGCCCTGACCATTCCCTCGGCGGCGGTGCAGCGCGGACCGACAGGCGTCTTTACCTATGTCGTCATGGCTGATTCGACGGTCGCGGTGCGGCCGCTGCAGATCGGTGAGGAAAGCGGTGCGCTCACCGTCGTAGCCGGTGGCATCGCCGAAGGCGAAACCGTCGTCACCTCCAATCAGTATCGCCTGCAGCCTGGCGCACAGATCCGAACAAACACCGCCATCGCAAAAACCCGTGGCAAGGCTCCCGTCAAAGAGCCCTTGGTTGTCATGGGCGGCGCTGCACGGTGAGCATTTCAACCCCATTCATCGAGCGACCGGTCGCGACGACCCTGCTGATGGCCGGGGTATTGCTGGTGGGCCTCGTGGCCTTTCCGCTCTTGCCGGTCGCGCCACTGCCGCAAGTGGATTTTCCGACGATCGTGGTCACCGCGCAGTTGCCCGGCGCCAGTCCCGAGACGATGGCCTCATCGGTCGCAACGCCGCTCGAGTATCAATTCTCCCAGATCGCCGGGGTCTCGCAGATGACCTCGACAAGCGTACTCGGTACCGCTCAAATCACGCTGCAATTTGATCTGGGCCGCAACATCGACGCGGCAGCACAGGACATCCAGGCGGCGATTGATGCAGCCGGCGGCCAGTTGCCCAAAAACCTGCCATCCCCGCCGTCATACAAAAAGGTGAATCCGGCCGACTCCTCGATCCTGATCCTCGCGCTGCATTCCGACGTGCTGCCACTGACAACCGTGGACGACTTCGCCGAGAACGTGATCGCGCAGCAGATTTCCCGTATTCCCGGCATCGCGCAGGTGACGATCGGAGGACAGCAGAAGCCCTCCGTGCGGGTGCAGATTGATCCAGCGAAAATCGCCGCGCTTGGCGTGCAGCTCGAGGACGTGGCCAACGTGATTACGACCGCCACGGTCGATTCACCCAAAGGCTCAATCAATGGCCCCATCCACAACTTTGCCATCTACGACAACGATCAGCTGCTGAAAGCTGCGCCGTGGAACGATGTCATCGTTGCCTACAAGAATGGTGCGCCGGTACGTATCAAAGACATTGGCACTGCGGTCGACGCCGCGGAAAATAATCAGCTGGCCGCGTGGCAGAATGGCCACAACGGCATTCTGCTGCTCGTCTACAAGCAGCCGGGCGCCAACATTACCGACGCTGTGGCCAATATCGATAAGCTCCTGCCGCATGTCATGGCCTCGGTGCCGCCGTCGATCAAACTCGACCGAATCATCAATCGCACCACGACGATTCAGGCCGCCGTGCATGACGTGGAATTTACGCTGGTACTGACGATCGCACTCGTCGTGCTCGTTATCTTTCTGTTCCTACGCAACGTCTGGGCGACCGTCATTCCGGGCGTCACGGTACCGCTTGCGCTATTTGGCACGGCGGCCCTCATGTATGTCGTCGGCTATAGCCTCGACAATCTCTCGCTCATGGGTCTCACCATCGCGGTGGGCTTTGTCGTCGACGATGCCATCGTCATGCTGGAGAACGTCTATCGGCACATCGAGGCGGGGCTCTCGCCCAAAGAAGCGGCGTTGAAAGGGGCAGGGGAGATCGGCTTCACCATCGTATCGATCAGTCTGTCGCTGGTGGCCGTGTTTATACCGCTGTTGCTCATGGGCGGAATCGTCGGGCGCCTGTTCCGGGAATTTGCCATCACCGTGACGATGACGATTTTGGTATCGGCCTTCGTCGCCCTGACGCTCTCGCCGATGATGTGCGCCTTGTTCCTGCGCGACGAGAAGCACGTGCGTCACGGGCGTGTGTATCTGGTGATCGAGCGCGGCTTTGCGAAGGTGCTCGAGTGGTATACGCGCGGGCTCGACTTCGTCCTGGCACATCAGCGGCCAACGCTATTCGTTTTCCTGGCGACTCTGGTCGCAACCGTCCTCCTGTATGTCATTATTCCCAAGGGATTTTTCCCGCAGCAGGACACCGGCATCATTGTGGGGGTTTCTGATGCGTCTCAGGATGTGTCCTTTGACGAAATGGTGCGACTGCAGCACAAACTTACCGACGTGCTCAATCGCGATCCGGATATCGCAAGCTGGGGAGCATTCATAGGCGGCAACCGGCCCATCAATAATGGATTTGTCGTCGTGGGCCTGAAGCCGCGCGACGAGCGCAAGGCCAACGCCGACGAGATCATCACGCGCCTGCGGCCGCAGCTTGCCAAGGTGCCCGGCGCGACACTCTTTCTGCAGGCCGCGCAGGATC